>Ga0315900_10001137_pt1 | contig 42797 bp, 25 predicted proteins | sample LakEriMetagenome_FD_203521 | JGI IMG/M metagenome (GOLD analysis project Ga0315900, IMG submission 203521) | Freshwater fungal communities from buoy surface, Lake Erie, Ohio, United States - Buoy 12 MA114 | ecosystem: Environmental > Aquatic > Freshwater > Lake > Lake biofilm | place: USA: Lake... | reverse complement strand
TGAGCATGGCCTGCACTTCCTTCTGCGCGGCGATCAGACGCTCCACTTCGGCATCGTCGAGCGGCGACGTGGCGATCTCCTTCCGCACGGCCTCGACCTTCGCAATGGCCGCCTTCACGGCCTGCACCGCCTGCTCGGTGTCGTCGCCCACGACGCCCTGCGTTCGCTCCACCGACGCCAGCAGGCTCTCGAGTGCCGCGACCACGCGGGTCTGGGCCTGCGTGGTCGCGGGAAAGTCGGTCGCCTGCAGCCGCTGCTCGGCGTTCCGGAGGCTGCCGCGGACGTCGCCGATCTTCAGCAGCCGCAGACCGTCGGCCGCACCGTCGCCGATCGCGCCCCCCCAGTCACTCATGTCGGCCAGATCGGCCTCCATCCGCTCGCACATCGTCCGCACGGTTCGCTGCTCGTCGAAGGCCGCGATGATCTTGGCCTCGCGATCGTCCGACGCCCGCGGCAGGTCGCGGACAGCCGTGACGGCGGCGGTTTGCATCCCGATCAGTCGGCGCACCTGGGCCGCCAGGTCGGCGACTTTGAGCCGGCGCAGGAGTTTGTGCCGTTCCTCCGCCAGCCGGACGACGATCCGGCGGACCTGCTCGCGGACCTGGCTCATCTCCGCGGGCGTCGCCGCGCCGCGGGCCAGCATGTCCACCACGCCTTGCATCTCCCGCTGCACGAGCCCATCGACGTTCCGGCGCATGGCCGCGACCTCGCCGTGGATGGGGGCGTCCTCGAGTCCGTTCTCCTCGAGTTGCCGCAGCTGCAGGTCGATGACCGCCGTGACCAGATCCGCCGCCTTCTGCCGAGCCCGCTGCTGGCGGTCGAGGCTGGCCGCGTCGCCGGCGGCGAGGATCGGCGCGAGAAGCATGGGGAGAAGTGCCATCCCACCGAGCGACTGTCTCCAGTCGCGACGCGAATCGCGCGTCCGGGAAGACGAGGGGATCGGCGTGAGGATGCGGAGCGTGGCGTGCGGCCGCCAGCGACGCAACGCATGCCGTCCCCGAGTCGGCTTGGGCTGATGGATGTTCATGGCTTGCCTCCCACACGAAGTTGTTCCTCGATGATCGCCTGCAATTCCTGCGCGGCCTGCGACTCGGAGGCCTGGAGGGCCTCGAGGACGCCGTTTTCGTCGGACACGGTGAGATCGATCGGGGCGCTGGTCGCCGGCTGTCCGGGGGTCGCGCCGCGGTAGTCCACGGCCTCGACGACGACCCGCACGAAGTCGCCTTTTTGCAGCCCGAGGTCCGCGAGCGGCACGACGAAACTGCCGGCTGCGGGCAGGGCTTCGCCAACGAGCGGCGGCGCGGCGGCGGGACGGATGTCGATCACGCGGGCGGGTGCGGGGCTTGCCGCCGGATCCTCGTCCGCCGCGGCACCGCGCACGGTCTCCAGCCGGGCCCGCAACGTGGCTACACCGTGGTCGTCACGCACACTATAGGAGATCCTCGGCCTCGCACCGGGGAGAACGGTGCGGGTCACAGCTTCTGCGCTCACTTGGGGAGCCGCGTCGGGGCGGATGCGGATCGTGCCCGCCGGCGGCCGGTCGGGAGACAGGCCGTCCACGTCCACCGCGTGCACCTCGTACTGCACCGGCGCCGTGACGAGCGCCAGCGGCGATCCGCTGCCGGAGAGGACGAACCGATCGTGCCCGCCATCGACGGCGGGCTGGCGAACGAGCGGATGGGCGATGCCGTCGATCACGACTTCCGCCCGCGCGAGATCCTTGTTGAGGCAGGTCACCGCCAGCACGACCCGCGACCCCTCGAGCACGGCGGCCTGTCGCCCGGCCGCGGCGGGCGCGTTCGTGGTCCGGGCGTAGGACGGTGGCTCGACGATCACGCTGGTCTCGACGACCGGCGCGGGCACGGCGGTGATCGCCACCGGCTCGCTCCAGGCATCACCGGCGTGGACGACGAGCGTGGCTGAATCGGTGAGATTGTCGAGCGTGCCGGCGAGTGACGTCGCTCCGTTCGGGCGGTGGGCCGGCGGCTCCAGCGGCAGCGTCGCCGCTCCGCCACCGGCCGCGGGCGTGAACACGGCGCGGCCCGTGGCCGTCGGCCGGCCGCCGTACGCTACCTCGATCGCCAGCGGCTGTCCGGCCGGTGCCTTGATGGCCGCGGCTCGCGTGACATCGATCTCCCGCCCGTTCACCACGAGTCGCTCGATCCGCGTCCAGGTCGGATAGTGGCCCGAGCCGAGGAGCATGCGATCGACGAAGGCCCGAAGCGTGGCGGGCGAGGCGATGCCGAGGGCTGCGACCAAGGCGGCGAGGCCGGCGAGCCAGGCAACGCGGCCGGCCAGGAGGCGGCTCCACAGCGGCGCGGCCGACGTCCATTCGCGGCCGAACTCCGCCACATAGTCGACCACCGCCGAGCGCAGCGTCGACGATCCCCAGGCGGCGGCCTCCGGCCGCTCGAATTGCAACGCCGCCACGAAGTCGCTGTCGATGCCGTGGACCTTCTCCATCGACAAGGCCACGTCGAGGTCGGTCTCGCGCACCCGCAGCAGCGGCCAGGCGTAGCGACGCCCGACCCACACGAGCGTCGCGGCGATACCAGCCCAGAGCCAGAGGCGGCCCGCCCGGGGCAGCGCGAAGATGCGATCGAGCGTAAGCGCGACGAGCAGGGCCGCGAGCAGCCCGACGAGGAGCGCGGACCAGGCCGTAAGCCGCCGGGCCAGTCGGCGGCGCCGCCGCACGGCGGCGAGGCGGTCGCGCAGCGGATCGAGCCGGCGAGCGGACGGGGCGGCGGTGAGGGTGTCGGTGGCCATCGGGTGGCGGCAACAGGTCAGGAAAGGTTCGTGCGTTTGCGGAGCAGCCACTCGCCGAGCATCAGCCCGACGACGGTGGCGAAGCACAGCCAGGTGCTGGAGAGCGAAAACACCTTCACGGTCCGCTCGGGGCGGGCGACGGCGTCGATCTCCTCGGGGAGCTTCGCGGCGGACACGAGGTCGTACGCCCGGCCGCCGGTCCGCGAGGCCAGCATGCCGGCGAGGGCCGTGTTGCGGACGACGCTGCGTTGCTCGGCCGAAAGGGAATCGACGCGGAAATCCGCCTCGGTCGCCTCGCCGGTGAGCGGGTCGGTGACCCGCATGCGGTATTCGCCGGCGTCACCAAGCTGCACCCGGGCCTCGAACACGCCCTCGCGGAGTTGCTGCAGGGCCACGGCCTGCGGGCGACGCTCGCCTCGCAACGCTTCCGGTGAGATCAGTTCGCCTGCCAGCGCGCGGCCGGCGACATCGTCGGCCTGCAGGGGACGGAAGTCCTTGTCATAGGCCTCGACCGTGATCACCGCCGCATCGCCCGGCTGATACTTTTCGGCGTCGCTGCGAACGACGAACCGCTTGCTCGAGCCGAGGGCGTGGCTCAAGCCCAGACGGTAGATGAGCTGGCCCCAGAATTGCCGGTAGTAGCGGTCGCCGACCCCCTTCCGCATCCGCCACATCTGGTCGAAGCCGAGATACACCACCTCCCCTCGGCCGTAGCGGCGGATGGCGATCAGGGGCTGCGGCGTGCGGCCGTCGGCACAGCGGTCCGTCGGATGGGCGAGCAGCACCGTGGCCTGGGGGTGCGGCCGCTCCACGGGCTGGTACCAGGGAAGCGGGTCGAGTTTGCTCCAGGCCTTCGCCGTGTCGGCATCGTCGCGACCCAGCCGCATGAACTCGTGGAGCGAAGCCTCGGCGGTGAGCCGCGGCCGGAAGGGCTTCACCGTCGCCGCCGCTCCGTCGGCGGGTACGACAGGCAGCATGTCGCCAAGCGGCGTGCCGGCCAGTTGTCCGGGCCCGCTCCAGCGGCCGGCGATGAGCACGAGGCCGCCGCCGAACGTCTCGACGAACTCCCGGGCCGATTCGGCGAACCGGCCGCTCATCGAACGGGCGTCGAAGTTGCCGATGAACAGCACGTCGTTGGCGAAGAACTCGCCCCGCGGGGGCGTGGCCGTCTCCAGATAGAGCGGGTTCTCCCGCCGCACCCGCGGGTCGGCCGATCGCAGGAAGGTGCGAAAGCCGCGTTCGCCGACGAGCGGGTCGCGGTGAAACACATCCTTGATGAACCGCCACTCCCAGCCCGGCTCGTCGGCCACGTACATCAGCCGAAGAAAGTCGTCACGGACGTTGACCTCACGGGTGGAGACGTTGTTCGCGGCGACCGACTCGCCGGCCTGCGGCTCGACGGTGGCCGTGAACGCCCAGCGGCCCACCTCGGCGGGCGTGAACGGGATCTCCACGGCCGCCGTCGGTCCGGCGAGCGTCACGCTCCGAGCGCCGATGGCGACTTCGGGGCCGGGTGTCGCTCCGTCTACGCGCCGGGCCGTGACGGCGACTGCGAGCGACGCGTTTTCCAGGCCCGCTTGCCGCACGAGCACGGTCACACTCGTCGCCTCCCCCTTCTTCATCACCGGCGGCGCCTGCAGGTCGGCGGCCACGTCCACGGCGATCGCCGGCCCGAGGCCGATCGTGAAGCACGGCACGCCGAGACGTTCGGCGGCTTCGACGGCGGGCGGGCCCGAGTTCTCGTCGAAGTCGCTGACTACGACGAGTCCCTGGAGGCTCGACGCCGTGTGCCGGGCCCGGAGGTCGCGGAGCGCCGCTCCGAGCGCCGTCACCTCCCCGGTCGTGGTCAGGGCCTGCGCGGCGCGGGCGGCATCGGCGGTGCCGCGAGCCTCGTCGTCGAGCTCCAGGGGCTTCACGCTCTCCGGCCCGTCGAAGAGAAATGCCTTGAGGCGAAACTTCCCCGCGAGACGGGCGATGACGTTGTCCTCCTTCCGCTCCAGCCAGGCCCGCAGATAGTCGATCCGCGCGGGCTGGGTGTCGGCCGGAGCCGTGAGGCCGGTCGCAGCGGACAGGCTGGCCCGCTCCTCCGCCGGCAGATCATCGCGCAGGGCCATGCTCTGCGAGCCGTCCACCAGCAGCCAGAGAAGCGGCCGCGAGACATGCTGCACCGTCACCTGGAGCACGGGATCGGCGAGCAGCACGACGAGCGCCGCGAGCAGGGCGGCCCGCAGGGCCGAGAGTACCACCCGGCGGGATCGCGACATCGCCGGCTGGAACCGCCTGTAAAACCAGATGGCGGTGGCGATCGCCGCCGCGCAGCCGAGCAGCACCCACTCGGGGTGACGCTGCGCCCAGGCCGCCGCGAACGCCAGTTCGAAGCCGTCGATCGACCGCACGTTCTCGATGCGGAGCAGGTTGCCGAGCAGTTCGTTCATGCGACGCTCGCAGCTCCGGTGGACGGTTTGCCGGCGCCGCTCGGTTCCCGATATGGCCAGGCGAGGATCGCCGTTTCGACGATCAGGCAGGCGAGCGCCGCGAGGAGCAGCCACCACCACGACTGCTGCCCGCTGACCTTCGCCGCCGCCAGCCCGATCGGCTCCGCGGGCCCGACCCAGCGATACCGCGGGTCGCCGCCGACCGCCGCGGTGAACGTGGCCGCATCGAGAACGGCGGGCTGCGACTCCTCGGCGGGACCGTTGACGGCCACCGGCATCCGCCAGCGTTGGCCGTCCGCGCCGTCGCGGGCCGCGCCCTCCGCCGGTCGGTCGGCCGCAGTGACGACGTACACGCCGCGGCGGCAGGCGTCGCGGAGCGTGACGGCCAAGCGGTCGCCGCCGAGTGACTCGACGCCGAGCGCTTCGACGGTGCCGTCGGGCGCCGTGACCGTGATGTCTGCCCGGCGGTCGGCCACCGCGACGGGCAGGGTGATGGCGGCCACCGTGTCGAACGTGCGCGACGGGAGCGTGGCGGCAAGCATGCCACGGAGGAGGCGGTCGAGGAGCAGCATGCCGTTGGTCTTGGGCAGCGTGTTCCAGTTGCTGAACATGCCCGTGGCGGCCCACACCACCTCGCCGCGACCGAGGCGTCGGGCCACGAGAAAGGGCAGGCCATTGTCGAACGCGGCGACCACCGTCGGCCGTGCCGTCCGCTCGTCCTGCGGCCCATCGTCGGCCGGTAGGTCGCGGGCCCAGGTCAGCCAGTCCGGTGCCAGCGTGGCCCGCTCGCCGAGAAGTTCCGTCCGCCGCTGCGTGTCGCGAGGGGACAGCGGTGCTTGTTTCTCCGCGGTCGCCAGCCGCGCGAGTTCGGCATCGATGTCCGTGAGCCGCCCGCGGCGTTGCGCTGCGGCCTGGGCCGCCGCCGCGGCGGTGGCAGCGAGCGTGGCGTCGTCTGCGATCGTCCGCACGGCCTTGAAGAACAACGGCGTCTCGTAGAGGTCGCGCAGGTCCGCGAGCGAGACTCCCGCCAGCCGGAAAAGGGGATTGTCTTGGAACGTGCGCACGTCGAGCAGAAACGGCCGGAGGTCGCCGCCTTCGTCGGGCATGCGGCCTACGGCGGCGTCGAGCGGGGCCGGCAGGATGCCCGCGCCGTCGAGCCAGGCTGCCTGCGTCCAGGCAAGAGGCTCGAAATCACCACCGGCGGCGATCATGAGCCGGCCGCCCTGGGCCACGTAGTCCCGCAGGAGGGCGACCTGTTCCGGTGATGGAGCGGCCACGCCGGCGATCACGGCCAGTCGTGCGTCTTCGAGCACCTCGCGCGACAGCCCGTCGATCGTCACATGCCGCACCTTCACGAGTGCCGCCTCGCGTTGGTCCCGCGCCACCGGGGCGAGCAGCGTGCGGAGGTGCCGCGTCTCCCCGATGCGGCCGCGGGCGGGCTGCTCCCCGGCGGCGCCGTATTGATCGACGAACACCACCGGCAACGCCGCCGTCACCGGCACGACGAGGCCGCGGGAGTCGTCTTCGGGAAGACGGTCGTGCGCGAGCGTCGCCTCGACGGCGACCGAGGCGATCCGCCCGGGTTCCACGTCGGTGACGAACCGATGCCGAAACGGCACCTCGCGGGTCTGGCCCGGCTCCAGATCGACGGCCGTCGCGGCGACCTCGACGCCGTCCACGAGCAGGGCCACGCGCACGCCGGCCCGCGGTGCGGACCCCTCGTGCCGGACCACGGCGGTGAGCGTCGCCTCCGACTCGGTGTCGGCGACGCCGTCTTCGATGCGGAACGATTCCACCCACGAGTTGTCGCGGTCGGGCGGGGCCACGGACACGACCTGGATGTCGGGCGTCGGCTGTGGGTCCTGCGGCGTGGCGGCATCACCAGACTCGCGGTCGCGGCCCGCCCAGTTGATCGCCTGCTGATCGCCGAGGAACACGATCCGCTTCTCCGGCAGGTCGGGGACGGCGGCGGCCGCACGGGTCGCGAGCGCCTCGGCGGCGGCGGCCGTTCCCATCCGGTCCACGACGGGCACCGCGGCCACGGCCTCCAGCGCGTCTTCCTTCGTGCGGTAGGCGTCGAGTGTGGTGCCGGCCGGTGCACCGCACAGCGGCACGACCGAGATCCGACTGCCGGCGGGCAGCTGCTCGATGAACTCGGCCGCCCGGGTTCGCGCGTCGTCGAGGAGCGTCGCGCCGCCGAGCCGCTCGCGGCCCATGCTCATGCTGTTGTCGAGCACGAGGATCGCGTGCACCGGCCCCGACGTCGCCGCCGCGCCGCCCGTGGCCAGGAATGGCCGGGCCACGGCCAGCCCGAATAGCGCCACCGCCGCCATCCGCAACGCCATCAGCAGCAGGTCGCGGAGCCGGAGGAAGGCCTTGCTGCGGCGCGATGCCTCGAGGAGAAACTCCATCGCCGCCCAGTCCACCTGGCGGAAGATCCGGCGGTTGAGGAGGTGGATGAGGACCGGTCCGGCGGCGGCCGCGAGGCCGGCGATGGCGAGCCACTCTCCGCCCGGCAGAAACGAAATCATGGGTGCAATCCGTGCCGGGTTCGGAGTCAGCGGCCGGCGAGGACGCCGACCTTCGCTTCCTGGAGGATGGGCAGGTAGCGGTACGGGATGGCCAGCACGAATACGGCCACCGCGGTGCTGTAGACCTCTCCCGGCGGCCCTTGCACCGGTCCGACCAGCCAGCCGCCGTCGGGCCGCTGGCCCTTGATGATCCGGTCCCGAAGGTTCGGGTAGTGGTCCTTCCAGCCCTGGCCACCCACTTGATAGAGCGACTGACCGATGTAGTAGAGCGTGTAGGCGTCGAAGGGGAGCTGGCCCGTGCCCGCTTTTTCGGGCAGTTTCGCCCGGGCGATTTCCCCCGTCACCTTTTCCATGCTCTTGGCGATCCGCCAGTCGTCGTACTTGCCGAACTCCTGCAGGCACACGACCCCCGCGGCCGCCATCGCGGGAGTGTCACCGCTGCCCCCGCCGCCGTAGGTGAACTGGCCCGGGCCGTCCCGCAGCTTCGACTCGCCCTGATTTTTGACGCCGTGCTTCGGATGGTACATCGATTGCACCCGCGCGATCGCCTTCTCGATCGTCTTCCGGGGAATCTCGAAGCCGCTGTCGGTGGCGCTGCGGAGCGCCTTGGCCTGCATCACGCACAGGCTCAAGTCGCCGTCCCTGGGCCGGGCCTCGTAGTCCCAACTGCCGATCGGCCCCTGGGTCTGCACGATCACCCGCAAAGCCTTGTCGAGCGCGGCGCCAACCTTGCGGTCGTTGGTCATCCCGTAGGCCTGCCCGAGGACGAACGTCGCCAGGCCATGGTTGTACATGTCTCGGTGCGGGATGCTCATGTTGAGGAGGCCGGAAGGTTTGGCGTTGGCGATCACGTAGTCGAGCGCCCGCTCAACGGTCGGCCCGTATTCGCCGTCGCCCGGCGTGTGGCCGGCGGCCATGAAGGCCAAGGCGCCCGTGGCGACGAGGCCCAGATCGTTCATCCCCCAGTTGCCGGCGGCCCCCTGCCTCTTGGCCAGGAAGGCGAGCCCCTTCTCGATGGCGGCCTCGCTCTGCGGCGTGATCTCCCACTCCTCGGCCGCCGGCGGCTGCGCCGGGAGCCGAACCGCGGAAACAGCCATCGCGGCGGCCATCATGCAGGCCGTCAGAATCCGGAGGCAGGGTTGGCGAGCGGGGCGGGACATACGTTGGCAGACGTGCCGGGGGCACCTCTCCATGAAGCAACCCCGGCAAAAGTTACCAGGAGCCTGCTTTGCCAGCGGAAAACGTCATGGTATGCCCGCGAACCGCCGCTCGCTGGCCGCTGGGGTGGTGTCAGCGGGCCTTCTGGGGGGCGAGTTGCCACAGCGACCGCCGCAGGTCGGCGGGGTTGGGGTGGGCCAGCAGCCAGAGGCTTCCCCCCGCGGACGCCAGCGGGCCGGCCCAAGGCGGGTTGCCCGCGAGGGCGGGCAGTTCGGCCGTATGCACGACCGTTCCGGAGACGACGTCGATCCAAAGGATCGCCACCTCCAGAACGTCGGGCTTCCCGGGCTCTGGCCGGCGCCGCTGCACCGCCACGATCGCATGGCCGTCGGCCGTGGCAAGCGCTGTTCCCATGAGCCGGGTCGGCCCGATTCCCAGCCATACGTCACCGGGGCCGTCGCGGGCGTCGAGGAGATTGCGGATGACCCCGGATTTCGGCTCGACACTGATGATCCCTTCGGCCGTCTCGACCACGAGTCGCGCTCCGTCGCCTTCGCCGGCCAGGCCGAAGAGCTGCCGCACCCCTGACAGCGGCACCCGCCAGGTCAGCCGGCCATTCCGGGCCTCGAGCGCCGTCACGGCCTGCACGCCCGGCTGGACGACGAACAGCGTGTCCGCATGCACCAGCGGCGGCGTCTGCGCCTGCCGCCACCACCAGCCGTCGGCGTCCGGCCCCACCCACGGCTGCCGCCGCAGCCAGACGGGGCGGCCGGCGGCATCGCAGGCCAGCACGGTTCCCCCAGCCACCACGTAAAGCCGGTCCTCCGCGACAGCGATCTGGCAGTCGCCATGCAACCGAAGGCTGTCTCCCTGGCCGGGTGGGGTCACCTGCCAGCCGCGGGTCAGGCGACCGATCACTCGCCGCCGGCGACGCGAGCCGGTCTCGGGGTCGATCGCCACGAGTGCCAGTTCGTCGTCGAACTGCCCCGGTGTCACTTCGCACACCCAGAGCGTGCCGAACAGCATGACTGGATCCGAAACGAATGCGGCCCCCTTCTCGGCCGCTGTTTCCCAGGCGGTCGTGCCGTCGGCCAGCCGCACGGCGGCCAGGATCGGCGACGGGCCGTCGGCCAGACGCCGCACGTATGCGTGCTGCCGGTCGCACGTGGCCCGCATGGGCAGCAGGCCATAGCTGGCCAGGCCACCCGGCTTCCGGCCCGCCGGGGTTCGCCACTGCTCCGCGCCGGTCGCGGGATCCACGGCCACCAGTTCCACCCGGTTGTTGACGAGCAAGCGGTCTGGCGTGGCCGTGAATGAGCATTCCTCGGCCGCCCAATCGACCCGGCCACGGAACAGTGGCGGTGTCTCGAAGAACCGATGGAACCGGTGCTCGATGGGCCCGCCCCACGAGCCGGGAAAAAGCGGGTTGCCGGGCTGCAGGCCGGCCGGGCCCAGGTCAATCCGCTTGACGGCCTCGAGGGCCGCGGGAGCAAACGGTGTTACGGCCTGCGGGCCGGCGCTGTCGCCCGCGGCAGCGACGACCGCGGCCACCTCGGCGGCCGGCACGGCATCCATGCCGGTCGTCTTGGGTACCGCCATCACCGGGCCGCCGGTCAGCGACTCGGCCATGGTCCGAATCGTGACGAGGCGGTCGCGGGCGTCGGCGGTTGCCCACGGGAGCCCGGCTTCGGCCCGGCAGCGGGCGTCCGTGAACCCGCCGGCGGAGAGGGACCGCAAGGCGAGCCACTCGTGCGCCTCCGCTGCGGCCGGCGTGCCCTGGAACTCGACCGCCGCCTTCACCAAGCCCGCTGCGTCGCCGTCCGCCCCCAGTTGCAGCACCCGCAGTCGCCCGCGTTCCGCCTGCTCCCGGAGCATGAAGTCGCGGAAGCCGGCGTCACCGGCCAGCGCGTCGGCCATCATCAGGGGCAGCGACACAAGCCGCTCACCGTCCCGCGGATCAGGGACCAGCCCGTGAAGGTCAGCCTCTTGCTCGACGGCCGCGGTGAACCGGGCCATGGCACGCTGGGCGTCGGCCCATTCTCCCGCAGCGATCGCAGCGTCGAGAGCGACCGCCGCGTTGTACCGTTCGTTTGGCGTCTCGATGACCAAGGGAGAGCCCTGCTCCGACCGGCCGGCGATTGCGGCCGCGAGCGGTGATACGTCATTGTCGTAGAGCTGTTGCCGGTCCAGTTCGGTCCGCAACGCGTCGGCGGGGCCGGTCACGAACAAGCGATGCGTGAGGAAGGACCGGACACCGAGCGGATCGACCTGCTCACCGAAGGAGATGAGATAGGAAAAGTCGCCGGCCGCCTGCTGCATTCGCAGCCAGGCCTGCCGGAAGCCGGCGATGTCGCCCTTGTCGACATGGTCGCGGGCGACGAAGGTGTGGATGCAGCCGATCATGAAGTTGTGCTGATTCATCGGCCCCGGGATCAGACGCTGGATGTCGTCGCAGAGGTGGAGTTGTTCGGCGAGCGGTACGTCGAGCGACCGGGCGTACTGCCAGACGAGCGAGCACAGCCCCTGCGTCAGGTTGGTGCGGCCGGTGGCGAGGCAGCGGATCGCGGCGGCCGCGAGCCAGCGGGTTTCCTCTGTGCCTTCGGGCTTCTGCTTCAACGTGGCCGCCACCCAGTCGCCGAACCGTTTGGCGTCCGTTTCGGGAACGAGCGCGCCGTTTACGGCGGGCAGGAGATCCCGCGGGAGAATCCGGGCGATCGCGGGTAGTTCGGCGACGGCGATCTCCGCCAGCGTGATCGACCGTCCGGGATGCGCTCCCGCGAACAGGCCGACGCTGCTGATCGCAGCGTCTTTGGCGGCCGTCCAGACCTGTGGGTAGTGCCGGAGGCGGGCCCAACGGCGGCCGTCACCGCTCCAGGAGACGGTCAGCAGCGAGTCGCCCACCTGGAACCGCAGCCAGACGGGCCGCGGGGCGAAGGCGAAGCCGAGGTTCTTCGGATCGCCCGCCGTGAGCGGGCTCTTGTCGGACGACCATGCTGAGAAGAGGTTGCCCTGACGATCGGGCGGGCCGCCGGCGGTCGGCGCGACGAAACCGCAGATGATCTGCTTGCCGTCGGGGCCGTCGAGGAACACGCCCGTGCCAGGCGTGAAGTCGTCGAGCCGCACGACGAGTTCGCGGGGTCCGAACTCCGGCGGAGGAAGTTTCCAGGTCGTGATCAGGGGAGTCTTCGGGGCCGCCTCGGTCTGGGCCAGCCGCACGCCGCCATCGGGCCGCTTCTCCAAGGTCGTCGCGCCCGTGCCCTCCCATGCCAGTTCGGCCGGCCGCCACGCGCTCGTGGCCGGCGGCGGTTCCGGGAGCGGCGGTGGCGGGACGGACCGCACGAGTTCGAGCCCGCCGATGGTCATCGCCCCTTCGAACAGCACCTCGTCGGGTGCGGCGGGGAGCGGTACTTCGACGAGACGCACCTCGCCGCGTGAGAGCACGAACATGCCCTCACTGAATCGCAGCTCGAGGATTCCCGTGAATGGGACGAAATCACTCCATCCTGCCCCAGAGCGGTGGCCGCGGGCATCGGACGTACTCGCCAGCCACCGGGAATCGACTGGCTTGTCGGCCGCTGACCGTGACAGCACCGAGCCGCACCAGCGCCAGGCCTGGGTGGGGCCCTCGGCTTCGATGGTCGCGCCCGAGTTCCCCGACCAGGCCACGATTCGCAGGGCACCGGGATCACTGACGAGCAGCCGCAGCGCCGTGCCCTCGCGGAGCGGCGGCACCAGCCGAAAGCGGCCGGTCATCGTGGTCAGTTGCGTTCCCTTTGCGACCTGCGTCGCTTCGAACTTCGGCGGCCCATCCGGCAGCGGTGCGAACCAGGTCTCCAGTGCGGTCCGGTCGATCATCTGCCGCAGCGGCAACGGACGGAAGAGGACGTCGAGCGCCGGCTCCGGGGCGTCGGGAGCCAAGGCAGCCGCCCACGGAGCGGCTACCGGCTGGGGTGGGGCCTGTCGCGCAGTTGCTGCTGCGGCGTTCGCCTCTGCGGCGTCCTGCTGCGCAGGATCGGTCGGCTTCGCGTCTGGCTCGGCAGCCTCTGCGTCGGCGGGCGTGGTCTCGCGTGCTTCGCCCGGAGGAGCTTCTGCACCATCGGCCGCGTCTGCATCGACGGCTGCCGCACGCGGGGCCATGGCGACCTCCGCCTCGCGGGGAGCCCGCGGCCGCAACGCGATCGCCGCGGCCACGCCCGCCACCAGCAGGGCGAGAAGCAACGGCGCCAGCCAGCGGCCGGCGATTCGCGACTCGGCGATCCGCCGCCGGCCGGCCAGCAGGTCATCGATCGAAACCCGCGGCCGACCGAGCGTCGCCGCCAGCCGCTCCTCCAGGCCGATCCGCTCGAGGCAGGCCTGGCGGATCGCGGGCGACGCCGCGGCCGCCGCGCGGATCGCGGCACACTGCTCCGGCGTGAGTTCCTCCAGGGCCCCCTGCTCGATCAGGTCGAGCACTTCCTTGTCATCGCTCATCGCTGGCCTCCTCGGCGACCGGTCGTCCCGCGTCGAGGCAGCGCCGCACGGCCTGTCGGGCCCTGAAGAGCAGCAACTTCACCGCCCCCTCCGAGCGGTCGAATCGGCGGCCGATCTCGGCCAGCCGCAAGCGCTCGCCGTAATGCAGATCGAGTGCCGTGCGGGCGGTCTGGCCCAGTCCATCGAGGCACTCGGGCAGGCGCTGCAGGCGATCGTCTTCATCCAGCGTTCCGCCAGCGTCACGCGGCTCGATATCCAGGCACAACTCGGTCCAACTCACCTCGCGGCGCCGAGCGCGGCGGCGGGCGTGCTCGCGGAGCACGTTGCGGGCGATGCCCACGAGCCAGGCCGATGTCTCGCCCGAGCCCTTGGCCACGAGCGGGCGGCTCGTGAGGTAGCGCAGAAACACCTCCTGGCAGAGATCGTCGGCGGCCGACGCATCGGCCAGTCGGGCGCGGAGAAAGCCATACACCATCTTTTGGTGTGCCTCGACGATCGCCGCCACGGCTGCTCGGTCGAGGGGCTGGAGGCCGGTTTGCCGTGGCCCGGAGCCAGTCGCCCGTGCGGCGTTCATCCGACGAGCATCGGCGGCTCTCATGGCCCGGCCCCCTGCTCTGCCGGCACGGCCACGATCGTGCGCCGGGCCAGCGCGCCTGGCTCGTCGGCCTGCCGCACCAGCCAGGTCGCGTCAGTCACCGGGAGAGAGGCGGTCGGATCGGTGCTTCCATAGACGCGAAAGCAGCCGAGCGATTCGATCACCCGGCCACTCTGACTCACGCGAAACTCCATCCGGAGTACGACCTCCTCTGGGCCGTCGCCATCGCCCTGCCGCCAGTGAAACACGGCGCGGGTCGGCACCGCAGGCGGGCTCTGCCACCAGCTGGCGCTCTGCCCGCGGCGCAGCACCGCCTCGATGGGGCCGTAGGGAGTCAGCACCGGGTCGGAATAGGCGGCGATGATCGTCAGCGGTTGCAGTTCCTCTCCCGTCGCCGCCGCGAGCGTGAGGCCGGACACGCACGAGCGCGCGCCGGGCCCGCGGCCCGGGCCGAAGGCGGGCTTGGGCAGCGACGGATCGGTGAGGGCGTCGATGCGCACGGCGCGGATGCCGCCCTGCTTGCTTGCCAGCCGGAGCGTGTAGTCGTCCCCTTGCGGCGAGGGGAGACTCACCAGAATGGCGCCGTCGTCTCGCGTCTTGAAAGTCGAGCCGGCGCTCGACTCCATCTTGATCGGCTCCAGCGGAAACCAGCCCCCGTCGATATCGCCTGTGAGCCCGAGTGCGTGCCAGTGCACGGCGAGCCCGGCCGGCACCACGATCTCCACCGCCAGAGGTCCCTCGGCCCGGCCGGCCAGCGGCAGCACGAAGGGCACGGCCGGCAGCTTGTCGGAACGCGCGGGCAACGGGAGCTCCCACCGTCGGCCATCGAGGAGCAACTCGATCGCGCCGGTCGCTTTGCCGACGGCACTCACGGCGATCACCATGTGCCTGTCCTGCGGCCGCAGCGCGGCCCACTCGCGGGTCAGCCGCAACGGGCCGCCCTCCGCCACCGTGGCCGCCGCCCAACCGGCCCGCTCCGAAACGACGATCGGATCGATCGCGGGCACGCTCTTCACGGTCCCTGCGGCGGCCGGTGTCGCCGTCCAGCCGGTCCAGGCGGGCACGACGAACGGCAGTCTGGCCGCCACCTGGGACCGCACGGCGGCCGCGTCGAGTTCGAGGAGCGGATCGCACCAATCCACGACGTCGCGGATGTCGAATGGATCGGCCCCGGCAGGCCGATCGCGGTGCGCGTCGTCGGCGACGAGCACCAGCGCCTTCTGGCCGCTGGCGGGGCCGGTGAGCGCGACGGTAGCGCAATCGGCCCATGTGCCCGATCCGACGAGTAACTCACTGGTCCAGAGCGCGGGAGTACCGACGTCGTTGGCGTGGAGTGCAGCTCGAACGCAGCCACCGGTGCCGGCGGCGCGGTCGAGGCCCACGCGGCCACGAAACCCCCGCACGCCGTCGCACAGCGGAAACGCCAATTCCGTCCGCGCCTGCACACCGAAGCCCCAGCCGGCCGGGAGCCCCGCGAGGTCGAGCGGCCCTCCCTGCACGTTGCGGTCGATCTGCCAGGTCCAACTGGCACCGAACGGCGAGCGCTGCGTCACGCGGCTCGGTTCGAGCGCGGAAAGCGGCGCTTCGGTGAGGTCGAATACGGCGACCTCGGAGACGGCGGAGACCGCCAAGAACAGCGGCTGCAGGCTCCACGACGGCTGCGTCATGATCATGGGAACGGGCGTCCCCTGCGCCGGCCGCCAGCGGGACCGGGGCGTGGTGACACGGATGCCAACGCGGGTCTCGGCTTGCACGACGCCGGAATCGTCGACGAGCGACTCGAACCACGAGTCCCACGGTTCCGCCCGCGGCGCGAGGTGCAGTTCGGCGATCGCCTCGAAGCCGTGCCGCTCGGTGGTGCCGTCTTCCAACAGCGCGATCACGCCCTCGTCGGTCCAGCGCAGGCTGCGAAACGCCACGGCGCCGCCGTCCGTGAGGAAGAGCGTCCGTGGCCGGTATCGGCGGTCCACGGTGCGTCGCCACACCACGCGCCGCACCCGGTCGCGCCGCACCCGCACAAGGCCGGTTTCGGCGACGGTTCGATATTTGCCCACCCGTGTCGCGCCGGCGGACGCGTCGCCGGTGCCGGCCATGGTGAGCATGGCGGGGTGACTCGTGGGGTGGTTCATGGGCTGGGCCGCCGCCGGTCGTGTTTCCCATGCGAGACCCTCGGGATCATGGCCGATCACGGTGCCCGGGAGGCGGTCGCCGTTGTCGAACTCCACGAACGCGTCCGGAGTGACCGCTCCCGGCTTGCCGATTCGCACCCACCGCACCTGCTTGCCGGCGGCGAAGAGCGGCCGCTTCGCCACGGCCGCCTTGGCGGGATCGGCGATGTCGGACACCGGCCCGCGGACTTCGGCACCGTCGGCGAACACGGCGACTGCCGGCGGCTCATCCCCGACGACGGGGGCAGGCACGCCAAGGCACGCCCAGCCCGCCCCCAGGATGGCGAACACCGTGCGGAGGGTGTGGAATCCGCGATCGTGCATCACAGCTGGGCGGGACGGCGGGTGATTCATGGAACTGATACAGAGGATACCGCGACAGGCGGAGCCTGTCACCGTGCGGCCAGCGCGACGCGATACACTGAATCTTCGATGTTCATCGCACTCGCGTTCTCGTTCTGTGGAGGTTCCATGTCGGTCCGCGCTGCCTGCCTCGTGTTGCTGATCTCCTGCGCCGTGCGCGGCGGAGTGGCCGCGGCCGAGTCGCCGGCCGCTCCGGCGGGCTTTACGGCGCTCTTCAACGGCCGCGATCTCGCGGGGTGGTACGGCTGGGGAACCCGCGATCCGGCCGACCTGCAGCGGATGAGCGATGCCGAACGGGCCGACTACAAGCGGAAGTCGATCGCGGGCGGCTTGACCGACGCCAAGGGGCGTGACCCGGGCGACCACCTCGAGGCCCACTGGAAGGTCGTGGATGGCGTGCTCGTCAACGACGGCCGCGGTCTCTATCTGACGAGCGACCGCGACTACGGCGACTTCGAATTGCTCGTGGAATACGCCATGCAGCCTGGCGGCGACAGCGGCGTCTATCTGCGGGGCAATCCACAGGTGCAGATCTGGGACTGGACCGACGAAGCGATGGTTCGTCTCGGCTCCGACAAGGGCTCGGGCGGCCTGTGGAACATCTCCGGCCCGGGCAAGTTTCCTCTCCAGCGCATGGACAAGCCCTTTGGCGAGTGGAACAGCCTCCGCATCAAGATGATCGGCGAACAGGTCAGCGTCTGGCTCAACGGCGAGTTCGTGGTGGACGCCGCGCCGCTCGACAATTTCTTCGCCCGCATGCGGAAGGCCCCGGAACCGCGGCCGGCCGGCTTCTTTCCCGACCCGGTGCCGCCCCGTGGGCCGATCCAGTTGCAGACGCACGGGGGCGAGATCCGCTGGCGGAACGTCTTCCTGCGGGAGATCCCGCCGGCCGAGGCCGACCGGGAACTGTCATCCCGCGATGCTGAAGGATTCGTGGAACTGGTCAACGGTCGCGATCTCGCCAACTGGCGGGGAGCCGTCGATGTCTACGAGATCCACGACGGCGCGATCCGCTGCAAGCCCGGCAAGAGTGGCGACCTGCTTTCGGCGGAGGAGTACGAAGACTGCGTGATCCGCTGCGAGTTTCGCCTCCCGCCCGCCGGCAACAACGGCATCGCCCTGCGGACGCCGCTCGGCGGCCACGCCGCGGCCGACGGCCTGGAGATCCAGGTGCTCGACTCCGATGGCTACAACAAGCGGCAGGCCGCGGCGGGCGGCAAACTCCTCGAGCCCTACCAGTACCACGGCAGCGTCTATCACTGCGTGGGCGCGAAGCACGGCTATCTGCGGCCGGCGGGCGAATGGAACTTCGAGGAGATCGAGGTTCGCGGGCAGCGGATCAAGGTCACGCTCAACGGCACCAAGATCCTCGACGTCGATCTGGCGACGCTCGACCGTAAGGCCATCGCCCATCCGCCGAAGGGGCTCGACCGCACCCGCGGCCACGTGGGCTTCTCGGGGCACAACGACCCGGTCGAGTTCCGGAGCTTCAAGATCAAGCGGCTCTGACGATCAGCGCGGGCTGGTGGCGGCCGGAGCCGGCGGCGTCCGCGGTGCGAAATACCGTCCCAGGATCCGCCCCAGCACGGCCTTGCCCCGGCCGTTGGCGTGGATTGCATCCCGCGCGAAGAACTCGTAGGGTTCGTGCGACCGCTGCAGATAGTCGTCCCAGACCCGGCGGACGTCGAAAAACTCCACCTGCTCCGCGCGGCACATCTCCGTCAGGGCACCGTCGAACTGCTCCATCTGGTCGAGCGCTGACCCGGCGGTGCGGTCCTTGAAGAAGGCAGGTTCGAGGACATGCCACGGGGCGACGGCTCCGCTCAGCACCAGGATCTCGCAGTCACTGCCGGCACGGATCTGCCGGACCACGCTGCGGATCGCATCCACGTCGAAGTCGTGGCTGATGCCGGCGATGATCACCAGGTCGGGGGCGTAGTCGAGCACGTACGACTGGACGCGGTTCTCGTCTTTGTAAAAGCGGCAGCCCGTGCCCCCGCGGACGCTGGTCACCACCTCGATCTGCGCTCCCGGATACCGCTCCGCGAGCAGCGTCTCGTAGAGCGAGTTCGACGTGTCGTTGCAGATGCTGTCGCCGAGCATCACGATCCGCAGGCGCTCGCCCGCGGCGAGTTTCGCCATCGACTTCGGGATGTGCCGCCAGCGGTCAGTCGGCGGCTCGAACCGCACCACCGGGCACTGCGCGGCCAGGCCTGCCGCCCAGGCGGCGGCCTCGGGGGCGGTGATTGTTTCGACACGCAGGTTCTTCACCTCCAGGGGCGCCGCGGTGGCGGAGGTGTAGCTGCGCCGCAGGAGGATCCGCGCCGTGCGGGCGTCGGCGTGGCCGCGGAAGCAAAGTTCGCGGGCCCGCCATGCCGGCGCCGGATCGATCGCGTCGTAGACGTCGGCCACGATCTCCTTGCCGTCGGCATCGAGGAACGACACGGCCCAATGACCGCCATCGATCCCCTTGCCGAGCAGCCGGACTCGGTAGTAGGCGAACGGTTCGACCGGGAACGCCGGCGAGGTGAGGATTCCTTTCGTGATCCGTACGCCATGCTCGTCGGGGTCGCCGGCGAGGCGGACCGGCTCTCCCGCGAAGGCATCGGGCGGTGGCGATCCCTGCCAGCCCTCGGCGTCGGGGCTGCGGCGGAAATCGCTGCGAAGCAGCGGGGGAAACTCCGTGATCCGAATGTTGCGGTAACGGACGGTGCCCCGCATGCCGGCGTGGATCTGTAGGGCGATCACACCCTCGCGAGGGATCGAGGCGTCGGGCTCGGCGTAGTCGGCGGTCTCGACGCCGTTGATCGCCAGGCGGACGCGCGGTCCATGGCAGCGGATCACGTACTCGCTCCAGCCATCGCGGGACTTGGCCAGCGCGGCCGCGACCTTGTCGGCAGCAGGTGTGACGAGCATCGTCTTGCGGCGGCTTTCGTCGTACAGGCCGCCTTCGAAGCCGGGGCCGATGTCGGCCTGATAGCCGATGACCTCGTGATGGTCGGGAATCCGCAGCGTGCGGAACTGCACGCCGGCGTTGCAGTCGGCCCCGCAATCGACGCGGTACTCGACCCGGAGTTCGAAGTCACCGAACCGCCGGTCGGTGGCGAGGAACTCGTTGCGCGGGGCGGGCCGGTCGGGATGCCCGGCGACGATCGCACCGTCCTCGATCCGCCAGACCGCCGCCGTGTCGCCGTTCCAGCCGGCGAAGGTTCGGCCGTCAAACAGGTCATCGCCGCAGGCGGCGATCGGACAAGCTGCAAGCAGGGCGACGGCCGCCACCAGTGGCCGGCACGGGTGCGGGATCGTGGGGCCGGAGGCCGAGCAAACGCGTTCGTTCTGCATGCGCATGGGAAACACTCGCGGAAAACGGGCAGGTGTCGTCAGGCGTGGTTTCGCCAGCCGTCTGGCGCCGGCGGAGCGGGCGTCACAGCGCCGCCCATGGGCTGCGAGGTTACCATCCGCACCGTGCCGCGGGATCGGCCGTTTTGCCGTGGCTGCCGGCGCGCCGCGGCCGGTTGATGGCAGCGGCGTTCCCTGCCCGCGGGAGGCACGGTAAACTCGGGACTTCGGGAACGGCCCGTCGATGTCGATATCGAATCGTCGGCTCGTGCGTCCGGAGGGTAAGCGAATGGCTAGCGGCGACACTGGAAATGTCGTGCCGGGAAACCGGTTGTGGGTTCGAGTCCCATGCCCTCCGCTGCGGTGGTTGGCGACTGAAGAGCGCAAACCGAGGGTCTGAAAGAAGCCGCTACACGACCGGCTCCCAGCCCGGGCGATACTCGCGGCTCCAGAGGGCGTCGGCCGCCGGCCCGTTCTTCGGTCGCCCGGTAGCCGGATCGCACTCCAGGAGTTGGCCGGTGCGGAAGGCGATGTTGGCCAGGTGACAGAGCAGCGTGCTCTTGTGGCCGTCTTCGATATCGGCGTTCGGCCGGCCGCCATCGCGGATGCAGGCGGCGAAGTTCGCCATGTGCGGAGCGGGCACCTCCGGCCCCGACTCGGCGGCTTCGAGCGGCACCGGCTTGTTCCGCTCGTCGAACACCGTGTAGGTTCCCTCGGGACCGACGAGGATCGTGCCTGTCTCACCGAGAAACTCGGCGCCGGACTTGTGCCCGTCGCGGCCGCGCGACGACCAGCTCTGCAGTTCGTAGGCGATCGACCGGTCACCGAACTCGAACACGGCGTCGAGCGTGTCGGGAGTCTGCTGGTCGTCGTCGTAGCGGAGCCGGCCGCCCAGCGCGGTGACCCGGGTGGGATAGTCCACGCCCAGCCCCCAGCGGCAGATGTCGAGCATGTGCGGGCCGTTGTTGGCCATCTCGCCGCCCCCCCAGTGCCACAGCCAGTGCCAGTTGTAGTGGACGATGTTGTCGAGGTAGTCGCGGTCGGGCGCCGGGCCCTGCCACAGTTCCCAGTCGAGCCAGGCAGGCACAGGCACCTGCTTGCCCCGGCCCATCGGGCCGCGACGATTGCCGTACCACCCGCGGGCGTGCAGCACCTTGCCGATCCGGCCGGCGCGGATGAGATCGATCGCCGCCCGGGTGGCGGTGAAACTCCGACGTTGCGTGCCGATCTGGACGACCACGCCGTGCTTGCGGCGGGCTTCGATCATCAGTTCGCCTTCTCGCGGATTGTGGCTGACCGGCTTTTCGCAGTAGACGTGCTTGCCGTGGGTGGCGGCGAGGATCGTGGCCGGCGCGTGCCAGTGGTTCGGCGCTGCGATCACGAGCGCATCGACGCCCTTGTCGGCGACGGTGCGGCGGACGTCGCGAGCGGTCGCGGGCAGCCGACGGCCCGCCGCCTCGACCTTCTTCGCCGCCTTGGCGGCGACGTTGTCGTCGACGTCGATGATCACCCCGACCTCCAGTCCCGGGACCTTCAGAATGTCGTCGATCAACTGGCCGCCGCGGGTGTTGGCCCCCATCAGGGCGACCACGATCGTGTCGGCCGCTGCATGGGCCGTGCGGCCGGCCGCCAGGGTTGCCAATGCCCCCGTGCCTGTCTTGATGAACGTTCGTCGTCCGACTCTGTGCGTCACGTGCATCGCTTCAACTCCTGTGCCCGGGATTGGTGCGTCATCATTTCCTCTGCCCCGCGGTGAGCCGCTCCCAGGCTTTGATGTCGGGGGCGGCCTTCACAAGCCGGTCCATCCGTTCCTGGAGATAGACCTCGAGATTCTCGTACCGCTCGTCGAGGTCGTGACCATGTGGGGCGAGGTTGCCGCCGTGCGTGCCCTCCCAGGCGTCGGGCATGCCGTCGGCGTCTCCATCGGGCTCTGTTTTTCCCGCGTACACGTTCTTGTCGTCCGGCTGCTTCAATTTCCACTCGCCCGAGTGCGTGAGGATCTCCCGCTGGAGACGTTGGTCGGTCGCGTCGTGAGGCAGGGCGCCGAACTGCGTGATCACGGCGTCCACGGCCTGCGGCAGCGGCCGGTAGGTGACCGCGGGAATCTCGGCGAACCGTGTTGCGGCCACGTTGAACGCACCCGGCTTCGGCTTGTGGAGGATGGCCGTCTCCGGCAGCGAAAAGGTCGGACGGCAGCCGATCACCGGCGCGTCCTTGCCGCGGAGCACGTGATGGTCGTTTCCCGCGCCCTTGACCTTGTTGTCGTGGCCGGGGCGGTCGGGGAAACTCGACAGGGCGATGTTGTCCTTGACGAAGATCGTGAAGTTGTTGCCGCCCTCGATCGTGGCCCGGGGCTCGGATCCGCCGTGCGTGTGCCGCCCCGGAACGTACAGATTGCCGATGGCGTTCCCCTTGCCATCGGGAGCCAGAAAGGAAGAGGGATACTTGCGGTAGTTGTAGATCACGTTGTGGGAGAACTCGATCAGTCCGTTGCGGGCCGAATCATCCTTGATGTATGAGTCCGGGATGAACATCGGTGCCCGCATGTGGGCGTGCGTGTAGTAGCAGTGATGGATTGTGACCCGGTCGGTACGGGTGCGAAGCAGGTTGGGGAGGCAGTGATAGGGCTCGTCGGTGAGGGCGTCGATGGCGTCCCCCATATGGCTCCATTGGATGGTGACGTCCTTGGCTCCGACCATGTCCACGGCCCCGTCGCGGAAGAACGACGCGGACACGTGATCGAGAACGACGTTGGCAGCCGGTTCCTCGATCAGAAAGGCGTCGCCCTCCGGCCCGAGGCCGCCGCGGTGGCGAATGTTGCGAACCACCACGTCGCGGCCGCGAATACGAACCGTGGCCCCCGTCAGGGCGATCCCGCCACCGGGCGCGGACTGGCCAGCGATGTAGACGTTCGCAGGCACCTCCAGAGGTCGCACGAGCCGAATCTCGCCCGCGACGTCGAACACGATGTAGCCGCCACCGGCGGCCTTGGCGGACTCGAGCGCCCACCGCAGCCCGCCCGAAGTGCCAGGCTCCGGCCGCTGCTTGGCATCGATATCGTCGAGACGGGTGACGCGGAAAACCGGCTTGCCACGCGCGTGGGTGGTGGTGGCACCAAAGCCTTCGGCGCCCGAAAAGGCAGGCAGACCTTCGGCGTGTGTCGAACCGATCGCCGCCATGAGCAGAGCGACGGCAAACGTGCCGCGAACAACCATGGTTGATCTCCGTGTGGCGAGCACTGCAAAGCGTTCTGGACGTAGTCTAACCGCCCGGGGAAGATGGCATCCTCGTCGGGCAGGCACCGCCACGCATCGGGTTGCGGATGGCCGGTAGTATCGCCCGAGCCCAGAGGAACGCGAACGTGTGGCACACCGCGGTTGGAATCGCCTGCTTGCTGTCCACGGCCGTCGCGGCTGCTGCCGCCCCGCGGCCGGACGTCGTGTACATCATCGCCGACGACCTCGGCTGGGGAGACGTCGGCTTCCACGGCGGCTCGGCCCCCACGCCTCACCTCGACCGGCTCGCCCGTGACGGCCTGGAACTCGGCTGCCATCTCGTCGCACCCGTGTGCAGTCCGACGCGGGCCGCGCTCCTCACCGGCCGTTGCTGGAGCCGGTTCGGCGTCGTCGATCCGCAGAACGAGCGGTCCCTGCCGTGGGAGACTCTCACCCTGCCCCGTGCGCTCGGTGCGGCCGGATACGCGTCGGCCCTGGTCGGCAAGTGGCACCTCGGCTCCGCGCCCGAGGAGTTGCCCAACCGCTTCGGCTTCGACACGAGCTACGGCTCGATCGCCGGCGGCGTGACGTCGTTCACGCACCGCTACAAGAACGGGCCCTTCACCCACACCTGGCACCGCGACGGGAAAATCCTCGACGAGGAGGGGCACGTTACCGACCTGCTGGCCGCCGAAGCCGTGCGGCGGATCGAGGCGCTCGCCGCGGCCCCCGCGGATCGCGCCCCGTACTTCCTCTACGTGCCGTTCACCGCGGTGCATCTGCCCGTGCAGGAGCCGGCGGGGTGGCTGGCCCGCGTGCCTGCCGCCATCGAGGGCGACGTGGCTCGGCACTACGCGGCTTGCATCATGCATCTCGACGACGCCGTGGGCCGGATCGTCGCCGCCATCGAAAAGGCAGGCACCCGCGACCGCACGCTGATCGTGTTCACGAGCGACAATGGTGGGACCACCGCGGCCAACACCGGCCAGGACTATCCGCCCGACGGTTCTCCTGCGGGCATCATCCCGGGCAACAACCGTCCCTTCCGCGGTGCCAAGCAGACGCTCTATGACGGCGGGGTGAGGGTGCCGACGGTCGTGTCGTGGCCTGGCCACGTCAAACCCGGCCGAGTGGACGCCCCCGTGCAGATCGCCGACTGGATGCCCACGCTCTGTGCGCTCGCGGGCCACACGCCCGATCGCGACCCGCACTGGGACGGCATGGACATCGGCGGGCTGCTTGCACGGCACGAGCCGCCGCCGGAGCGGCCGATCTACGCCGTCGGTCCGGCATGGAAGGCGCGGTCGCTGCGGCTCGGCCGCTGGAAGCTGATCGTCACCGCGGCCGAGGCCGGTCAGCCGGAGCGAAGCGAACTCTACGACCTCGCCACAGACCCGGCCGAGGCTCATGATCTCGCGGCCGACCGCCCGGCCGAGGTGGCCCGGCTGCGGAAGACGCTCGCCGCTGCCGCGGCCCGTGACAACGACGCCCGGGCCAGGGCGGATCGCTGAGCCGCGGCGCTCTATACTCCGGCCTCCATGGCTGTTCTTCTCGACATCAAACGCGCCTGCAAGCGGTACGGCGACCAGGTGCTGCTCGACGACGCCTCCGCGACCCTCACCGACGACGGCAAGATCGGCTTCATCGGCCGCAACGGCGCCGGAAAAAGCACGCTGCTGAAGGTGATCCTCGGTGAGGAGGAGCTCGACTCCGGCGAGATCGTCCGCCACCCCAGGCTCCGGCTCGGCTATCTGCGGCAGCACGATCCTTTCCTGCCGGGCGAGACGGTGCAGGACTTCTTGGTCCGCGACAGCGGCTGCCCGGCCTGGAAGTGCGGCGAGGTGGCGGGCGAGTTCGAGCTCAAGGCGGCGGCCCTCGCCGGGCCCGTCGCGGCCCTCTCGGGCGGCTGGCAGACCCGCGTCAAACTCGCCGCCCTGCTGCTCCACGAGCCGAACCTGCTGCTCCTCGACGAGCCCACGAACTTTCTCGACCTGCGGACGCAGATCTTGCTGGAGCATTTTCTCAAGCACTTCCGCGAGGCGTGTTTGATCGTGTCGCACGATCGGGCCTTCCTCGGGGCCACGTGCGACCGCACGCTCGACCTGTCGCATGGCCGGCTGACCGTGTACCCGGGGAAGGTCGACGCCTTCCTCGCCCACCAGCGGGAGCAACGCACGCATGCCGAGCGGACCAACGCGGCGGTGCTGGCGCGAAAGCGCGAGCTGGAGGACTTCATCGCCCGCAACAAGGCGCGGGCCTCGACCGCGTCGCGGGCCCGGTCGAAGAGCCGCGAACTGGAGAGGCTCGAGTTCGAGGAGGTGGCCGCCGACGCACCGACCGCGGCCATCCGCTGCCCCGAGGTGTCGCCCCGCCGGGGACCGGCCGTCCGCTGCCGTGGCATGGCCATCGGCCACGGCGACCGCGTCGTGGCGGGCGACATCGACCTGGAGATCGTCCACGGCAGCCGGACCGCGATCGTCGGCGACAACGGTCAGGGCAAGACGACGTTCCTGCGGACGGTCGTGGGCTCGCTCCCGCCGCTCGCCGGGGACGTGAAGTGGGGCCACGGCTGCGAACTCGGCATCTACGCGCAGCACGTCTATACGAGCCTGCCGGCGGAGGACACGGTGCTCGGCTTCCTGGAGCGGGCCGCCGCGATCGGCACGCCCAACCAACGGATTCTCGACCTCGCCGGGGCGATGCTGTTCCGCGGCCGGGCCGTGGAGAAGCGGATCGCGGTCCTGTCCGGGGGCGAGCGGGCCCGGCTCTGCCTGGCCGGCCTGCTGCTCGGCTCGTGCAACGTGCTCGTGCTCGACGAGCCGGGCAACCATCTCGACGTGGAGACCGTCGATGCGCTGGCGGCCGCCCTCGTGGACTACCGCGGCACGGTGCTGTTCACGAGCCACGATCGCGGCTTCGTGCAGACGGTGGCCACGAACGTGATCGAGGCCCGGGACGGCCGCGTGGTCGATCTCAACGGTGGCTACGACCGCTATCTCGCGGCGATGCACGCGGAGATCGACACCGCAGAGCAGGCTCGCGGGGAGGGCGGGAGGCAGCGCTCCGCCAAGCCGGCCGCCGGCGACGATCGCGCGCTGCGAAAGGAATTGGCGACGCTCGAAAAGCAGGTGGCGCGATTGGAGGGGGAGCGAAAGCGGCACCAGGCGGCGCTCCTCGCCGCCACCGATCCGGCCGAGGCCCTGCGGCTGCACGAGGCGGTCACGCGGGCCACGGCGGAACTCTCGGCTGCCGAGGACCGCTGGCTCCAGGTCACCGAGCAACTCGCCTCCCTGTAGCGGCGGTCTCTGACCGCCGAATCCCACGCTGGAGCGGCGGTCTCTGACCGCCGAAATACCCTCCCCAGGCACGACGGTCGGAGACCGCCGCTACAGCAGCCGGTCGATGCGGCAGGCTCTTCCGAATGCAGCGGCGGGACGGAAGCGATTTCGCCATCCTCCCGCGACGGGCTCGAAATCCTCTGGCCTCGTGATCAGGGCAATCGGCCGTGTTCGCCAGCCCCGTGACTCGAGAAACACGATCCGATCGACGAGCTCCAGCGGCAGCTCGAAGCATGCCGGCAGATCGGGGTTCTCGTCGTCCCGGTCCACGAACGCGCGGCCGCGGACGCCGGGCGGCTGCACCATCAGCGACCAGCCATAGAACTCCGACCGCAGTTCAGGTTTGCCCACCGGCCCCGACGCCGTCGCGGTGGTGCCGGGGACGTCGGCCGGGCAGATGAGCGCCGTGGCCAGGCGACAGTGCCGACCACGGCTCCGCAGGCGGTCGATCTCGACCCGCAACGCGTGCCGCGACCGGGGAGCCAAGGGCAGGAGGCGGCCGTCGTCCGACACGTCCACGGTCCACGGCTCCAGGCCGACGGCAGGCCGATGGAGGATGGCGGCACCGACCACGAGCGGCCGATAGGACCGCGCAGTGGCGACGTTCGTCGCCGGTACGAGCCGGACGAGCGCCTGAACGATGGCGGGCTTGTTGGGTCGCATGGGATCCCTCTGCGCACGTGGTTGGCCGGCAGCGTAGCCACCGATGCGGACAACGTTGGTCCACGATTTCCCCCCGTGCGGAGGGATTCTGCCCAAGGCGAAGGTCCTGCCATGGCCTTTCCAGATCCCCCGACTAGGCTGAACGCTCACTCATCTGCGGAGATTCACCATGGACTCGATCAGCCGGCACGAGCAGTTATTGCGGGTGTTCCACCTGATCGACATCCTGTTCGGCGCCCGCCAGCCGCTGACAGCGGCCGACCTGAAGGACCGACTCCAGAGCCGGGGCGTGATCGACGACATGTCCGATCGCAATCTGCGGCGGGACGTCGAGTTCCTCGGGAAGTTCGGCTATGCGGTGAAGGCCTGCCGGAAACGAACCGCCCGGGGCACGACCTGCCAGGCCTGGGAGATCGTGCCCGGGAAGGGCGCCGACGAACTGGCGGCTCCAGCCGTCTCGCTGCCGGAGCTGCTCTCCCTGGCGGCTGCTCGCGAGTTCCTGGCGCCGCTCGCGGGAACGTTCTACTGGCGCGGCATCTCGCAGCTGATAGCCAAGGTCGAGAAGATCGCCACGCCCCAGTTGCTTGCCTACGCCGAGGCGCATAAGGACGGGCTCATCGTCCATCCCAAGCCGTCGGCGGCGAAGTACGGCTCGCGGATGCTCAACGCCGTGAACCGGGCGATCCGCAACGCGCTCGAACTCGAGATCCGCTACACGAGCCTCGCCGACCAGCGGCCCAAACGGTCGGTCATCCGGCCCGAGGCCCTGGTGCTCTACGACGGCAGCATCTACATCGCGGCCCATCGGCCACCGGCCAAGGCCGCGGGTCGGCGCCGGGCAGCCGGAGAAGCGGCCATCCGCTTTTTCAAGCTCGACCGGGTCGCCGAGGCACGACCGACTTCGCGGACGTTCACCCGCCAGCATCAGGCCATCGAAACGCTGCTGGCGGACAGCATCACGATCTATCGTTCTCCCCAGCCGCCGCGCCGCTACCGGATCCGCATCGATGCCGAGCGGGCCCGGTGGGCCTGCGAGAAGCCGTTCCATCCCCGGCAGAAGATCCGCCGGCAGGCCGACGGTGGTGTGATTCTGGAGATCGATCGGGCGTGGGACGAGGAACTGATCCCGCAGGTGCTCGGACTCGGCGACGCCGCCGAGGTACTGGAGCCGGCCGACGTCCGCGAGCGGATATCAGAGATCGCCCGGCGGATCACGGCCCGCTATTCGGGTCGGCCGCTGCGATCGCTCGATGCCCGATCCATGGGCGGGTGAACCGGTGAGCCCGGCCGGTCAGGCGATCGCGGCCTCGATTCCCGCCAGTGGGATTCCGACCCAGTCGGGGCGATGACGCAGTTCGTACGCCAGTTCGTAGACCGCCTTGTCGAGTGCGAGGATTCTCACGAGGCGGTCAGCGGTCGCATCTTCGGTGGGCCACCAGGGATGGCCGGCCGCCACGGTGGCGTAGGCAGACCGATACTGCCGCGTGAGCGTCGCCGCGGTATCGGCGGGATGCGGCACACCGGTGTGCCGCGCCAGGTAGTCGAACGACCGGCACATGCCGGCGACGTCCTTGGCCGCCGGGGCGAACGCCCGCCGGGCATCCAGCGTCCGGCCCGGCTCGCCTTCGAAGTCGATGACGAACACGCGGTCGTCGGCCGCCGCGACCAGCACTTGCCCGAGATGGAAGTCCCCGTGCACACGGATGACTTTCCGGGGCAGGGCGTCCGCGATGTCGCGGAGCCGCGTGCCGATCGCCTCGCGGGCAGCGACCACACGGCGGACCCGATCGGCGACGCCCGCGGGCACCGCCGTGGCGGCGGCCGCGACCGCCAAGACCTCGGTGGCGTGTGCCACCAGGTCGGCGGCAGCGGCCGCGCGGTCGGCGGTCGTCACGTCGCGCGGGGCGAAGGCGGGTACGTCGGGCCGGGCGGCGAGCGCCATGTGCATCGCGGCCGTGCCACGGCCGATCGCGGCGACGAGCGTTGCGATGCGATCGCTGTGCGGGCCGTCGAGACCTCTGTCGATCAGCAGCCGGCCGAGGACGTCCCAAGCCGATTCGCAGCCCGGCAGATGATCGTGGATCGTCGCCAGGGCGGTCGTCGGGCCGCCGCCCGCGGGCCGGTATTCCAGCCAGCCTCGCAATCGCGGCGTTGCCGCGAACGGCGACTGGGTGGCGAAGAACGTGCCGACTTCCACTTCGGGCTGGATTCCAACGCGGCAGCGGCGCAGCAGCTTCGTCACGCAGCCGCCGTCGCGGGTGCGCACGAGGCACGACGTGTTGGAGGCGTCGGCGCCGAGCGGGACGACGTCCACCGGAGCCGCGGGAGATGGAGCCTGATGACCCAGAGGATGGCCGACGAACGTGCCGTGGATGCCGGGTACGGTGCGGCCGGTCTTGACGACGTCCACGAGCCACCGGGCGAAGGCCGGCGTGCAGGCGGCGTCGGCGCCGGTGTCGTTCGTGACCGGGACGACGTAGCGGACGGGCTCACCGCCCGCGGGCGACCGCGCATCGACCAGCGCGAGCGTGATGCCGTCTGTGTGGCAGGCATCGGCGAGGATCAACTCGGCGGCGGCTCGGCCAGCGCACCAGCGGGCCTGCGGCAGCCACGACGCGATCGCCTGTGGCAGTCCGGTGCGTCGGTCCACGTCGCCGGAGGTCATGCGGGCGGGTGCTCCGGCTCGATTTCATCGACGAGCCGATAGACGTGCACGGGCCGCTCCGGCGTGCACTCGACGGTGACGGCGTCGAGAGGCCAGGCATGCACGGCGTCGTCCAGGAGATCATGGGCCAAAATCGCATCGCGCCCCTCCAGGCCGAGAGCCGCGGCGTCGAGCCGCAGCGGTCCCGAACGCGTCTCCCCGGGCCGCAGGTTCACCACCACCAGCACGCGATTGGCGGTGACGCGGTCGTAACGGACCCAGGCCAGCAGGTGCGGGTCGTCGATCTCCTGCACCAGCGGCGGCCGATCCCGCTGCAGGGCGGGCTCGATGCGACGGAGTTCGTTGAGCCGGCGAATGAACGGGGCCAGGCTTTCGGGGGCATCGCGGTTCCAGCGTTTGATCTCGTACTTCTCGGAGTCGAGATATTCCTCGCTGCCCGGCTCGCGGGGCGTGGCCTCCAGCAGTTCCATCGCCGGTCCGTAGATGCCCCAATTGCCGACCGAGAGCGCGGCGAGTGTCAGCCGCACGAGAAACATCGGCCGCCCTCCGGTCTGCAGCGTCGCGTGGAGGATGTCGGGCGTGTTGGGCCAGAAGTTCGGACGGAAGAAATCGGCGACCGGCGGCGTCGTCACCTCCCGCAGGTAGGCCGCCGTCTCGTCTTTCTCCGTCCGCCAGGTGAAGTAGGTGTAGGACTGCGTGAAGCCCAGCTTCGCCAGCCGGTACATGACCTTCGGCCGGGTGAACGCCTCCGAAAGGAAGAGCACGTCGGGGTCGGTGCGATGGATGTCGTCGATCAGCCACTCCCAGAACGCGAACGGCTTGGTGTGCGGATTGTCGACCCGAAAGATCCGCACCCCCTTCTCGATCCAGAAGCGGAACACGCCCGCCAACGCCTCCCAGAGAGACCGCCACTGCTCGGTCTGAAAGTCGAAGGGGACGATGTCCTGATATTTCTTGGGCGGGTTCTCCGCGTACTGGATGCTGCCGTCGGGGCGGTGGCGGAACCATTCGGGGTGCTCCTTCACCCAGGGGTGGTCGGGCGAACACTGGACGGCGATGTCGAGCGCCAGTTCCATGCCGAGTTCCTCGGCCCGCTGCCGGAGCCGTTCGAAGTCGGCGAACGTGCCCAGCCGTGGATGGATCGCCGTGTGCCCGCCCTCGGGTGCGCCGATCCCCCACGGGCTGCCGACGTCGTCCGCCGCGGCGGCCAGGGCGTTGTTGCGGCCCTTGCGGAAGGCCTGCCCGATCGGATGGATCGGCGTCAGGTAGAGCACGTCGAAGCCCATGCCGCGGACGTATTCCAGCCGATCCGCGAGTTCGCCCAGCGTGCCGTGGCTCCCGGGTTCGCTGCCCCAGGAACGTGGAAAGACCTCGTACCACGCGCTGCGGCGGGCCTTGGCGCGATCGACCCACACCGGCCGTGGGTCGAGCCGCGTTTCGTCGCGGCGGTCGGCGTAGAGGTCCATCAGTTCCCGGAGCCGTGCGCTGCGAGCCGTCTCCGGCCCGTCGGGGCCCTTGAGACTCACCGCCAGCGCCGCGATCTCGGCCGCCACCGCCGGCGGCGCGGCGTGGGCGGCGGCGGCGACGAGGGTGGCGCCGACGGCGTACTCCGGCCGCAGGTCTTCCCCTGCGGCGTGGCGGCGTTCCAGATCTCGCAGCCAGGTCGCGAAGGCATCGACGCGGGCGGTGACGACGTAGTGCCAGAGGCCGATCCGATCGCCGATGAACGACGCCCGCCAGCGATCGTTGCCGTCGCAGGTCATGGGGAACACGGTCCACTGCCCCGTGCCGCCATGCCGCACATGCAGCCGGCAGTCCAATTCCTCGTGGCCGTCGCAGACGATGTCGGCCTCGACGACCACCTCGTCACCGCGAATCCGCTTGATCGCGAACCGGCCGCCATCGACCTCGGGGCTGACGTGGTCGATCGCACAGCGGCGCCTCCAGGCGGCGGGAAAATCGGTATGCTTGTCCGGCACGGGCGTCTCCGACGCGGAACCTCGTTCGTCACGGTTGCGAACGCAGGAAGTGTAGGAATCACCGCCGGATAACGCGACCCTGCGTGATCGGTTTTGCCGTCAGTTCGCCCATGGCCGACCCCATCCCCGTCCCCGCGAAGCCCGGCTGTTCACCGCTCGCGATCGAGGTGCCCGTGGCCGCACGCATGCGGCGGGCGCTCGTCAGCGTGCCGGACGCATCGGCTCCGGCCGCGGGCTGGCCGGTGGTGCTCGCCTTCCACGGCGGGCAGACGCATCCCGAGTTCATGCGGCGGTTTTGCGGCCTCGACACGCTCGCGGCGGCGGGCGAGGCCGTCGTCGTCTATCCCGCCGGCACGGGGTCGCGGGAGGACATCCTCACCTGGAACGGCGGCAACTGCTGCGGCCAGGCGATGATCGACGGGGCGGACGACGTGGCGTTCACCCGCGTGTTGCTCGACGCCCTCGCGACGCGGCTGCCTGTCGATGCGTCGCGCGTCCATGCCACCGGCATGTCGAACGGGGCGATGATGGCCTACCGGCTGGCCGCTGAGATGGCCGACCGGATCGCCTCGATCGCCCCGGTGGCGGGGCCCATGGCGCTGGCGTCGATCGCACCGTCGCGGCCCGTGCCGGTGCTGCACTTCCACGGCACGCTCGACCAATTCACCCCGCTCGAAGGCGGCGTGGGCCGCCGGAGCGTGACCCGCGTCTCCCATCGGCCCGTCGTCGAGGGCCTCCTCGACTGGGTCCACGCCGACGGCTGCCCTCCGGAACCGCGTCGCGATTCGATCCCCTGTAGCGACGACGGAATCACCATCGAGCGGTTCACGTGGGGCCCGGGCCGCGCCGGCGCCGAGATCGTCTTCTACAGACTCGACGGCGGCGGTCATACCTGGCCCGGGCGCGCGCCCGACTCGTTCTTCCTCGGCCCCTGCGCCCTGTCGCTCGACGCCAACCGCCTGATCTGGGAGTTCTTCGAGCGGCATCCGCTGCCGGCCTGATCATGCCCGCTGGCGGAGTCGCGGCGAAGACGCGCACGGATGGTCGCGCTGAACCGGAGTCCCCCGGCTCCCGCCGGGGGCTTCGTGGGCGGCATGCAAAAAGCCCCGGGCGGAAGCCCGGGGACACCGCGTCGTCGCTGTTCCCGTTTCAAACCGGCCACAGCGGTTCCGGTCCGGCCGTCAGGCGAGGATGCCCTTCACCAGATTCCCGTGCACGGCATGCGATACGCACATCCGCGGCTTCGTGCCGCGATGTGCTTGGCGTCCTCCGGCCGCTGGTCGCGTGCCGGACCTCCGGTCCGGCCGTCAGGCGAGGATGCCCTTCACCAGATTCCCGTGCACGTCCGTCAGCCGGTAATCCCGGCCCTGGAGGCGGTAGGTGAGGCGGGTGTGATCGAAGCCGAGGAGGTGGAGGAGCGTGGCGTTGAGGTCGTGGACGTGCACCGGATCCTCGACGACGTTGAACCCGAAGTCGTCGGTCTTGCCGTGCACGTGACCCGCCTTGATGCCGCCGCCGGCCAGCCACATCGTGAAGGCGCGGTTATGGTGATCGCGGCCGTCGTTGCCCCCCTGCACCATCGGTGTGCGGCCGAACTCGCCCCCCCAGACCACGATCGTGTCGTCGAGCAGCCCGCGCTCCTTGAGGTCCATGACCAGCGCCGCCGACGCCTGATCCGTGTCGAGGGCGTTCTTCTTCACACCCTTGGTCAAATTGCCGTGCTGGTCCCAGGCCTCGTGGAAGAGCTGCACGAACCGCACGCCCCGTTCCAGGAGCCGCCGCGCCAGCAGGCAGTTGCGGGCGAAGCCGGCCTCGCCAGGGTCCTTCAACCCGTAGCGGTCGAGCGTTTCCTTGGGCTCGTCGGCGAGGTCCATGAGTTCCGGCGCGCTGGCCTGGAGCTTGTAGGCCAGTTCGTAGGCCTGAATCCGGGCGGCAATTTCCGGGTCGCCGAAGCGACCAAGCGCGAGCGTGTTGAGCCGGTTGAGCGTGTCGAGTGAGGCACGCTGCGTCTCGCGGTCGATCCCCTTGGGGTTGGAGAGATAGAGCACGGGGTCGCCGCCGGTGCGGAGCGGGATGCCGCCGAAGACCGTGGGCAGAAAGCCGGCGCCGTAGTTGCTCGCGCCGCCGCTGGTGCCCTTGGCGCTCGTGAGCACGACGAACCCCGGCAGGTCTTCGGCTTCGCTGCCGAGGCCGTAGAGCGTCCAGGCGCCGAAGCTCGGCCGGCCAAACTGCTGCGAGCCGGTGTTCATGAGGATCTGCGCGGGGGCGTGATTGACCGCGTCGGTCTGCATGGAGCGGACGAAGCACAGTTCGTCGGCGATGCGGCCGGTGTGCGGCAGCAGTTCGCTCAGTTCGATGCCGGCCTGCCCGTAGGGCTGAAACTTGTACTTCGGCCCGAGCAGGGCGGAGTTGGGGTTGATGAACGCCGCCCGGTATCCGTCGAGCAGCCCGGCCGGCGGCAGCTTGCCGTCGTGCTTGGCGAGCTCGGGCTTCCAGTCGAAGAGCTCCAGGTGGCTCGGGGCGCCGGCCTGAAACATGTACACGACCCGCTTGGCCCGGGGCGGGAAGTGCGGCGGTTTCACGGCCAGCGGCTCGGCGGCCGGCGGCGTCGCGGCGGCCCGCCCCTCGCGGGCGAGCAGCGCCCCCGCCGCCATCCCAGCCAGGCCGACGCCGCACTCGCCGAGGAACCAGCGGCGGGCCAGAAGCCGGGCCCGGACGTCGTTCATCGGCACGTAGGGGGTCATGGCGATCCTCCGTCGTCGTTTGGCCCGCTGCCGTGAAGCCCGAGAGGCGAGCCGAGTGGCATACGGGTCAGTTCTTGGTGACCGTCTCGTCGAGGTTGAGCAAGATTCGCGACACGAGCGTCCACGCGGCGGCGTCCTGCGGCGTCGCGCCGGGCGGCAGCCCGCCGAGCGTCTCGGCCTCGCCGGCCGCGACCTCGCGGGCGGCGATCCAGCCGTCCGCGATCCGCTGCCGCTGCGCCGCGAGGAAGGCGAGCAGCTCCTTTTTCTCCTCGGCCGTGGGCCGGCGGGACGTGCACAGCAGGAACGCATGGTCGATGCGACCGGCGTCGTCGGCGCCCCCCTCACGGAGCGTCCGCAGGGCGAGCGCCCGCGCCGCCTCGACGAACACCGGCTCGTTGAGGCCCGTGAGCGCCGCCAGCGGCGTGTTGCTGCGCAGGCGGCGGGCACAGGAGAGATCGCCGTTGGGGGCGTCGAAGCTGCCAAGCGCCGGGTCGGGCATCGACCGCTTGCGAAACATGTAGACGGCCCGGCGGTAGCGGTCGGGGCCGGTGGCCGGCTTCCAGAAGGTCGGATACACGTAGTTGTAGTCGAGCACGTTCTGCGGCACGGGCGGGATCACGCCCGGGCCACCGAAAGCGTGCGTGATCAGGCCGGCGGCGGCCAGGGCCACGTCGCGGACCAGCTCGGCGTCGACGCGGAACCGCGGGCCGCGGGCGAGCAGCCGATTCATGGGATCGCGGGCCCGCGTCTCGGCCGAGACCACCGAAGACTGCCGATAGGTGTCGCTGGTGACGATCGTGCGGATCACGTGCTTCTGGCTCCAGCCGTGATCCATGAAGTCCACGGCCAGCCAGTCGAGCAACTCGCGGTGCTCTGGAACCGGGGCCCGGGTGCCGAAGTCGTCGGGCGTCTCGACGAGGCCATCTCCGAAAAGGCCGTGCCAGATGCGGTTCACCGCCACCCGCGCGGTGAGCGGTGATTCGCGGGCCACGAGCCAACGGGCGAACCCGAGCCGGTTTCGCGGCGCGTCCGAGGGGAACGGATGGAAGGCAGCCGGCACGTGGGGCTCGACCCGCTCCTTGGGCTGATTCCAGGCCCCGCGGTCGAGGAGAAACGTCGGCCGCGACACGTCCGCCGGCCGCTCCGCGAGGTGGAAGACGGTCGTCAGCGGCTCCGGCACACCTTTCCAGAGGGCGGCGATTTCGGCGTTCAACCCCGCAAGCTCCGGCACCATCAGCCGCCAGGCGGCGAAGAGCGCGGCATGGTCCTCGGGTGTCCGCCGGTCGGCGGGCTTCCGCATGGCGAGCACCGCGCCGTGGGCGACGGAAGGTGCCACGGGCCGCGGGGTCTTCGTGAGGCTGATCCGCAGGCAGCCGACGACCGTCGTCCTGTCGGAGTTGAAGTCGCCGGGCAGCGCCGGTCCCTGGGAGTGCTTGACTGACACCCGCAGGTGCGTGCCCGCCGGCACGTCGAGCGGCTTCTCGAACTCGACCACGGCGACCGAGGGCTGATGGCGAAGGAGCGGCCCGCGGTCGGGATACCAGCCCGTCGAGTCGTCGCCGTCGATCAGTTTCGCGGCCGCGCCGGCCGTGAAGTCGGGCACGGGCTCCTTGGCGTTGGCCGCGGCGCTCGTCCACACCTCGTCGGGATGCGACCAGTCGGCCGTCGCGTTCGTGAGCTTCACCGTCTCCCAATCGTCGGCGTCCGTCCGCTTGAGCTCCACCTTCAACTCGGCGATCGACCACGGCCCGTCGCGGCCGGGGCCGTTGAGGAACAGGTCTCCGTGGTTGAGTGCCTCGAGCTGCAGGCCGGTGGCCCCGGCGAGGTCCGGTGCCGCCTCGAAGATGGTCGTCTTGTCGCGATGGCCGAGCATCAGGATGGACTTGTCTTCCAGTTGCACCGGGTGCGTGAGCAGGCCGCTGCTGCTCATCTCGAGCATCGTGACCGGCGTCCAGTCGACGAGCGTCGGGGCGAGCCGGCGCTCCCAGGCGGCCATCTCCGCGGCCCAATCCGGACGCGTCTGCCGCACGCGGGCGTCGGCTGCGGCGAGATCCCGTTTCAACGCCCGGAGCGCCGCGAGCCCGTCGGCGTCGTAGACGTTCGACCGCGTCTCGAAGCTGTTGTTGAGGAAGGCGAACATCCCGTAGTACTCGGCCTGCGTCAGCGGGTCGAACTTGTGGGTGTGGCACTGCGCGCACTGCGTGGTCAGGCCGAGCACCGCCTTGCCGAGGCAGTCCATGCGGTCGAACATCTCCACCATCCGGAACTCCTCCGGGATGATCGCTCCCTCCTCGTTGAGCATGCTGTTGCGGAGGAAGGCCGTGGCCACGATCTGGTCCTGCGAGGCGTCGGGCAGCATGTCGCCGGCGATCTGCTCGAGCACGAACTGGTCGTAGGGCATGTCGCGGTTAAAGGCCGCGATCACCCAGTCGCGCCAGGCCCACATCTCGCGCCGCAGATCCTTCTCGTAGCCGTTGGTGTCGGAGTAGCGGGCGAGGTCGAGCCAGGGCCGCGCCCACTTCTCGCCGAAGCGTTCGCTCGCCAGGAGTTTGTCGACCGTGCGCTCGTAGCCTTCGCGGGCGAAGGCGGCGAGATCCTCCGGCGACGGCGGCAGGCCGACGAGGTCGAGATACAGCCGGCGGCAAAGCGTGGCGTCGTCGGCGGGCGGCGCGGGCTGGAGACCGGTTGACGCGAGCCGCCCGCGGACGAAGGCGTCCACCGGGTGCGCCGCCGCGGCGGGCACGGACGGCTCCCGCGGGGCGACGAACGCCCAGTGCGGTTCATAGCGCGCGCCCGCCGCGATCCACCGTTCGAGGAGGTCGATCTGGCCGGCCGTGAGCGGCTTCTTTTCGTGGGGCGGAGGCATGATCTCGTCTGGATCAGTCGCGCGGACGCGGCGCATCACCTCGCTCTCGGCTGGCTGCCCGGGGACGATCGCGGGCAGGCCGGAGGCGCCCCCCTCCAGGGCCGCAGAACGGACATCGAGCCGCAGGTCACCCTGCCGGGATTGTTCATCCACGGCATGGCAGTGGCCGCAGTGCTCGGCGAGGATCGGCTGGATCTCGCGTTGGAAGTCGGGGGACGGCGCATCGGCCCAACTCACGGCGGGCGCTGCCGCGACGATGGCGACCACGAGCAGGCGGCAACCGCGGGGGAAGAGCATATGAACCCTGGGGCGGGGGGCGCTGTCATCAACGTCCTGACATCATACCCTGCACCGCGTCTCACGGCACTCCTGTCGGTTCTGTAGCGGCGGTCTCTGACCGCCGCTCAAGGATCGTCAAGGACCCGGTGGGCAAGGCGGCGTCTGCCCTTCCTGGTAGACGACCGGCGTCGCCATCACCTCTCCCGCGCCGAGCGGCGGGCAGCAGTCCGCGGCGGCGGACGTCATCGGGGCGACGGGCCCGGGCGCCATGGCGGCAGGCATCACGCCGGGCTGTGTGGGGTGCGGCGCCGCCGGCGCGGCCACCGGTTGCGGCTGCGGATAGACAGGCGGGGCCAGCGGCGGGGCGTATGCGTATTGGTTCTGATGATGGGCGCAGCCGACGGCCGCGACGCACAGGCCGATCACATACAAGGCACGCATGCACGTCCTCCCGGGGGCTGGGAAAGCGGCGGGAGGGTAGGCGGGCGTGTCCCGGCGGACAATCCCGAATCCCGGGGCTCACGCCCGCTCGAAGAGGGCGATGCTCGCCGTGAAACCGTGCAGGCAATTGAGCCGGCCGATGGGGCCGATCTCGCCCTGGGCGAAGAACCCCGCGGCCGGGAGTGGCCCGAGGACGTCCTGCACGCAGCGGGCATCGTGGTCCGGCGAGGGAAAGAGGCGGATGCCGCGGCCGTTGCAGGTGAAAACCAGGGCCCCGGCGGGCCGGCTCCCGGCGGCCCGCGCGGCAGCCAGCAACCGCGCCAGGTCGTCGTGCGCGCTGGCCGCGTCGCGGACGTGGAACTGCACCGTCTGCCCCGTGCGGACGAGGTCGCCGATCGCGATCACGCCCGATTCCGGATCGGCGCCCACGACGTTTCGCACGAGGAAGTCGCCGGCATGGAACTCGGCCTGGTACTCGCTCGCCACACGTCCCACGTGCAGCGACGAGCGGACCAGTTCGCGATCCGCCGGATCGAGCGTCCCGTAGATCTCGCGCAGCCGCTCGAGCGCGGGCCGACCCCCGAGATCGTGGATCACGTTGGCCTCGGCACGCGTGATGACCAGCGGCGTGCCGATCGGCCGGCAGCCCTGCGAGACGACGGCCCGCACCCGCACGCCACCTCCCACCACGACGCCCACCGCGCCGGAATCGTACGTGCCCTGGTTGCAGACCAGCGTGTTGCTGCCCGGGGTCATGCCGCCGCTGGCCATGCCGCCCACGATCGGCACGCCGGGGCGATCCTCGGCGAGCCGCTGGATCAACGCGTCGACGGGAAACGAAAACGGATCGGCCAGCAGCACGAGCGCCGCGTTATCCGGCCACACGCCCTCGAGTTCGGGCGGCCAGCCGACGAACATGCCGCCGTCAGCGGTCTGCGCGTATTCCAGCGACAGCGGCGTCACCAGGGCGCCCGGCAGCCGGGCCAGCCAGACCGCGACGGCCGGTCCGCCCTCGTGTTCGGCGGCTCCGGCGAGCACGCCCTCCGCCGTCGTGCCGAGGACGACCCGCGCGGGCACGCGGTCGGCGAGCCCTTCGAGCGCGGGCCGCACCGCGGCGCCGTAGGCCGACGACACGAACGCCACGGCCAGATCGGCCCGCGCACCCGGCCCCAACGCGGCGGTCGCAGCGGCGATGGCCTCGTGGAGGGCCGCGTCGAGCGCCGCATGTGTCGAGCAGCCGGCGCCGCAGCGCGGCCCGTTCTCGGCATGCCCCGGCCCCGGGGTCATGTCACGATCTCGGCGAACGAGGCGATCGGCTCGTGGTCGAGCAGGCCGCCGGCATCCCGGTTGCCGGGCCGCACGGCCAGGGCGGTGGCCATGCCCGCCTGCCGCGCGGCGTCGAGCTCGGCTCCCACGTCGCTCACGAACAGGATCTGCCGCGGCTCGAGAGCCATGTCGGCGGCGATCGCGGCGTAACTGCTCGCCTCGCGTTTGGGGCCCGTCGTGGTGTCGTAGTGGCCGCGGAGGTGCAGCGTGAGATCGCCGGCCGCGGTGTGGCCGAAGAACAGTTTCTGGGCCTCGATCGATCCCGAGGAGTAGATCCGCACGTCGAGTCCGGCGTCGGCCCACTGGGCGAGCGCCGGCGGCACGTCGTCGAACACGTGGGCCACGAGCCCGCCCGACTCGAAGCCGCTCCGCCAGATCATGCCTTGCAGCGCCTTGAGCGACGTGTCTTTGATGTCGCGGTTCATGAGGTCCACCGCCGCGAGCGTCACCCGCCCCCGACCGTCGGCCGTGCCGACGTCCACGGGCGGCAGGCCGGCCGTCGCCGCGATGCCGAGGGCCGCCGCGCGGACGAGCGGATCGTCGGCATGGGCCGCCAGAAAATCACCGACGTGCGCCTTCGCGTGCGTGAACAGCACGTCGTAGACGAACGAGATCGAAGACGTCGTGCCTTCGACGTCGAGGAGAATGCCGCGGCCGTCGAACACGATCACGACGCGGCCTTTCCGCTGCCCGCCACCCAGGCCGGGCCGAGACAGAGCGGCTCGTAGTCGCCGTGCACGCCGGCGTCGAGATAGTGGGGCGTCCAGCCGCTCGTGTCCTGAAAGAGGCGAATGGCGCGGATCCGCCGGTCCCCGCACAGGTCGAACCAGTGCCGCGTGCCCAGCGGCACGCTGATCAGGTCACCGGCCCAGACCTCGATGGCGAACACCGGCCGGTCCACGGGGTTGATGTGGAACACCCCCCTGCCCTGGAGGATGAACCGCACCTCGTCCTCGGTATGCGTGTGCTCCTTGGAGAACTTGGCGAGCATCACATCGAGGTTCGGCGTGTCGGGATAGACGTCGATCACGTCGGCCGTGACGAAGCCCCCGCGGCGTTTGAGGTCGTCGATCTCGGGCCCGTACGCGGCGAGGATCCGCTCGGCCGGGGCCGCCGGATCGACGCGGTCCTCCAGTGGCCAGATCTCGTAGTGCAGGCCGTTGGCATTGAGAAACGCCTTGATCTCGGCCGGGTCGGTGATGCGACGGTTCTCCGCCGGCACGGTCACGATCGCCATGAGGGTCTCGCTCCTGCTGCTACTGTTGTTGCTGTTGCTGTTGCTGCTGCTGTTGCTGCGCATGGCCGCCGGCCGCCGGCAGCGTCCGGCCGCGGGCCACGCACTCGAAGAGAAACTCGAAGATCTCGATGTGCCGCCGGGCCTCGGCGAGGTCGCGGCCCCAGGTGTAGAGCCCGTGCCGCGACAGCAGGAATCCATGGCACGGCGGCCGGCCAGGGGCCGACCAGTCGAGCGGGGCGAAGTCGGCGCGGATCCGCGCCGCCAGTTCCGTCATATCCTGCGTATTGGCGAAGATCGGTACGTCTTCGAACGTGTCGTGCGTCGCGATGCCCTCCAGGCCCTTGAGCATCTCGAAGCCCTCGATCCGCAGCCGTCCCCGGCTGACGCCGCGGGGCAGTTCAGCACCGGAGAGGATCGTGCCCCACACGGAGTGCGTGTGCAGCACCGCGCCGACGGACGGAACCAGTTCCGCGATCGTGCAGTGCAGGAGCGTCTCGGCCGACGACTTGCGGCCGCTGCCGTCGACGGGCCGGCCCGCCGCATCGACGCGGACGAAGTCGTCGCGACCGAGGGCCGACTTGTCCTTCCCGCTGACGGTGATCAACAGCTCGAGTGGGTCCCGGGACACGACGACGCTGTAGTTGCTGCTCGTTCCCAGCGACCAGCCCCGGCCGTGGAACTCCCGGCCGATCGCCCGCAGGCGGTCGATGGCATCCATGTCGGTGACGGGGGCTGCGGTGGCATTGATCATGGACGCGTGACTGTATGCCAACCGGCTCCGCCTTGGCAACGACGCCGCGTGCGATTCCTGTAGCGGCGGTCTCTGACCGCCGAAAGGCAGGGGCACGACGGTCGGAGACCGCCGCTACAGAAGGCAGGGGCACGACGGTCTCTGGCCGCCGAAAAACGTCCGGCGCGGACTGGGGCCTCATAGGTAGGGGCTGAACAGCCGCGCGATGCCGTCGCGGAGCCGGACCGGCAGGCTGCGGGCGTCCACCTCGGCGAGCGTCTTGGGCCGCGATCGGGCGATGACGTCGGCGATCCGCCGGTCGAGCCGGGCGGCCAGGTCGCGGTCATAGGTCTCGACGTTGAACTCGAAGTTCAGCCGCATGCTGCGGTCGTCCCAGTTGCCGCTGCCGAACAAAGCCCACGAGGCATCCACCGTCATGAGCTTCGTGTGCTCGAAGGGCGGCGGCGACATCCACACGTTGCAGCCCTTGCCGAGCACCTGCCAGAGGAGCGCCGTCGAGGCCCAGCCCACGAGCGCGAGGTTATTCTCTTCGGGAAGCACGATGTCCACTCGCACGCCGCGCATCGCGGCCACGTCGAGGGCCTGGCAGACGGCGTCGTCGGGCAGGAAGTAGGGCGTCATGATCCGCACCGACTTCTGCGCGGCGGCCAGCGCCCCCACGAGCACGAGTTTGATGCGGCCGATGTCGGGGTCGTCGGGGCCGAAGCGGATGCCGCGGGCGAGTGCCGTGCCGGCCACGGCCAGGTCGGGCTCCCAGGCCGGGCCCGCGAGCGTCTCCTCGGCGGCGAAGGCCCAGTCCTCCGTGAATACCTCGAGCAGCTGGGCCACGATCGGTCCACGCAGCTCGAAGTGCGTGTCGCGGACCGGATGCCGCGGCTCGTGGGCCAGCCAGCACCCGTCGCGGATGTTGAGGCCCCCGGTGAAGCCCACGGCGCCGTCCACGACCATGATCTTGCGGTGGTTCCGCAGGTTGGCATACGGAAAATAAAACGGCACGGTGGTGGGCAGGAACCGCTCCACCCGCACGCCCTTGCCGGCCAGCACGCCGACGATCGACGGGATGGTGTACGTCGAGCCGATGCCGTCGATGAGCACGCGGACCTCGACCCCGCGGGCCACGGCCCGTGCGAGCGCGTCGGCGAAGATCCGCCCCGTGGGATCATTGTCGAAGATGTAGGACGCGAGGCCGATGCTTCGCCGCGCCCGGTCGATCGCCTCGAGCATCCGCGGGTAGGCCTCGTCGCCGCCGGTCAGCGGCTCGATCGCATTGCCGTCCACGAGCGGCCGATCGGTGACCTCGCCGACGAGCGTGGCCAGGGAACGCAGCGGCGCGTTTTCGTGGCCGATGGCGGCGTCGAGGCGGGCCTTGTCGGGGACCGCGCCGTGCAGTTCGTGGAGGACGCGGGCCTGCCCCGACCGCATCTGCGTGGCCCGGGAGCGGATCCGATTCACGCCCAGCACGGCATAC
>Ga0315900_10001134_pt1 | contig 42865 bp, 37 predicted proteins | sample LakEriMetagenome_FD_203521 | JGI IMG/M metagenome (GOLD analysis project Ga0315900, IMG submission 203521) | Freshwater fungal communities from buoy surface, Lake Erie, Ohio, United States - Buoy 12 MA114 | ecosystem: Environmental > Aquatic > Freshwater > Lake > Lake biofilm | place: USA: Lake... | reverse complement strand
CGCGATGGGCGGCGCGGGCTGGGATGCTACGGATGCCGCCGAGGCGCCCGGGCGCGCCATGATGCTCGGCCTTCTGCGGCAGGGCGGAATCGATCCGGCGGCGATCTTCACCGGCGCGGGCCATGCCCCCGCCCCGCTCGGGGATGCCGAGGCCGCGCCGCCGCCTGAGGAGTTGCCGCAGACGGTCGCGCTCGACTGTCCGGAATGGCTCGCGCCGATGCTGCTGGCCGACCTCGGCGCGGCATTTGGGCCGGTTCTGGGCGCGCTGCGGCTGCGCGCGCCGGTCTTCGTCCGCGTCAATCCCCTGCGCGCCGATCGCGACAGCGCGGTTGCGGCGCTCGGCGCCGACGGGATTGTGGCGCGGCCCCATCCGCTTGCGCCGATGGCGCTTGAACTTGTGTCGGGCGCGCCGCGATTGCGGCAGGCGCGTGCCTACGCCGAGGGTATGGTCGAGCTTCAGGATGCGGCATCGCAGGCCGTGGTCGAGTCGCTGCCGCTTGGCGACGGGATGCGCGTGCTCGACTTCTGTGCGGGCGGCGGGGGAAAGACACTGGCTATGGCGGCGCGGGCGCGCATTGCACTTACGGCGCACGACCGCGACGCGGGGCGGATGCGCGATCTGCCGCAGCGTGCGGCGCGCGCGGGGGTGCGGGTGCGCCGTGCCCCTGATGCCCGCGATCTGCCGTCCGCGGCCTTCGACCTCGTTCTGGCCGATGTGCCCTGCTCGGGTTCGGGCGCCTGGCGGCGGCAGGTCGAGGCCAAGTGGCGCCTCGATGCCGCGGGGCTTGCGGCGCTGTCTGCGGTGCAGGAGGGCGTGCTCGCGGGCGCCTCGCGCCACGTCGCGCCGGGCGGCGTGCTTGCCTATGCCACCTGCTCGATCCTGAGTTGCGAGAACGAGGCTGCCGTCCACGGATTTGCCGCGCGATCTGGCTGGGATGTCACCTTCGAGCGTCGCTTCGATCCGCGCGAAGGTGGGGATGGCTTCTATGTCGCCCTGCTTCGGCGGCAGGGTGGCGCAGTTAATCGGTGATTAACGATTGCCGCTGTTATAGTTTGGGGCAATCGTGATTCGTTGTTGTTCCATTGTCGATTTCCGTTTCCCTTCCTGTCGATCTTGTCGGGGGCCGCATCCTGCGGGCAGCGCCGGCACTCGCGTTCCTTGCCGCACTCGCGGGTGGGGCGTCGTTCATCGTTGATGACGGGTTTGTACGCCTGTCGTTTCTGACCCTTGCGCTGACGCTTGCCGCGCTGCTGGGCGTGGCGCGCATCGCGGTCTGGGTGGGTGCGTTCTGGCGCCGAAGCCGAGGCCGGGCGCTCTGCCGCGCGCTCGAGGCCGATCCATCGCCCGTCTTCTTGACAGATGCCGGCGGCTGCGTCCTGGCCGAGAACCGCGCCATGCGCTCGGCCCATGCCGAGGCCGGGGCGCGCGGGGTCGTCGAATATCTCGGCGGGCTTATGGCCCATCCGGCTGCGGCTCTGCTGCGCCTGCAGACCCGCGCCGCGAAGGAAGGCGCCGCGCAGGAGGATTTCGTCTCGGGCGCGGGGCGGTTGCGTCTTGGCGTCCATGCGGCCCGCGGCGGCATCTTCCTTTGGCGGGTCGCCCCCCCGCTCGAAGGGGTGATGCGGGTTCCGCCCGAGGCCGCGGACTGGCCCGGATCGCCTGCCGGATCGGTCGTGCCGCCCGTTCTGGTCTGCGATGCCAAGGGGCGGATCCTCGGCGCGAACCCCGCGCTCTGCGCGCTCGCGGGGGGGAAGATGCCCGCCACCGTCGCCGACGTCCTAATGCCAACCTGCGAGGGGCCGTTCGCTCGCGCAACCTTTCAGCGGCACGATGGCGCCGCGCTGCCTGTCATCGTCCTGCGCGCGGAGTTGCCCGAGGGACTGACCCGTCTGTGCATCCTGCCGGCCGCGGCGGTCGATGCCGCTGCCGCCCTCACGCCCGAGCGCGCAGATTTCGACGCGCTTCCCGTCGCGCTCCTGCGGCTCAGCGTCGGGGGGCAGATCCTTGCCGCCAATCAGGTGGCCCGCGCCCTTCTGGGCGAGGCACCCGAGCCTGGCACGTCGCTTGTCGACCGGATCGAGGGACTCGGACGCAACATGCATGGCTGGCTCATGGATGTGGCCGTCGGCCGGAGCGGCGGAGGCACCGAGGTCGTGCGGTTGCGCCGTGCAGGCGGCGAGGCCTTCGTCCAGATTGCGCTGCACCCGGACCCGGGCGGGGCGCTGATTGCCGTCCTGACCGATGCGACCGCGATGAAGACGCTCGAGGCGCAGTTCGTCCAGAGCCAGAAGATGCAGGCCATCGGGCAGCTTGCCGGTGGGGTCGCGCACGACTTCAACAATCTGCTGACCGCGATCTCGGGCCATTGCGATCTGCTGCTCTTGCGGCACCAGTCGAACGATCCCGATTACGCCGATCTCGTCCAGATCCACCAGAACACCAACCGGGCGGCAAGCCTCGTCGGGCAGCTCCTCGCGTTCTCGCGCAAGCAGACGCTGAAGCCCGAGACGCTCGATCCCGGTGATGTCATCGCCGACCTGACGCACCTGCTCAACCGCCTCGTGGGCGCCCGCGTCCACCTCAGGCTGGAGGTCGCAGAGGAGGTGGGACCCATCCGGGCCGACCGCCGCCAGCTTGAACAGGTGCTGATGAACCTCGTCGTCAACGCCCGCGACGCGATGCCCGAGGGCGGGCAGATTTCGGTCTCGGTCAGGCCCTGCCGCCTCGGAGCCCCGCTGCGGCGCGACCGGGCAAGCGTCCCGGCCGGCGAATACGCCCTGATCGTCGTCGCCGACGAGGGCGTCGGCATCCCGCCCGAGCGCATCGAGAAGATCTTCGAGCCCTTCTTCACCACCAAGCGCCCCGGCGAGGGGACGGGCCTTGGCCTCTCGACCGCCTACGGGATCGTCAAGCAGACGGGCGGGTTCATCTTCGTCGACAGCACGCCCGGCAAGGGGGCGCGCTTTTCGATCTATCTGCCGGTCAACCGCGACCGGCTGGTCGACCTTGCGCCGCAACCCGCCCAGCCGGCAACGGGCGTTGCGGGGCCGCGCCCGGGGCAGGGGGTCGTCCTGCTAGTCGAGGACGAGGCCCCGGTGCGCGCCTTCGCGACACGGGCGCTGCGTATGCGGGGCTTTTCGGTGATGGAGGCCGATTGTGCCGAAACCGCGCTCGAGTTGCTGGGTGATGGCAATCTGCGCATCGACGTGATCGTCACCGATGTCATCATGCCGGGCCTCGACGGTCCAGCCTGGGTGCGGCGCGCGCTGGTCGATCGCCCGGGCACGCGCGTCGTGTTCATTTCAGGCTACACCGACGAGCACTTCGAGGCCGAGCAAACCGCCATCCCCAACTCTGCCTTCCTACCCAAGCCCTTCTCGCTGGGCGACCTGATCCGCGTCGTGCAGGGCGCCCCGCACTGAAGCTATCAACCGAGGCTGGCATAGAGCGCGAAATCGGGTGCGAGGTCCGCCCGCAGCCTTGCTTCGGTCGCAGCCGAGAGATCGAGCGGCGCGTCGGGCGAGACGTTGCGCCGCGGCAAGATCGCCCTGACCCCGGTGCGGTCAGCAAGGAACGCCAGCAGCGCATCCATCCGGTCGTGGCGGAAAAGATGGTCAACCCGGCAATCGGCAGCGGGCGCAATGAGGCGTGACTGCCGGCCGACTGCGGCATGAACCGGGCAAGGATCCGACAGATGGTCGAGCACGAAGCGATCGAAACTGAGGCCGCGGGTTGATTGCGCGAGGCCAGCGATATCCTCGCGCAGCCGGTAGCGATACCAACTGCCGAGCCACGCGATCGGTTCGCGCATCACGGCCACGGTCTCGAACCGCCCCCCGCCCGCGCTGCGCTCGAGCAGGGGGCGCAGATGGCGGTCGAAGTCCCGAACGCCGAGGTGCTTGAGCGCCGGCGGATGGCGCAGCACCATGCCGGCCTCGGACCCGAAGGCCACGGCGAGCGCCGTCGTCCCCGTCTTGGGCACCGCGAGCAGCGCGAGCCGGGCCTCTGGAAAGACAAGCATCGTCTCCTCCGCTCCGAAGCTGCGGCGGCGTCAACGCTTCGTTAACCGTCTGCGTGCAGGAATGCGGAGAATTCGATTGAAATGTTCTCCGTTTGCCCCTAATAGCGGAACATGAAGCGAACGCCGGCCCGAGTTGCCGCCCTGTCGCGGCTGTGGAATAAGGATATGTCAGATGGTGACAGCAAATCTGGTTGAGTTCAACGGAAGGCGCGAGATGGACAAGCAGAAGGCACTCGAAAGCGCGCTCGCCCAGATCGAGCGGCAGTTCGGCAAGGGCTCGATCATGCGCCTCGGCGCCGGCAACCCGGTGGCTGAGATCGAGGCGACCTCGACGGGTTCGCTCGGGCTCGACATCGCGCTTGGCATCGGCGGCCTGCCCAAGGGCCGCATCATCGAGATCTACGGCCCCGAAAGCTCGGGCAAGACGACGCTGACGCTCCACGTCGTCGCCGAAGAGCAGAAGAAGGGCGGCGTCTGCGCCTTCGTCGACGCCGAACACGCGCTCGACCCGACCTATGCGCGCAAGCTCGGCGTCAACCTCGAGGATCTGCTGATCAGCCAGCCCGACACGGGCGAGCAGGCGCTCGAGATCGTGGACACCCTCGTGCGCTCGGGCGCGGTCAGCCTCGTCGTCGTCGATTCGGTGGCGGCGCTGACGCCCAAGGCCGAGATCGAGGGCGACATGGGCGACATGCAGATGGGCAGCCAGGCCCGGCTGATGAGCCAGGCGATGCGCAAGCTCACCGCCTCGATCGGCCGATCGAACTGCATGGTCATCTTCATCAACCAGATCCGCATGAAGATCGGCGTCATGTTCGGCAGCCCCGAGACGACGACGGGGGGCAACGCGCTCAAGTTCTACGCGAGCGTCAGGCTCGACATCCGCCGCACCGGCTCGATCAAGGACCGCGACGAGGTTGTGGGCAGCACGACGCGCGTCAAGGTCGTGAAGAACAAGCTCGCCCCGCCCTTCAAGCAGGTCGAATTCGACATCATGTACGGCGAAGGCATCTCGAAGACGGGCGAGTTGCTCGACATCGGCGTGAAGGCCGGGGTTGTCGAGAAATCGGGGGCGTGGTTCTCCTACGGGGATGAGCGGATCGGCCAGGGGCGCGAGAACGCCAAGACCTTCCTGCGCCAGAACCCCGCCATCGCGGCCGAGATCGAGGATCGCATCCGCGCCGCGAACGGGCTCGACTTCCACATGCCGGGCGGGGCCGAGGGCGAGGACCTCGTCGACGGCTGAGGGCCATCCCCAGCCGTGTTGCAGTAAGGTGCGGGCCCCGCTAAAGGGAGGGGTCGAAACCCAGCCCGGGGCCCGCCGCCATGCCGTCGCTTTCCGACATCCGCTCGACCTTCCTCGACTATTTCGCGCGCAACGGGCACGAGGTCGTTGCCTCATCCCCGCTCGTGCCGCGCAACGACCCGACGCTCATGTTCGCGAATTCGGGCATGGTGCAGTTCAAGAACCTCTTCACCGGGGTCGAGCGGCGCGATTACGTCCGCGCTACCACCGCGCAGAAATGCGTCCGCGCCGGCGGCAAGCACAACGACCTCGACAATGTGGGCTACACGGCCCGCCACCACACCTTCTTCGAGATGCTGGGCAACTTCAGCTTCGGCGACTATTTCAAGGCCGACGCCATCGCCTTTGCGTGGGAACTCCTGACGCGCGACTACGCCATCCCGAAGGATCGCCTCCTCGTCACCGTCTATCACACCGACGACGAGGCGGCGGGGATCTGGCGCAAGGTCGCGGGCCTGCCGGATGAGCGGATCATCCGCATCCCGACGAACGACAATTTCTGGATGATGGGCCCGACCGGCCCCTGCGGCCCCTGCACCGAGATCTTCTTCGATCACGGCCCCGGCATCGCCGGCGGCCCGCCCGGCAGCCCCGAGCAGGACGGCGACCGCTTCATCGAGATCTGGAACCTTGTGTTCATGCAATACGAGCAGTTCGCCGACGGCACGCGGCGCGACCTCGAGGCGCAGTCCATTGACACCGGCATGGGGCTCGAGCGGATCGGGGCGCTCCTGCAGGGCAAGCACGACAACTACGACACCGACCTCATGCGCGCGCTGATCGAGGCGTCGGCGCATGCGACCTCGGCCGATCCCGACGGGCCGGGGCGGATCCACCACCGCGTCATCGCCGACCACCTGCGCTCGACCTCGTTCCTGATCGCGGACGGGGTGATGCCCTCGAACGAGGGGCGCGGCTATGTGCTGCGCCGCATCATGCGCCGTGCCATGCGCCACGCGCACATGCTCGGGGCCTCCGATCCGGTCATGCACCGCCTCGTGCCCGAACTCGTGCGCCAGATGGGGGCGGCCTATCCCGAGCTGATCCGCGCGCAGGCGCTGGTGACCGAGACGCTCCGGCTCGAGGAGACGCGCTTCCGCCAGACGCTCGAGCGCGGGCTGCGGCTGCTCTCGGACGAGCTTGGCCGTCTGCCCGAGGGCGCGGCCCTGCCCGGCGAGGCGGCCTTTCGGCTCTATGACACCTACGGCTTTCCGCTCGACCTCACGCAGGATGCGCTGCGCGAGCAGGGCCGCGCGGTCGATGTCGCGGGCTTCGAGGCCGCAATGGCCGCGCAGAAGGCGCGCGCGCGTGCCGCCTGGGCGGGCTCGGGCGAGGCGCGCGACGCGCAGATCTGGTTCGACCTCGCCGAGCGCCACGGCCCGACCGAATTCCTGGGCTACGATACCGAAACGGCCGAGGGGCAGATCCTCGCGCTCGTCTCGGGCGGGGCGGCGAGCGCTGCCGCGGCGGCGGGCGAGACGGTGCAGATCGTGCTGAACCAGACGCCCTTCTATGGCGAATCGGGCGGGCAGGTCGGCGATACGGGGCATCTGCGCACCGCGACCGGCGCGGCCCGCATCACCGACACGCAGAAGGCGCAGGGCGTCTTTGTCCACCACGCCGAGGTGACGGAAGGCCATATCGAGCCCGGACAGGGCGCCACGCTCGAGGTCGATCACGCCCGCCGGGGCGCGATCCGCGCCAACCACTCGGCCACGCATCTGCTGCACGAGGCGCTGCGGCGCGCGCTTGGCGATCATGTCGCGCAGCGCGGCAGCCTCAATGCCGCCGACCGGCTGCGCTTCGATTTCAGCCATTCCGCGGCGCTCTCGGCCGCCGATCTCGCGTCGGTCGAGGCCGAGGTGAACGCCTTCATCCGCCAGAACACGCCCGTCACCACCCGGATCATGACGCCCGACGAGGCGCGGGGCCTTGGCGCGCAGGCGCTGTTTGGCGAGAAATACGGCGATGAGGTGCGCGTCGTCGCGATGGGCGCGCTGCCCGGCTCGGGCAAGGGGGCCGATGGCGCGACCTACAGCCTCGAGCTGTGCGGCGGCACCCATGTGGCGCGGACGGGCGATATCGGCGCCTTCGTAGCACTTGCCGATCAGGCGTCGTCCGCCGGGGTGCGGCGGATCGAGGCGCTGACGGGTCAGGCCGCGATCGACCATCTGCGCGGGCAGGACCGGCGGCTGGCCGAGGTTGCCTCCGCGCTGCGCACGGCCGTCGCGGATGTGCCCGAGCGCGTGCGCGCCCTGATCGAGGAGCGGCGCAGCCTGCAGGCCGAGGTCGCGCAACTGCGCCGCGATCTGGCGATGGGTGGCGGCGGGGCGGCGGCGGACGCGCCCGAGGATGTGGCGGGGCTTGCGCTCAGCCTTCGGCGGCTGGTGGGTGTCGGCGGCCGCGATCTGCCGGCGCTGATCGACCAGATGCGTGCCGCGGGGGGGGCGGATGTGATCGTCCTCGCCGCCGAGAGCGAGGGCAAGGCCGCGGTGGCCGTCGGGGTCGGCGGGGCGGCCATGGGGCGTGTTTCGGCCATCGACGTGCTGCGCGCGGTGGTGGGCGCCTTGGGCGGCAAGGGCGGGGGCGGCCGCGCCGACCTCGCGCAGGGCGGCGCGCCGAGCCTCGAGAACTGGGAGGGCGCGATGCAGGCGGCGCGCTCCGTGATCGAGACCGCCGTGGGGAGGGCCTGAGCCATGCCGAGCGCACTCTGGATCGGGCACATCCTCGTGACGGACGCCGAGGCCTATGGCCGCTATGCCCGCCTCGCGACCGATGCGATCGCGGCGCATGGGGGCGTGTTCCTCGCCCGCGGCGGGCGGCATGTGCAGCTCGAAGGGGCCGACCGGCCGCGCAACGTGGTCGCGCGCTTCCCCTCGCTCGAGGCGGCGGTGGCCTGCTACCACTCGCCCGAGTATCAGGCGGCACTCGAGCACGCGCGCGGCGCGGCCGTGCGCGAGCTGTCGGTCGTTGAGGAGATCGGCTGAGCCGCCTCAGTCCTTGCCGCGATAGATGGCGACCAGCCGGTCGAGCATCGCCATCGCCTCGGCCCGCGGCCGCTGGAAGGTGTTGCGCCCGATGATCGAGCCGTTGCCGCCCCCGTCGCGGATGGCGCGCGCATCGTCATAGACCGCGTCCTCGCCCTTCGCGGCGCCGCCCGAAAAGACGATGATCCGCCGCCCGTCGAAGGCCGCCTGCACGCAATGGCGCACGCGCGCGGCCTGGGTCGCGACATCGATGCGCTTGCCCTCGTAGATCTTCTTCGCCTCGGGCTGCATGAGGTGGTCGGTCGAGAGCTTGACCTTGATGATGTGCGCCCCGAGCAGCGCCGCGATATGCGTCGCATAAGCCGCGACATCGATCGCCGTCTCGCCGTCCTTGGTCACCGCCTCGCCGCGCGGATAGGACCAGATCACGCTCGCCACCCCCTTGCGCGCGGCTTCCTCGCGCATGGCGCTGATCTCTTCGAACATCTCGAGCGAGGCGTCCGAGCCCGGATAGATCGTGAAGCCGATGGCCGAACAGCCGAGCCGCAGCGCGTCATCGACCCCGGCCGTGATCGCCTGGTTCTTGCCCGCCGTCTCGGAGAGGAGCGAATTGGCCGAATTGACCTTGAGGATCGTGGGGATCTGGCCCGCGAAGGTGTCGGCGCCGGCCTCGAGCATCCCGAGGGGCGCGGCATAGGCACTCAGGCCCGCATCGATCGCCAGCCGGTAGTGGTAATGCGGATCATAGGCCGCCGGGTTCGCGGCGAAGCTGCGCGCCGGCCCATGCTCGAACCCCTGATCGACGGGCAGAATGATCATCTTGCCGGTGCCACCCAGCCGGCCTGTCATCAGCATGCGCGCCAGATTGGTCTTCACGCCCGGCGTTTCGCCCTCATAGCGGGAAAGAATGGACTGGACCGTCTTCGTGGCGCGCATCGTCTGCCCCCTTCAACAAAAAATCGCCCTTCCTCTAGGCCCGGGCGCACGCGCTGGCAATGCCCCGACGGGGCGCTGCCTCGATTTTCCTCTCGCATCCGCAGGGCGGCTTTGCTAAGGGGCGTCGAATTCAGGGCGGGCGGGGAATCCTGTCCGCCCTGTCATCATCAGGCGGGTGTGGCGGAACTGGCAGACGCACCAGATTTAGGTTCTGGCGCCGCGAGGCGTGGGGGTTCAAATCCCTCCACCCGCACCAGAGGAACATGGGGAAAACAGGAATGCAGCTGACCGAGACCCTGAACGAAGGGCTGAAGCGCGGATACCAGATCACCGTCACGGGGGCCGAGCTCGACGCGATGGTCGAGACAAAGCTGATCGAAGCCCAGCCCGAAATCGAGATCAAGGGCTTCCGCAAGGGCAAGGTTCCGCTGCCGATCCTCCGCCGCCAGTTCGGCGAGCGTCTGATGGGCGAGGCGATGCAATCGGTCATCGACGATGCCGTGAAGGCCCATTTCGACGCCTCGGGCGACCGTCCGGCCATGCAGCCGCGCATCACGATGCAGAATGGCGACGGCTGGAAGCGGGGCGACGACATCGTCGTCGACCTGAGCTATGAGGCGATGCCCGACATCTCCGCCCCCGATTTTTCCGCGCTCGAGCTGGAGCGGCTGGTCGTCACCCCCGACGACGCGGCGGTGACCGAAGCGATCGAAAACCTTGCGAAATCGGCGCAGGATTTCGAGGATCGTCCGCGCAAGGGTGCCGCGAAATCGGGCGATCAGGTCACGATCGATTTCGTGGGCCGCGTGGATGGCGAGGCCTTCGAGGGCGGTTCGGCCGAGGATTTCGCGCTGGTGCTGGGCTCGGGGCAGTTCATCCCGGGCTTCGAGGATCAGCTGATCGGCGCCAAGCCGGGTGCCGAGGTCGAGGTCAAGGTTACGTTCCCGGCCGATTACGGCGCGGCGCATCTCGCCGGCAAGGACGCGGTGTTTTCCTGCACCGTCAAGGCCGTGAAGGCTCCGAAGCCCGCCGCCATCGACGATGATCTCGCCAAGCGCTTCGGCGCCGAGTCGCTCGAGGCGCTCCGCGGGCAGATCTCGGAGCGTCTGGTAGCCGAATACCGCGGCGCCTCGCGCGCGGTCATGAAGCGCGCGCTGCTTGACCGGCTCGATACCCTCGTGGGCTTCGCGCTGCCGCCCTCGCTCGTCGAGGCCGAGGCGGGCCAGATCGCCCACCAGCTCTGGCACGAGGAAAACCCCCACGTCCACGGCCACGAGCACGCCGAGATCACCGCCACGGATGAGCACAAGCGCCTCGCGGAGCGGCGCGTCCGCCTCGGGCTCCTGCTGGCCGAGGTTGGCCGCGCGGCCGAGATCGCGGTGACCGACGCCGAGATGACGCAGGCCGTCCTCGCACAAGCCCGTGCCTATCCGGGGCAAGAGCGCGCCTTTTTCGAATTCGTGCAGAAGAACCCGCAGATGCAGACGCAGATCCGCGCGCCCATCTTCGAGGAGAAGGTGGTCGATCACATCATCGGTCAGGCGCGTGTCACCGACAAGCCGGTCGGCAAGGACGATCTGCGTGCCGCAGTCTCGGCCCTCGACGAGGGCTGATCGCGCCCTGCCTTGACCAAGGGGGCGTGCCGCCGGTATGGCTCGCCCCGGGCCGGCATAGCTCAGCGGTAGAGCAGCGGTTTTGTAAACCGAAGGTCGGGGGTTCAATCCCCTCTGCCGGCACCACTCTGGCGATCATGCGCCACCACGGGTTCGCTCTGGTACGCCCGCGGTCTGGCGATCAGGCCGAGACGAGCCGCAGCACCGTGTCGATGTTGAAGCGCAGCCGCTCGTCCAACGCCTCCTTGGCCATCAGATCCCGCTCGAACACGATCGAACCGGTAAAGCGGTTGGTCAGATAGTAATACCCGATTGCGGCGATCGTGATGTTGAGTTGCACGGGATCAACCCCATCGCGGAACACGCCCGCTGCCACGCCCCGGTCGAGGATCGTCTTCACCATCGAAACGAACTTGCGGCTGTAGACCTTGACCACCTCGGACTTCCTGAGGTGCTTGGCGCGGTGGAGGTTCTCGGAGTTCACGAGAGTGATGAATTCCGGGTTCTTCAGATAATAGTCCCACGTAAAGCGAACGAGCCGTTCGAGTGCTGACTTCGGATCGAGGTGGTCGAGGTTCAGTTTCTGCTCTGCGGTCCGGATATCGACATAGGCCTTCTCGAGGACGGTCTGGAACAGCCCCTCCTTCGAGTCGAAATAGTGATAGATCATCCGCTTGTTTGCGCGCGCGCGCTCGGCGATGACGTCGACGCGCGCACCCCCCAGGCCGTTCTTGGCAAACTCGCGTTTGGCGGCTTCGAGAATGCGCGCCTTGGTCGCTTCGGCGTCGCGGATCCGCGGCTTGCGCGGGGCTGGGGTATCGGACACCGGGGCTTCGGCGACGCTCTCCATGGCTTTTGTGGCCTGCTCCGTCCTCACTCGCGCTTCAATCTCTACACGCTGGCGAAGGTGCTCGTCAAAGCACTTTACGGACCTGCGACCTTCGATCGCCCAAGAAAATGCTTGACTCGCATTTCGCCAATAAAGTAACCGGATAGTGCATTAGCGGCGCCGGCCGGGTAAGGGAACCGGCCTGTTGAGCCCGCTATGAAGCCCGCCACGAAGCCGTGGCGCTGATGTGGGAAACAGGGAGGAAGCCGATGTCCACATTCATCAAGGACTTCATTGAACGCGAAACGATCCGCCGTCGCACGTTCCTGCTGGCGTCCGCAGCAGGTCTGACCTCGGCCGCGCTGCCCGGCGTTTTTGGCGGTGGCATGGCGCGGGCTGCGACGGATCCCGCCCTCGCCTGGTCCTATCGCGACCGCGCGAGCGCCTACTGGAACTCGATCGTTTCGGGTGGCGAGGCCTTCACCGAGTCGATCGGCAAGCCCAAGGATGCGATGACCTCGCTGATCAACGAAGGATCGTCGGAGAAGTCACTGGCCGACATCAAGGCGTTCCTCGCCAAGAACAACGGCGCCTGCGCCATCGCCTGCGATGCCAACGACAGCCCCAACGCGCGCCCCGTGGCCGAGGCCGTCCAGGCGGCCGGCGGCTATGTCTCCACCATCTGGAACAAGACCGATGACGCCCACCCGTGGGACTTCGGCGACCACTGGGTCAGCCACATGACCTGGTCGGACGAGAAACCCGCCGAGCAGACCGCACGCATCCTGTTCGAGGCGATGGGCGGCAAGGGCGGCGTTGTCCACCTCGGCGGGATCGCGGCCAACAACCCGGCCATCGAGCGTCTGAACGGCCTGAAGAACGCCCTCAAGGACTTCCCCGAGATCGAACTGCTCGACGCCCAGCCCGCCGACTGGGACACTACGAAGGCCGCCGAACTGATGGCGAGCTTCCTGACCAAGTATGGCGACAAGATCACCGGGGTTCATTGCGCCAACGACAACATCGCCTATGGCGTGATGGAGGCTCTGAAGGCCGAGGGCATCGAGGGCATGCCGATCGTCGCCTATGATGGCAACCCCGAGGCCGTGCAGATGGTCATGGACGGCAAGTTGCTGGCCACGGTCTTTACCAACCCGCACTGGGGTGGCGGCGTGACGCTGGCGCTGGCCTATCATGCCGCGATCGGCACGTTCAAACCCTCGGAAGAGCCGAACGAGCATCGCGAGTTCTACGGACCGACCATCCTGGTCACGGCGCAGGACGCGGCGGACTTCAAGGCGAAGTATCTCGACAGCGTGCCGACCTATGACTGGACCGATTTCTGGGGGCCGTCGAACGGCCCGATCGTCTACAAGTAATCCGATCTGCCTTCGGGGCGGCCGGTGTACGGCCGCCCCTTTCCCCTACCGGGGGAACGCGCCGCTGAATTGGGGGGGGCAGGGTGAAACGCTTGATGACGCGCGAGAACGCGATCCGTTGGGCACCGCTGCTGGTGCTGATCGGTCTGGTCATCCTGTTCACGTCCATCAATCCCGCATTCCTGACCCAGAGGAACTTTGCCCGCATCGCCATCGCGGCGGCACCTGCCCTCATGGTTGCGATCGGGGTGACGTTCATCATCGTGATGGGCTCGATCGATCTGTCGATGGAGGGCACGGTCGGACTGACGGCCGTCCTGTTCTGTTTCGCCTTCCTCGCGACCGGGGGCACGCTGGCGGCGGGCGCGTGGGTCGCCGTGCCGATCATCCTGCTGGTCGGTGCGCTGATGGGGCTTGTGAACGGGCTTGTCCATGTTCGCCTGCGGATCCCCTCGTTCATGGCAAGCCTCGCAATCGGCTTTGTCGGCACGGGGGCGGCCGTCCTCGTGACGGGTGGTGACATCGTCAAGATCAACGACGATACGTTTCGCGCGCTCCTCACCTGGCGCATCGCGGGCTTTCCGCTCATGGTCTATGTGGTCGCGGCGCTGACGCTGCTGGCTTGGTTCATCCAGGCACACACGTCGCTCGGGCGCAATTTCTACGCGGTCGGAGGCGGCGAGGAACTGGCCCATGCCTCGGGGCTGAACGTCCGCCGCGTGCGCATCATGGGGTTCGTCCTCGCCGGTGTCTTCTATGCTGTCGCCGGGATACTCCAGGTCGCGAAGCTCGGTCAGGCCGAGTCCGTCTCGGGCGCGAACTTCATGTTCATCTCGATCACTTCCGTCGTCGTCGGCGGTGTGGCGCTCTGGGGCGGGATCGGCGGGATATGGAACACCGTTGTCGGCGTGCTCATCGTCAATGTCATCAACAACGGCATGGTGGTCATCGGCCTGCCCGACTTCCTCCAGGACGGCATGCTGGGGCTTCTCGTCATCATCGCCGTCGTGCTTTCGACCGACCGCCGATCTGTCAGCTTCGTGAAATAGAGGGCTGACATGTTCCAGCTGAAGGCGGTCGAGAAGAGGTTTCCCGGGGTCCACGCGCTGAAGGCGGTCGATTTCGAAATCAAGCGCGGCGAAATCGTCGGCCTCGTTGGGGAGAACGGTGCCGGAAAATCCACCCTGATGAAGGTGATCTACGGCGCCTATCAGCCCGACGGCGGCACCATCTCGATCGACGGCAGGGCGGTGCGGTTCCAGAACCCAAGGCAGGCGATGGAAATGGGCGTTGGAATGGTGTTCCAGGAACAGTCGCTGATCCCCAACCTGACGGTGATGGAGAACATCTTTCTTGGCTACGAGGCGCAGTTCGTCCGCCTCGGCGTCATCAACTGGAAGGCCATGGCCGAGGCCGCGCGCAGGCAGCTCGCGAAGGTCAAACTCGACATCGACCCATCAGTCGTCACCTCGGCGCTGTCGTTCGCGCAGCGCCAGCTGGTCGAGCTCGCCAAGGTGCTGACGCTCGAGGAGCGAGTCGAGGGCGATCTTGTCATCTTGTTGGATGAACCGACGAGCGTGTTGGCCGAAGACGAGGTGAAGATGCTCTTCGCCATCGTCCGCGAACTGACCAAGCGCGCCTCGTTCATCTTCGTGAGCCACCGCATGGACGAGGTGATGGCGCTTTGCGACCGCATCTATGTGATGAAAGACGGTCAGGTGGTCGATGTGGTTGCGCAGGGGACCGCGCGTGTCGAGGATATCCAGCACAGCATGGTCGGCCGTAGTGTCGATCGGGAGTATTACCGCGAGCAGCGGCAAAAGCCCTATGACGCCGGCCGGGTGCTGCTTGAACTGGACGCCATCACGCTGCCGGGGCGGATCCGGGACATCAGTCTGAAGCTCCACGCGGGCGAGGTGCTCTGCCTTGTGGGCACCGAAGGGTCCGGGCGTGAGGCGATCCTGCGCACGATCTTCGGCATGTGGACCCCCGTGTCGGGGAAGATCCGCATCAGGGGACAGGAGGTTTCCGCCCTCACGCCGCGCGCGGCGGTGGCCGCCGGGGTCGGCTATGTGCCGCGCGAACGCAAGATCGAGGGCATCGTGGCGGGGATGAACGTTCACGAGAACATGACCCTTTCGCAGCTTGGCCGGTATTCGCGTGCGGGCGTCCTCGATGTCGGGGCCGAGAAGGCACTGGCGCGCGATTGGATCGGCAAGCTGTCGATCAAGGCACATTCGGAACTCGCCGATTGCGGCAACCTCTCGGGCGGCAACCAGCAAAAGGTCGTGCTCGCGAAGTGGCGCTCGGGCAGGTCGGACATCATGCTGCTCGATCATCCCACGCGCGGCCTCGATATCGGCGCGAAGGAAGATGTCTACGAGATGATCCGCGACATGTCGCAAGATGGTGTCGGCGTCGTGCTGGTCGCTGACACGCTGGAAGAGGCCATTGGGCTGTCGCACAGCATCATCGTGCTCAAGGACGGCGAGATACGGCAGCGGTTCGATTGCGCTCCCGGCGCGAAGCCGTCGCTCTACGATCTTCTGCATCACATGATCTGAGGGGGCAGAGCATGGATCTGCAAAGACTGAAACCGCACTTCCCCTGGATCACACTCGTCGTGCTTGTGGCGCTCGTGGGCATCACGGATCCGAACTTCCTCAAGCCGGTCAACCTTCTGTCGCTTGCAGGCGACATCGTGCCCATGTTCATCATGGCACTCGGCCTGACCTTTGCGATCTACATCGGCGGTATCGACCTCTCGGCGCAGTCGATGGCGAATATGATCACGGTGGTCGCCTCCGTCTATCTGGCCAGCCTCGGCCTGTGGGTCGCGGCGCTTTGCGTGGCCCTCGGGTTCTGCCTTGGCCTCCTGTCGGGCTTCATCACGACAAGGTTGTTCGTTCCGTCCTTCATCGCGACGCTGGCTGTCGGCGGGGTCTGCTTTTCGGCGGCACAGTGGCTTTCGGGGAACCGCGCGCTCAATATGGATGCCGAGCAGCGCAACGCGCTGTTTGGCTGGATGATCGGGCGGACGGGGATCATTCCGAACGAGCTTTTCATCGCCGCCGCGCTTCTGGCGCTGTGCCTGTTCATCGAGCGGCGCACGACGCTCGGGCGGGCGCTCAAGGCCGTCGGTGCGGGAGAGTTGGCGGCCGCGGCATCGGGCCTGAACGTGGCGCGCTACAAGATGCTCGCCTTCGCGATCTCGGGTGCGCTGGCGGCCATTGCCGGCCTTCTGTTCAGCGTCAAGCTATCGGGCGGGGCGCCCACGATCGCGAATGGTTTCCTGCTGCCTGCGATCGTGGCCGTCCTTGTCGGGGGAACGCCGCTGACGGGTGGGGTCGGAGGCGTGCTGAACACCGCGATCGGGACGCTCATCGTCGCGGTGATCCGCGCCTCGATGCTCTATTTCGGCGTTCAGGCGACACAGCAGCAGATGGTCTTCGGCCTCGTGCTCATCGTGGCCATCGCAGTGACGATCGACCGCTCCAAGTTGCGCACGGTGAAGTGAGGGCATGATGTCGAGGATGCGCGCGGCGGTTCTGGTCGAACCGCAGAGGTTCGACGTCCGGCTCGTGGAGATCCCGCCCGTCGGGCGGCACGATGCGCTGATCCGCGTCGCGAGGACGGGGATTTGCGGGACGGATGTCCACATCTTCAAGGGCCACTATGCCGCGGATCGCCTGCCGCTGATCCCGGGGCACGAATTCTGCGGCGTCGTGGCGGAGGTGGGTGAGGATGTGCGGCACCTGCGCGAGGGGCAGGCCTGCGTTGCGGACATCAACATAGGCTGCGGCACCTGCTATTGGTGCCGGCGCAACGAGGTGCTGAACTGCCCGGCCATGACGCAGGTCGGGATCGGGCGCGACGGTGCCTTTGCCGAATACGTCGTCGTCCCGGCACGGCTCGTGATCCCGGTTCCCGTGGGCATGGCGCCCGAGGTGCAGGCCCTTGTCGAACCGGTGGCCTGCGTGGTGCGCGCGGCGCGCAAGGCGCGCGTCGGGTTCGGACAATCCGCGGTCGTGCTCGGGGCAGGTCCGATCGGCAACCTTCACGTGCAGATGCTCCGTCTTTGCGGCGTCGCACCCATCATCGTCGCCGACCTCAGCGAGGATCGCTGCGCGATGTCTCTCGGGGTCGGGGCCGATGCCGCGATCAGCGACCTCGCGCGCCTGCCGCATGAGGTGTTGGCCCGCACCGCCGGGCGCGGCGCGGATCTCGTGATCGAGAGCGTCGGTTCGCCCCACCTCTACAGGGCCGCCTTCGAACTGATCCGCAAGGGCGGGCATGTCGCCTTCTTCGGCATCACCGGACCGGATGAGGCTGTCCCGCTCGATATCCTGCGCACCGTGCTCGAAGAGAACAGCCTCAAGGGCAGCGTCGCCGGCATGGGCGAGGACATGCACGATGCGCTCACGTTGCTGGCGCATGGGCGGTTCAGCACCGCCGCCTTCACCGCCGCGAGCTATCCGCTCGAGGATATCCAGACCGCCTTCGTCTCGCTGCCCGACCGTCCGTGCGATCTCAAGACGCAGATCCATGTCGGATAGGCACTTGGCGATGTGCATCTTCCCGAAGTTCCCGATAGAAGGGCCGCAGGTTCCACCCGGCGACTGCCCTCGGAGGTGATACATGGACAAACTGACAAAGACCTTCAGCGCGCCTCAGGCTCCCCGCGAATTCGGCTTCTGGCTCGATGGCGCATGGGAAGGCGGGCGCGATCTTTTTGAACGCGCATCGCCCGGCCATGGAGTTCCGGTGACACGGACACCCCGATGCACCACGTCGGATCTGAACGCCGCCGTCGCCGCTGCCCGCCGCGCCTTCGAGGACCGGGGCTGGGCTGGCCTGTCGGGGGCGGATCGGGCAGGCGTGCTGTTACGGACCGCCGAGATCCTGCGCCGCCGCCGTGACGAAATCGCCTTTTGGGAAGTGCTCGAGAACGGCAAGCCCATCGCGCAGGCACGGGGTGAGATCGACCATTGCATCGCCTGCTTCGAGGTAGGTGCCGGGGCTGCTCGGCTGCTGCATGGCGACAGCTTCAACAGCCTTGGCGACGGATTGTTCGGCATGGTCCTGCGCGAACCCGTGGGCGTTGTGGGCCTCATCACCCCCTGGAACTTCCCCTTCCTGATCCTGTGCGAAAGGGTGCCCTTTATCCTTGCCTCGGGCTGCACGATGGTCGTCAAACCCTCCGAGGTGACAAGTGCCACCACCCTCATGCTCGGTGAGGTCCTTGCAGAGGCGGGACTGCCCAGGGGGGTCTACAACGTCGTCACCGGCTCGGGCCGGACCATCGGGCAGGCGCTGACCGAACACCCCGATGTCGACATGCTCTCCTTCACCGGATCGACCGCCGTGGGCCGGTCGGTCGTCCACGCTGCCGCAGACAGCAATTTCAAGAAGCTCGGCCTAGAACTTGGCGGCAAGAACCCGATCATCGTCTTTGCCGACGCCGATCTGGAGGATGCCGCCGATGGCGCGGCTTTCGGGATCAGCTTCAATACCGGGCAGTGCTGCGTGTCTTCGAGCCGGCTGATCGTCGACCACCGCGTCGCGGCAGAGTTCGAAGCGATCCTCGTTCAGAAGATGAAGAAGATCGTCGTGGGCGATCCGCTGGACGAGGCGACCCAGGTCGGAGCAATCACGACGGACGCGCAGAACCAGACGATCCTATCCTATATCGACAAGGGCAAGGCCGAGGGGGCGCGGGTGCTGACCGGAGGGGCTGCGCTTGATCTCGGGCGCGGCAGCTATATTGCTCCGACGCTCTTTTCGGGTGTGACGCGCGGCATGTCGATCGCACGGGACGAAATCTTCGGCCCGGTCCTGTCTTCATTCACCTTCGAGACCACCGCGGAGGCGATTGGCCTTGCCAACGACACGGTCTATGGCCTCGCGGCGAGCGTCTGGACCAAGAACATCGACACGGCGCTGACCGTCTCCCGACGCGTGCGTGCGGGACGGTTCTGGGTGAACTGCATCATGGCGGGCGGCCCCGAGATGCCGCTCGGAGGCTTCAAGCAATCGGGCTGGGGCCGCGAGGCGGGGGTCTATGGCGTCGAGGAATACACGCAGGTGAAATCCGTCCATGTCGAGTTCGGCAAGCGCAACCACTGGATCCCCTAGCACGGGCCGGTGCGGATGGGGCGTCGTCGCTTCCCGGGCCGGGTCGGACCGGCTCACGGCAGCATCATGAGGGTCGTTGTCCCCTGATGCACTATGGCATCGTGCTGGTTGAAGCCCTCTACGGCAAAGACAGCGATTCCGCGCTGCCCGTCGCGCGCCAGCCGGCCTGATTCCAGCGTGAAGACCGCGCGCAGCGTATCGCCCACAAGGACCGGGCCGCGAAACCGGATGTCCCACCCGAGCGAGGCAACTGCGCGCAGTTGGGGCGGCGCCTCGTTCTTCAGGCCGTCGATCAGCGACAGCACAAGCAGGCCGTGCGCGACACGGCCCGCGAACCCGAGGGCGCGCGCGGCCTCATCGCTCAGATGCAGCGCGAAGTGGTCGCCCGAAAGTTCGGCGAAGCGATCGACCATGTCGGCCGTCACCCGGACCGACCCCGTCTCGATCCGGTCGCCGGGGCCGAGGTCGGAAAACCCGTGCGACCCCGGCCCGAGGGTGCGCCCCGTCATGCAGGGACCGGGGCGTTCTCGCGCAGCAGCCCCCGGCGCTTCAGCTCTGCCCAGAATTCGGCCGGGATCGGGTGGCTGAACCACGCGAGGTTCTGTTCGAGTTGCGACACCGTCCGCGTTCCAGCGCAGAACGACGGTACCGCAGGATGCGCGACCACGAACTGCAGCGCCGCCGCAGGCAGCGGCACGCCGAAGTCGGCGCAGACGGCCTCGATCCTCGCGACCTTGTCCATGATGTGGGCAGGGGCGGGGGCATAGTTGTACTTCGCACCCGGCCGCGCGCCGGTGGCGAGGATACCCGAGTTGAACCCCCCGCCCACGAGCACCGCCGCGCCGCGCGCTTCGCAGAGCGGCAGGAATTCGTTCAGCGCATCCTGCTCCAGCAGCGTGTAGCGGCCGGCGAGCAGGAAGCAGTCGAAGTCGCGCTGCTTCAGTGCCTCGTGGCACACCTCCCATTCGTTCACGCCGACGCCGATCGCCTTCACGACACCTTGGCGGCGCAGGTTGTCAAGCGCGCGATAGCAGCCGTCCATCGCCTGCCGGAACACCTCGGGCTGCTCCTTGCCGCGGGTGAAGACGTCTATGTCGTGGATGAAGAGGATATCGATCCTCTCGAGCGCCATGCGCTGCAGGCTGTCCTCGAACGACCGCATCGTGCCGTCGTAGCTGTAGTCGAATTCCTGAGTGAACGGGGCTGCGTTGACCCATGGCGCAAAGTCGATCGTCTCGCGCTTCGCCGGGTGTAGTATCCGCCCGACCTTGGAGGACAGCACGAAATCATCCCGCTTCTTCCAGCGCAGCGCCTGCCCCGTCCGCAGTTCCGACAGGCCGTGGCCATACATCGGCGCCGTGTCGTAAAAGCGGACCCCGGCCTGCCACGAGGTCTCGAACATCGCGGCCGAGGTTGCCTCGTCAATCTCGGCAAAGATGTTGCCGACCGGCGCGGTGCCGAAGGCAAAGGCCGTAACATCCAGATCGACCCGTCCGAATCTGCGCAGGGTATCAGGTTTCATCTCGTCCCCCTCAAGTAACCGTTTGGTACATAGTAGGCGGCGTTTCGTCGGTGGCGCAAGGGCAAAGCCTGACAGTTGCCCAAGAATGGGCTTGACCGCTCTTTCATACTCCGATTATGTAACCGATTAGTTACTAATCTGGAAGGTGCGCCATGTTCCTCGGCGAGATGCAGCAACAGGTTCGGGACATGGCAAGGGCCGTTGCCGAGGATCTGATTCGGCCCATCGCCGCCGACCTGGATCGCGAGGAACGCTTCCCGGCCGAACTTTACGACGAGATGGCGCGGCTCGGCCTCTTCGGGATCGGGGTGCCCGAGTCGATGGGGGGGCCGGGCTTCGATACGCTGACCTATGCCGTCGTGATGGAAGAACTCGCGCGCGGGTATTCGAGCGTCGCGGACCAATGCGGTCTGGTCGAGCTGATCTCGACCCTCCTTGTCCGCCACGGAACCGAAGCGCAGCGCACGCTGCTGCCTGAGGTTCTCTCGATGCGCGCAAAGGTCGCCTATTGCATCACCGAGGCCGAGGCGGGAACCGATGTGTCGGGAATCCGCACGACAGCCGACCGTGACGGTGACGGCTGGCGCCTGAACGGCAGCAAGATCTGGATCCACAATGCCCCCGTCGCCGATTACGGCTTTGTTCTCGCCCGGACCGACAAGGATGCGGGCAACCGCGGCATGTCCATCTTCATCGTCGATCTGCACGCCCGGGGTGTCGAGCGCGGTCCGAAAGAGCACAAGATGGGCCAGCGCGCCAGCCCGGTCGGTTCACTGAACTTCAGAGATGTCCGCCTCGCGCCCGACTCGCTGCTGGGCGAACCGGGCCGCGGTTTTCACATGATGATGAGCGTGCTGGACAAGGGCCGTGTCGGCATCGCCGCCCTTGCGGTCGGGATCGCGCAGGCCGGGCTGGAGGCGGCGGTGGACTATGCGGGAACGCGCCGGCAGTTCGGCAAGCAGATCGCGGAATTCCAGGGCGTGCAGTGGCTGCTGGCCGATATGGCCACCGATATTGAGGCGGCGCGTCTGCTCGTGCAGGCGGCAGCCATCAGGATAGACCGGGCAGAAGATGCAACGAAGGCGTGCTCCATCGCGAAGTGCTTCGCTGGCGACATGGCCGTTAAGCGAACCGCCGATGCTGTGCAGGTGTTCGGCGGTTCAGGATACATCCGCGGCTTCGAGGTCGAGCGTCTCTATCGCGATGCCAAGATCTGCCAGATCTATGAAGGCACGAATCAGATACAGAGGATGATCATCGCGCGCGAACTCCTCAAGAAGGGTGCGCGCGCGTGAATCGGCCCGACTGCCGTCAATGATCGCGGGACGGCCCGCCCCGATCGGGTCGCGGGGATCAGCACTCTGGCAGATTGACTGCGATGCCGCCCGTTGAGGTTTCCTTGTAGCGCAGGTTCATGTCGAGGCCGGTCTGGCGCATCGTCTCGATGCAGTTGTCGAGCGGCAGGAAATGCGTGCCGTCGCCCCGAAGCGCAAGGCTTGCCGCCGAGACCGCCTTGATCGCGCCAAGGCCGTTCCGCTCGATGCAGGGCACCTGGACAAGGCCCGCCGCCGGGTCGCAGGTCATGCCGAGGTGGTGCTCGAGCGCGATCTCGGCGGCGTTCTCGACCTGCTCGTTGCTGCCGCCGAGTGCCGCGCACAGGCCCGCCGCCGCCATCGCCGAGGCACTGCCCACCTCACCCTGACAGCCGACCTCGGCGCCCGAGATCGAGGCGTTGTGCTTGATGAGGCCGCCGATCGCCGCCGCGACCAGCAGGAAGTCGCGCTCACCCTCGAGCGTCGCGCCCACGCAGTGGTCGCGATAGTAGCGCAGCACGGCGGGCACGACGCCCGCCGCCCCGTTCGTCGGCGAGGTCACGACCCGGCCGCCAGCCGCGTTCTCCTCGTTCACCGCCATCGCATAGACCGACAGCCAGTCGTTCGCGACATGCGGCTGGCTCGTGTTGCTGCCACGCTCGGCCAGAAGCTGCAGATGGATGGCCCGCGCCCGCCGCCGGACCTTGAGGCCGCCGGGCAGGATCCCGTCCTTGGCGAGGCCGCGGTCGATGCAGGCGAACATCGCCTCCCTGATGGTGTCGAGCCGGTCATCGAGGCCCTCGCCGCCGACCGCGATCTCGTTGGCGCGCTTCATCCGGGCGATCGTCATCCCATGCGTGCGCCCGAAGGCGAGCATCTCGGCGGCGTTGCGGAACGGATAGGGGCAGTCGGCCGGCTGGTCGGCCGTGCGCGGCGCGCCGAGCTCTCGATCATCGACGACGAAGCCGCCGCCGATCGAATAATAGGTCCGCGCGAGCAACTCGCGCCCCTCGGCGTCAAAGGCGCGCAGGATCATCCCGTTCGCGTGCCCCGGCAGCGGGGGGCCGTAATCGAACACGAGGTCACGGTCGGGCGCGAAGGCCATTCGCGGAAGGCCGGGCGGCTGAACGAAGCCCTCGCGGCGGACCTCGGCCTCGAGCACCTCGGCCCGGTCGGGGTCGAGCGTGGCGGGCACGAGGCCCAGAAGGCCGAGCGTCACGGCGCGGTCGGTCGCATGGCCCCGGCCCGTGAAGGCGAGCGAGCCGTGAAGCGAGGCCGCGAGCCGCGCGGGCGTGCCGGCGATGCCGCGCAACTCGGCCAGAAAGCGCGCCCCGGCCGTCATCGGCCCCATCGTGTGCGACGACGAGGGCCCGATGCCGATCTTGAAGATGTCGAAGGTCGAGAGGAACATCGCCTCAGTCCGCGTAGATCGGATGGGCCGCGCAAAGCGCGCGCACCGCGGCGCGGACCTCGGCCTCGACTGCGGCATCGCCCGCGCTGCCGCTCTGCTGCATCGCACGCAGCACCCGCAGGATCAGCGCGCCGACCGTCGCGAAATCCTCCGCGCCGAAGCCGCGCGTCGTGCCCGCGCTGGTGCCGAGGCGGATGCCGCTGGTGACGAAGGGCTTTTCGGGGTCGAAGGGGATTGCGTTCTTGTTGCAGGTCAGCCCCGCCCGCTCGAGCGCCACCTCGGCGTCCTTGCCCTTCAGACCGAAGGGGCGCAGGTCAACCAGCACCATGTGGCAATCCGTGCCACCCGAGACGACACCGAGACCCCCCGCGATCAGCGTATCGGCGAGCGCGCGCGCATTGGCGATGACCTGCGCGGCGTAATCGCGGAAGGCGGGCTGGAGCGCCTCGCCGAAGGCCACGGCCTTGGCCGCGATCACATGCATGAGCGGACCGCCCTGGTTGCCGGGGAAGACGGCCGAGTTGATCTTCTTGGCGAGCGTCTCGTCATTCGTCAGGATCATGCCGCCGCGCGGGCCGCGCAGCGTCTTGTGCGTCGTCGTCGTGACGATGTGGGCATGCGGCACCGGATCGGGATAGAGCCCCGCCGCAATCAGGCCCGCATAATGCGCCATGTCGACCATGAGCAGCGCGCCGACCTCGTCCGCGATCGCGCGGAAGGCCGCGAAATCCATCTGGCGCGGATAGGCCGAGGCGCCCGCGATGATGAGCTTGGGGCGCGTCTCGAGCGCCTTCGCGCGGACCTTCGCCATATCGATGAGCAGCGTATCGGGTTCGACGGCATAGGAGACGACATCGAACCACTTGCCCGACATCGTCACCGGCGAGCCGTGCGTCAGATGCCCGCCATGCGCGAGATCAAGCCCCATGATCCGGTCACCGGGCTGCAGGAGCGCGAGAAATACCGCCTGGTTGGCCTGTGCCCCGGAATGGGGCTGCACATTGGCAAAGCTCGCACCGAAGAGCTTCTTCGCCCGCTCGATCGCCAGCGTCTCGGCAACATCGACATGCTCGCAGCCGCCGTAGTAGCGCTTGCCCGGATAGCCCTCGGCATATTTGTTCGTCAGCACCGACCCCTGCGCGCGCAGGACGTCGCGGCTCACGATATTCTCAGAGGCGATCAGTTCGATCTGGTTTTGCTGCCGGTCGAGTTCCGCGGCGATCGCCTCGGCGATGGCGGCGTCGGCGAGATCGTGCGAGAGGACATCCTTCATGGCCGTTCCTTTCGAGACATGGGGTGTGTGCCCGGCCGCGAAGCAGCCGGGAGGGTGTGCGAGAGGCGCGCCCGAGGGTCAGAGGCCGGTGTTCAGTTCCGCCTTGCCGATCGCGAGCAGGTCCGCGACATGCGGAGCAAAGCTGCGCCACACCGACAGGGTATAGGCGTCATCGTCCTCGCGGATCAGGACGGCCTGCGCGCTGTCGAAGGCGGTGCGCCGCCCCGAGCCGACCGCGACCTTCGACAGATCGCGGGCAACGCCGATCGAGAGCAGCTCGGCCGCGCGCGGGCCTTCGATGCGAAAGCCGATCTCGCGGTCCGAGATGTCGACGAGCGCATGCGGCAGGTCCGCGGGCAGTTCGGGCCGCTCGCCCTCGGGGCATTCGAGCAGCCACTCGTCGGGCCCGAGGCAGAGCGCGCGCCGCGCCCCCGCCGTCGCGATGGCCCCGACGCGGTCGGGGAGCGCGAGGTCCAGCGCCTTGCGCGCGGCAGGAAGGTTCGCGGCCCGCAGGCGAAGCGAGAAGCGCGCGACCGGGGCACGCTCGGCGATCGTCACGCCGGCGGACGGGAGTGCATGGATCTGGGCTGTCATCGTCACCTCCTCAGACTTTCAACCGCCGACCTTCGGGGTCGTAGAAGTTCGCGCCGGTCACCTTGGCCGAGATCGTGCGGCCTGCCATCGGCACATGCAGCGTCTCGCCCTGCCGGTCGTGGCCGCCTTCGACGAGGGCCATCGCGACCGAACGGCCGAGCGCCTCGGACCAGTAGGACGAGGTCACATGACCGATCATGCGCATCGGCACCGCTTGCGCCGCATCGGCCACGATCTGCGCGCCTTCCTCGAGCACGGTCGCCGGATCGTCGGTCAGCAGGCCGACAAGCTGCTTGCGCCCCTTGGCGACGATGTCCGGCCGCAGGAGCGAGCGCTTGCCGACGAAGTCGGGCTTTTGCTTGCCGATCGCCCAGCCGAGGCCCGCGTCCTGCGGGGTGACGGTGCCGTCCGTGTCCTGCCCGACGATGATGAAGCCCTTCTCGGCGCGCAGGACGTGCATCGTCTCGGTTCCGTAGGCGGTGACGCCGAGCGCCTGCCCCGCCTGCCAGAGCCGTTCCCACAGTGCGCGGCCGTGCCGGGCGGGGACGTTGACCTCGAACCCGAGCTCGCCCGTGAACGACACCCGGAAGAGCCGCGCGGGGAAGCCCGCCACGGTGCATTCCGCCACCGCCATATGCGGGAAAGCTTCATCCGAGAGGTCGAGCCCCTCGACCAGCGGCTCGATCAGCTTGCGGGCGTTCGGGCCCTGGACGGCCACGACGGCCCACTGCTCGGTCGTCGAGGTCAGCCAGACATCGAGATCGGGCCACTCGGTCTGGAGGTAGTCCTCCATCATATTGAGCACGCGCGCCGCACCACCCGTCGTGGTCGTGACGTGGAAGCGGTCATCGGCGAGGCGGCCGATCACGCCATCGTCACGGATGAAGCCGTCCTCGCCCAACAGCAGGCCATAGCGGCAACGGCCGGGCTGAAGCTTGGCCCAGGGGTTGGTGTACATCCGCTCGAGGAAGAGCGCCGCGTCGGGCCCCACCACCTCGATCTTGCCCAGGGTCGAGGCATCGAACATGCCGACCGCGCCGCGCACGGCGCGGCATTCGCGGGCGACCGCCTTGTGCATGTCCTCGCCCGCCGTCGGGAAATAGCGGGCCCGACGCCAGAGCGCGACCGGCTCGAACACCGCGCCGCGGGCCTCGGCCCAGGCGTCGATCGGCGTCTTGCGCGTCACCTCGAAATGCTCGTCCTTGTGATAGCCCGAGAGCGCGCCGAAGCTCGTCGGCGTGTAGGGCGGGCGGAAGGTCGTGAGGCCGACCTCGGGCGCGGGCTTTTGCAGCGCGTCGGCGGCGATCATGAGGCCGTTGATGTTGCTGAGCTTGCCCTGATCGGTCGCCATCCCGTTCGTGGTGTAGCGCTTGACGTGCTCGATCGAGCGCATGCCCTCGCGCACCGCAAGGCGGATGTCCTTGGCGGTCACGTCGTTCTGGAAGTCGGTGAAGGCCTTGGCCCGCGACGGGTTGAGGTCCGTCGGCAGTTCCTTGACCACGATCCCGCGGCCGGGACGGTCGCCCTCGACGGCGAAGGTGCCCGCACCCGCCTTGCGCCCAATGGCGCTCGCCGCGAGCGCACCCGCCTTCGCGCCATCCTCGAGCGCGACCGCGACGCCCCAGAGGCCGCGACCGGCCCCCGCGATCTGGCATTCCTCGGTCTTGCGGTCGGGCAGGAAGGCGCCCGCCTCGTTGTCCCAGCGCAGCGAGCCCTTGGTGTGGCTGAAGAGGTGCAGCGAGGGCGTCCACCCCCCGCACATCAGCAGCGCGTCGCAGGCGATCGTGCGCGCCCCGCTCACCCGGCTGCCGGCCGTCTTCGCGACCCGCACCGACGAGATCCGCAGCCGCCCCGAGGTCGAGGTGACGGTGTGGCCCGTCAGCGCCTCGATCCCGAGCGCCCCGGCGCGCTTGACGAGCGCGCCCGACACTTCGGCGCGCAGATCGACGATCGCGGCCACCTTGATCCCGGCCTCGGCCAGATCGAAGGCCGTGTGCCAGGCGCTGTCGTGCACCGTCGCGACCACGGCGCGCTCGCCCACCTTGACGCCGAAGCGCTGCAGGAAGGTCTGCGCCGCACCCGAGAGCACGACGCCCGGACGGTCGTTGCCGTCGAACACGAGCGGCTTCTCGATCGCGCCCTGCGCCAGCACGACCTGCCCGGCGCGCACGCGCCATAGACGCTCGCGCGGGGCGTCCTTGGGCGGCGTCGCGAGATGGTCGGTCAGGCGCTGGCAGAGGCCGACCATGTTCTCGTGGTAATAGCCGATCGCGGTGGTGCGGCTCATCAGCCGGACATTGCCCATCGCACCAAGCTCGGCGAGCGCGGCCGACAGCCAGTCCCACGCCGCCAGGCCGTCAATCCGCAGCTGCGGCTCGGACAGGAGCGTCCCGCCCATCTCGGCGTGCTCATCGACGAGCACGACGCTCGCCCCTGCGCGGCCGGCCGCGAGCGCCGCCGCGATCCCCGCCGGTCCCGCACCGACCACGAGCACGTCGCAGTGCAGATAGCGGCTGGCGTAATGGTCGGGGTCGGGCAGGTTCGGCGAGCGGCCAAGCCCTGCGGCGCGGCGGATGAACGGCTCATAGACCTTGTCCCAGAAGGACTTCGGCCACATGAAGGTCTTGTAGTAGAACCCGGCCGAGAAGAGCATGTAGAGCCGGTCGTTGATCGCGCCGAGGTCGAAGGCGAGCGCCGGCCACTTGTTCTGGCTCTCGGTCTTGAGACCTTCCCACACCTCCTGCATCGTGGCGCGGGTGTTCGGCTCGAACCGGTCGGGGCCGCCGCGTGTCGTGCCGATCAGGGCGTTGGGCTCTTCGGAGCCGGCCGAGACGACGCCGCGCGGGCGGTGATACTTGAAGCTGCGGCCCATCAGGTGGATGCCGTTCGCGAGCAGCGCCGAGGCGACGGTGTCGCCCTGGCGCCCCTCGATCGTGCGGCCGTCGAAGGTGAAGCGGACGGGGCGGGCGTGGTCGATCCGGCCCTTGCCGGGGATGCGGAAACGGCTCATTCGGCGGCCTCCTTTGCGGCATTGAGGTCGGGGCGCGGAAGGCCCGCCTTGTAGGTCATCTGGAACTTGTCGCTCACCGTGTCGCGGACGGCGTTGAAGAAGCGCCCGCAGCCGTGGATGTGGCGCCAGCGCTCGAAATGGGTGCCGCGCGGGTTCGAGCGGATGAAGAGATAGTCGCGCCAGGCCTCGTCCGAGAGTGCCATCGGATCGGCGGGGCGCGCGATATGGGCCTCGCCCGCATAGGCGAACTCGGCCTCGGGGAGCGTTTCGTCGCAGTAGGGGCAGTGGATCAGGAGCATGGTGATGACCTCAGTGCGCGACGGCGGCGGCTGCGGCTTCGTCGATCAGCCGGCCGGTGGTGAAGCGTTCGAGCGTGAAGGGGGCATTGATCGGGTGGGGTTCGTCCTTGGCCACCGTCCAGGCGAGCAGATGCCCCGCCCCGGGGGTGGCCTTGAAGCCGCCCGTGCCCCAGCCGCAGTTGACATAGAGCCCCGGCACCGGAAGCTTGCCGAGGATCGGCGAGCGGTCGGGCGTCACATCGACGATCCCGCCCCATTTGCGCAGCATCCGCATCCGGCGGAAGATCGGGAAGACCTCGCAGATCGCGGCCACCGTGTGCTCGATCAGCGGCAGGCCGCCGCGCTGGCTGTAGCTCACATACTGGTCGGTGCCCGAGCCGATCACGAGTTCGCCCTTGTCGGACTGGCTGATGTAGGCATGGACCGAGTTCGACATCACGACGCAGGGGAAGATCGGCTTGACCGGCTCGCTCACCAGCGCCTGGAGCGGGTAGCTCTCGAGCGGCATGCGCAGCCCCGCGGACTGGAGCACGACCGAGGTGTTGCCCGCCGCCGACACGGCCACCTTCTTGGCGCGGATGAAGCCCTTCGTCGTCTCGACCCCGATCACCGCGCCGTTCGGGCCGCGGCGGATCTCCTTGACCGCTCAGTTCTGGATGATGTCGACGCCACGCGCCGCGGCTGCACGGGCATAGCCCCAGGCGACCGCATCGTGGCGCGCGGTGCCCGCGCGCATCTGCAGCGCCGCCCCCATCACCGGATAGCGCCGACGCGCCGTGATATCGAGCGGCGGGCAGAACGCCTTGGCCTCTTCGGGGCTGAGCCAGCGGTTGTCGACGCCGTTCAGGCGGTTCGAGTGGATGTGGCGCTGAAAGCTCTGCACGTCATGGACGTTGTGCGCGAGCATCATCACGCCGCGCTTGGAATACATGACGTTGTAGTTCAGATCCTGGCTGAGGTTGTCCCACAGATCGAGCGCGTGGTCGTAAAGCCGCGCGCTTTCGTCATAGAGATAGTTCGAGCGCACGATCGTGGTGTTGCGGCCCGTGTTGCCGCCGCCGAGCCAGCCCTTGTCGATGACCGCGACATTGGTGATGCCGTGCTCTTTCGCGAGATAATAGGCAGCGCCGAGCCCGTGCCCGCCGGCGCCGACGATAATGACATCGTATTCGGCCTTGGGCTGGCTGTCGGGCCACTGTTCGCGCCAGTTCTTGTGGCTCGTCAGGGCGTTCTTGAGAAGCGAGAAGGCAGAGAAGTGGGACATGGCGGCCTCGCAGGCTCGTGCGGAAGATGATTGGGTGTCATATGCGCTGATGCCCACAAAATCCCTGTATCCTTGCGCCAGATCCGCGGTAGTATTGCGACATGAGTTCCTTGTCCCGAACGCTTTCGCAGACCGCTGCCCCGCGCCTCCGGATCGGCTTCATCCTGGCGCGGCGCTTCACGCTTTGCGCCTTCGCGAACTTTGTCGATGTGCTGCGGCTGGCCGCCGACGAGGGCGACCGCTCGCGCCCGATCCTGTGCCGCTGGCGGGTGCTCTCGCACACCTCCGACCCGGTCGAATCTTCCTGCGGGATCCGCATCAACCCCGAGGATCCACTCGGCGATCCGCGGCTGTTCGACTACATCGTCGTCGTCGGCGGCCTCATCGACGAGATCGAGAAGCTCCCGCCCGAGACGGTCGCCTATCTGCGCCGGGCGGCGGCCGAGGGCGTGCCGCTTGTGGGCATCTGCACCGGCACCTTTGTGCTGCACCGCGCCGGACTGATGGGGGGCTACCGGGCCTGCGTGAGCTGGTTTCACCACGAGGATTTCCTGACCGAGTTCGAGGGGCTGCTGCCCGTCTCGGACCAGATCTTCGTGGTCGACCGCGACCGGCTGACCTGCTCGGGCGGGGCGTCCTCGGCGCATCTTGCCGCCTTTCTCGTCGATCGGCACATCGGATCGGCGGCCGCGCGCAAGGCGCTCGCGATCATGATCATCGACGAGGCGATGGGCGCCGAGAGGCCCCAGCCTGGACTGCCGCTCGAACTCACCACCCGTGACCCGGTGGTGAAGCGGGCACTTCTGATCATGCAGCAGACGATGGACGCCCCGATCACCGTCGCGCGGCTGGCCGAGCGGCTCGGCATCAGCCGCCGCCAGCTGGAGCGGCACTTCATCGCCGCGATAGGGATGGGGCCGCATGATGCGGGCCTCAGGGTCAGGCTCGGTCAGGTGCGCCATCTGTTGCAACGGACGGATCGCACGATCAGCGCGATCGCGGCCGAGACCGGATTTTCGGACGCCTCGCACCTCGTGCGCGCCTTCCGCGCCGAGACGGGGCAGACGCCTTCGGCCTGGCGCGACGAGATGAGATCCGTGCGCCGCGGCGCACCTCCTGCAGCCGGTGCTGTGCAGTCAGCCGAGGGCGCCGAGCGTGCGGCGGACGAGCGCGGAGAGCCGCACGGCGGTTGATGCTGCCGTGACGGGCGCCGGGGACGACAGGGCGGGCGCGCCCGCGGCACGCCGGGCCTGATCAAGGGCAAGCGGCAGCAGGCGCCCGGCCGGGCCGCAGGCGATCCAGCTGGTCGGATGTCCGTTCAGGCGCTCACTGCTCGGTGATGAGGTGCGCATCTTCGGGGTTCCACCAGGCGTGCAGGTTCTGCCCGATCCCGAGCGGCAGCCGCGCGAGTTCGTCATGGCCCTTCTGCACGCGGATCTCCTGGCCCTGCGTGGTCTCGAGGTAGACGGTCGCGGTGGCGCCCACGAATTCCTCGCCGATCACCCGCACCGGCACCGAGTTCACCGCGCTTGCTGGCGCGTCGACGCTCAGATGCGTCTTGGTGTCGAGGACCGAGAGCGTCGCGGTCTCGGCCGTCGCCGCGGTCCCCGCGAGTTTCAGCCGCCCCGTCGGCGTCTCGAGCTCCATGCCGTCCGCGCCCTTGCGCAGCGTGCCGGTGAAGAGGTTCGACGAGCCGAGGAAATCGGCCACGAAGCGGGTGCGCGGCGCGCGGTAGATTTCCTGCGGGCTGCCGATCTGCTCGATCTTGCCGCGGCTCATGATCACGACCCGGTCGGCCATCGAGAAGGCCTCGGACTGGCTGTGCGTGACATAGACGAAGGTGATGCCGGTCTCGCGCTGGAGGTTCTTCAGCACCGACTGCATCCGCACCTTGAGGGCGGCATCGAGCGCCGAGAGTGGTTCGTCGAGCAGCAGGATCTCGGGCTCGACCACGAGCGAACGCGCGAGCGCCACGCGCTGGCGCTGCCCGCCCGAAAGCTGGGCGATGTTGCGCTCGGCGAATTCGGTGATCTGCATCCGCTCGAGCCACTGTTCGGCGCGCGCGCGGCGCTCGGCCTTGCCGACGCCCCGCATCTTCAGCGCGAATTCGACGTTCTCGCGCACGTTGAGGAAGGGGAAGAGCGCGAGGCTCTGCCAGACCATCGGGGTGTCGCGGCTCCAGGTCGGCAGATCGTTGATCGGCTTGCCCGAGAGGCGGATGGTGCCTTCGGTCGGGGCCTCGAGACCGGCGAGCATGCGCAGCGTTGTGGTCTTGCCGCAGCCCGACGAGCCCATGATCGCGAGGAACTCGCCCTTGCCGATCTCGAAATCGAGCTTCTGGACGGCGACGAAATCGCCGAACCGCTTCACGACGCCTTCGAATGAAACGAGCGTATCGCGTTGCATGGGTTACTCCTTGTCGGCGGAAGAGGGCTGGGGCCTGGCGTCGCGGTTCGCGAGCAGAAGCTGCGCGAGGATCACGAGCGTCATCGAGAGGATGAAGACGAAGCTGCCGATGGCGTTGATCCGCGGGCTGACCTGCCCCTGAAGGAAGCCGAGCACTTTGACGGGCAGCGTCTCGTTCAGGCCCGAGACGAACCACGCCACGGCGAATTCGTCGAAAGAGACGGCCATTGTGATGAAGAGTGCGCCAAGGATGGCGGGCGTCGCGAAGGGCACGATGACATGGCGCATCGCCTTCCACTCGGATGCGCCGAGGTTCCAGGCCGCGGCCTCGAGCGCCGGATCCATTTGCGACAGGCGCAGGCGGATGATCGCCATCGCGAAGGGGGCGCAGACGACGACATGGCTGATGATGACCGACAGCGCGTTGCCCGACAGGCTCACCCGGCTCAGATAGGCAAGCATCGCGAGCCCGAGGATCACGACCGGGATCGTCGGCGGCAAGAGCGCGAGCGCGAGATAGATCTGCTTGCCCGCGAAGTTGTAACGATAATCGGTGTAGGCCGCCCCGAAGCCGAGCGCCGTCGAGATCACGCCCACGATCACGCCGACGAACAGCGTGTTGCGCGCGCCTTCCCAGACGAGCGGATCAGAGGCCACCGCCTTGTACCATTCGAGCGAGAATTCCCCGAGCGGGATCGAGGGGAAGCGGTCGGAGTTGAACGAGAAGACGAAGCTTGCCGCGATGGGGGCGAAGATGAAGACATAGGCGAGGATCACATAGGCGATCAGGGCCCAGTCGACGGCGCGGCTGCGGTTGAGTTCGGATGCTCCGCTCATTTGCTGCGCCCCTTGTAGGCGAACTTCACCGCGGCGAAGGCCACGACCATCAGCGTCCCGATCATGGTGAGCGCGATGACCGCGGCGCGGGGCCACTGCTGGCCGGCCTTGGTGGTGTCGGTGATGAGGATCGAGAATGTCGTCGGTTCGCCGCCGCCCAGATAGATCGGGCTGACGAAATCGCCGAAGCTCAGGATGAAGCAGAAGAGCGCCGCGATCACCAGGCCCACGCGCGCCGAGGGGATCACGACGGCGAAGATCGTGCGGATGCGCCCGCAGCGCAGGTTGTGGGCGGCCTCGATCAGGGTGCGGTCGATGAAGGCGAGGCTGAAGAGCTGAAGCAGCACGACCAGCGGAAAGCTGAGCGTGAGATAGCCCACCATCGTCGCGCCGACCGTGTTGAGCATCGGATAGGGCCCAAGCCCCACGATGCCCAGCAGCACGTTCACGATCCCGTTGTCCGAGAGGAAGATCTGCCAGGAATAGACCCGCACGAGGTAGCTCGTGAAGAACGGGATCACCATGAGGAAGATCGCCCAGCGCTGCGCGGTCTTGGACAGCTTGAAGGCGATCGCGTAGGCTGCGGGAAAGGCAAGCACGCTCGTGAGGACCGACGCCGCCGAGGCCAGCACGAAGGTCGTGCCGTAAGCCTGCCAGAAGATCGACTGGCCATACATCTTGGCCCAGTTCGCGGTGTTGAAGTCCGGCCGCAGCGAGAAATTCTTGACGGTCCAGAAGCTGAGCGCGACCAGAAACAGGAGCGGAAAGACGAAGAAGAGCAACTGCCAGACCAGAAGCGGCAGCGAGAATGTCAGACTATAGAGCGTGATCGGGCGTTTCATCGGCAGGTCCACTCCTGTCTGGGGGTGCAGGCCGGCAGCGACGCTGCCGGCCTACCGTGGCCTGATGCGTCTGGCGCGGAATCAGGCGCCCTTGTACTCGGACCAGAAGTCGTTCCAGGTTTCGAGATCCTGCTGGATCGGCCACTGGCGATACTGGATGCGGCCGGCGCGGATCATATCGATGGCGTTGCCGGCGTCCTTGGTCATGCCCTGGCGCTTGGCCTCGGCCGGGTTCTCTGCCTGCAGCACTTCCCAGCCCTTCTGGTTGGGGATGAGGGCCGGATAGGCTGCCATCTGCGCCGTGCGGGCCTGACCCTTGGCCGAGGTCGTGTGCTGGATCCACTTCCTGGCGAGGTCGGCTTTCGTCGAGCCCTTGCCGATCGAGAAGCACTCAGACCACTGAAGGCCACCTTCCTCGGGGATGACCGAGCGGACCTTGGCGCCGCTCTTTTCGAGCGTGCCCGTGATCCAGTCGCCGATCCCGCAGAAGGCGAGCATCTGGCCGTCGTTGAGCGACGAGAAGGTGCCGCCGTAGTCGAAGAAGCCACCGACCTGCGAACGCAGCGTCATGGTCTTTTCCTTCACCGCGGTCCAGGAGGCCTCGTCGATGTCATACGGGGCCTGGTTGCCGTTGAGCAGGCTCATCTGGCCGAGGTTCGGCAAGTGCCAGTCGAAGTGGCCGACCTTGCCCGTGAGCTTGGGATCCCAAAATACGTTGTAGCTCGAGGCTTCAGCCTCGGTCAGCGCGTCGGTGTTGTAGGAGACGCCGAGGAAGCCGAAGCGCGTGATGATCGAGAACAGCTTGCCGTCGGCCCAGTTGCCCGGGAAGTTCTGGAACTCGGGGAAATAGTCGGAGAGGGCGTAGTCGTTCGGATCGAGTTCTTCGACATAGCCCGCCTGGTTCAGCGCCTGCACATATTCGGCGTCCGAGAGGATGAGGTCGAAAGTGCCGGGGGGCGATTGCGAGATCAGGCCCAGCATGTTGTCGCCGCCGGTGTAGTACTTCGGCACGAACTTGACGTTGTTCTCGGCCTCGAACTCGGCGACCATGTCGGGTTCAGCATGGCCATACCAAGCCAGCATGGTGAGTTCGGTCGCCTGCGCGAAAGCACGGCGCGAGAGCATCGGGGTGGCCAGAACGGCAGCCCCCGTTGCAAGCAGCGAGCGGCGCGTGAGGCCAGCCGCGGCCTTGTCGTTGAACATCTTCTGTCTCCCCGGATCGGTTTTGAGGTTTTATTCCGATCGGGAACGTTATGGGATCGAACCGATCACACAAAATCGGTTCTTGAAATCCATTGATTAACGTCCGTTATGCGCGAGGGCGCTGGGATCAGCTTTGAACGGTGCGGATTCCCGATCCGACGCTCTCGAGGCTCGCGACCAGATCGCTCACCATCTGAAGGCCGGCGGCCGACAGCCGGGGGTGCTTGTAGAACATGCCGACGCGCAGGGGTTCGAGCCGCGGAAATCCTTCGGTTTCAGAGAGTTCACGCATCCCCTCGAGCATAGTGGCCCGCGTCAGCGCCGTCACGCAGAGCCCGTTCTGAACCGCGTTCTGCAGGCCCGAGATGCCAGGGCCGGTATAGACGATCCGCCATCGCCGCCCCGCCGCGTCGAGCGCCTCGATCATCCGCGAGCGATAGTCGCATCCCTCGAGATGGGCGCCGAGCGGCACGGGCTTGGTGGAATCGGGGAGGAAAGCAGCGGAGGCGGCCCAGATCGGCTGCTCGGCCCAGGCCCGCGAGAGGTAGGGCATCCGCGACTTCGGCATCGTCGCGATGATGATGTCGAGCTCATCCGAGCGCAGCCGCTGGTGCAACTCGCGGCTGAGGTCGCAGTGGATCTCGAGTTCGACATCGGGATGCTGCTGCAGGAAGGTCGTGAGGGTATTTTGCAGGAAGGCGACAGCGTAATCCGTCGGCAGGCCGATGCGCAGAACGCCCGTCATCTCGGAGCGGTGGAAGTAGTGCACCGCCTCGTCGTTGATGCGCACCATCTCGCGCGCATAGGACAGGAGTGCCGCACCCGCCGGGGTGGTGTGGATCACTCGCCCCTCCTGCGCGAGCAGCGGCGCGCGAACGAGTTCCTCGAGCCGCTGGATCTGGAGCGATATCGCGGGCTGGCTTCGCCCGAGCACCGCCCCTGCCTTGGAGTGTCCGCCAAGCTCCACCACCGCGAGGAAGGTGCGCAGCAGGTCCGTCGGCAGATTGGTGATCCGCGCCATGGATTTGCCCCGTCAATGAACGGATTGCGACAATCTATTTTCCTTGGGGCGATGAGGCAACGTAGATCTTCGGCGACTTCCCAGAGGGTGCCGCCACCATGAATATTGCAACCCCCTTCGCCTCCGAGCTGACCTGGCCCGATTATGATGCCGCCGTTCGCGGGGGCGAGACGCCCATCCTGATCCCGATCGGGTCGATGGAGCAGCACGGCCACCACATGCCGCTGCATGTGGATGTGCTGCTGCCCACGGAGTTCGCGCGCCGGGTCGCGCTCGAGATCGGCGGGCTGGTCGCGCCGCCCTTCACCTATGGCTACAAGTCGCATCAGAAGTCCGGCGGCGGCAACCACCTGCCCGGCACCACGAGCCTCGATGGCGCGACGCTGGTCGCCTCACTCAAGGACGTGGTCAAGGAATTCGCCCGCCACGGCGTGCGCAAGATCTGCCTTGTGAACGGGCATTTCGAGAATTCCTGGTTCATCGTCGAGGGCATCGACCTCGCGCTGCGGGAACTCCGCTGGGACGGGATCACCGACCTCAAGGTGGTCGTGCTGTCCTATTGGGATTTTGTCCACAAGGAGGCGATCGCCAAGCTCTATCCCGACGGCTTCCCGGGCTGGGATGTCGAGCATGGCGGTGTGCTCGAAACCTCGCTCATGCTCGCGCTCCACCCCGAGCATGTCCACCTCGACCGCGCGGTCGACCATCCGCCGGCGACCTTCCCGCCCTATGATGTCTATCCGGTAAAGCGCGAATGGACGCCCCCTTCGGGCACGCTCTCCTCGCCCCGCGCCGCCTCGGTCGAGAAGGGGCACATCCTGCTCGAGGTCTGCACGGCGGGCATCGTCGGTGCGCTTCGGGCCGAATTCGGCTGAACCAAGGCGCGTTCGGGCAGGGCATGCAGCAGGGGGCCTTCGCGGCCCCCTTTCCTTTTTACCGGTGCGGGTCGGTGCCGCGGCAGCAAATTGGGGCCGGTCGCCCGGCCCCTTGTTCCTTCCGCTCTGGTCGCGTCAGTTGCGGATGATGTTGTGCTCGGGACCGAAGGGGAAGCCCGTGATGTTCTCGGCGCCCGTCTCGGTCACGATCAGGATGTCGTGCTCGCGATAGCCGCCGGCACCCGGGATGCCCTCGGGCAGCATCACCATCGGCTCCATCGACACGACCATGCCGGGCTTCAGCTCGGTCTCGATGTCCTCGCGCAACTCCACCCCCGCCTCGCGGCCATAGTAGTGCGACAGCACCCCGAAGGAGTGGCCATAGCCGAAGGAGCGGTATTTCAGCAGCCCCCACCCGCGATACATCTCGTTGAGTTCGAGCGCGATCTCGTTGCACTTCGCGCCGGGCTTGATGAGTTCGAGGCCGCGGCGGTGTACCGCGACGTTCTTTTCCCAAATGTCGAGGCTCGCATCATCGACGCTGTCGCAAAAGAGCGTCCGCTCGAGCGCGGTGTAATAGCCGAAGATCATCGGGAAGGTGTTGAGCGAGAGGATCTCGCCCGATTTGACCTTCTTGTTCGTCACCGGGTTGTGGGCGCCGTCGGTGTTGATGCCCGACTGGAACCATGTCCAGGTGTCCATCAGTTCGACAAAGGGGAAGGATTTCGCGATCTCGCGGATCATGGCGTTGGTGCCGGCGATCGCCACCTCATGCTCGGGCACGCCCGCCTTGACAGCGCCCGCGACCGCCCAACCGCCCACGTCGCAGATGCGCGCGCCGGTGCGGATCAGCTTGTGCTCCTCGGCCGACTTGATCGCGCGCATCCACATCGAGGGCTGGGCGATGTCGACGAATTCCACGCCCGGAAGGGCTGCCTCAAGCGCCTTGCGATAGTCGAGGTTGACATGGTCGAACTCGATCCCCAGCCGCCTCACGCCCGGAGTCAGTTGCCGCACCGCGCGATAGAAATTGTCGCGCCGCCAATCGGTGTAGGTGACATTGCCGCCAAAGCTGCGCCGCCAGGGCTGGCCGCCGTCGATCCCGGCCGAGATGGTCGTCGCCGCGTCCTGGGTGATCACCATCCCGTACTTCCGGCCGAAGTAGCAATAGAGCCAGCCCGAATAGTAGTTGATGCAATGGTAGGATGTGAACAGCGCAGCATCGACATCGTTGGCGGCCATCCAGCGTCGCGCATCGTCCTGACGGCGTTTCATCTCTGCGTCCGAGAAGGGAGAATAATCCTTCTCGCCGTTGTGCCATTCCATGACGTGGAGCATGTCGTCCGTCATCGTGGTGTCCCCCTTCGAAATGGTCGCAATCCGGGCGCGACGCTATCGCCGCGACCGGGCGTGCTGAAATAAGTTCTTCCAATCCATGGATTTGTGCCACTGAAGGGCCGCGATGCTAGGCGCTGACGGGATCGATTAGGGTCGGGCCCTCGTTGCGCACGAAGCTGACCGCGCGCCCGACCTCGTGCCAGCCGAGGGCAGCGACGGGCAGCCGCGGCAAATCCGCCAGCGCACACCCACCGAGCCATGCCGCGACGGCGCCGGGTTCAAGCAGGAGGGGCATCCGATCATGCACCGCATCAAGCGGTGGGCGTACGGCTTCGGTGAGGACCGCGCAGGTCAGGCCGCTGAAATCGGGCAGATGCACCTCCGACCAGATCCCCGCCATGATGAGGGCCGGGGCATTGCCCGCGGGGTGGATGTAGTGGGGGTGCTTGCCGTCGGGGCGGACTTGCCATTCGTAGTATCCGCTTGCCAACACCACGCAGCGCTTGCGGCGGAAAGAATCGCGAAAGGCAGGCTTGGTCGCGACCTCTTCGGAGCGGGCATTGAGGGTTGCAGCCTTCCAGCCGCGCACCTCGCCGCGGAACCACTCGGGAACGAACCACCAGCGCGCGATCGCCCCCTCTGGTCCCTTTGGTCCCGCGCGCACGATCGGCACGCTCTCGGTCGGGGCAAGGTTGAAACGGGAGGCGATCGGGGTTTCGGGTGTTGCCGCAAGATTGAGCCAGTCGCGGAACTCGCGCCAGCTCAGGTCGATCAGCGTGATGCGTCCGCACATCTCTGCCTCCGGCGGGCAGCTTAGGGCAGAAGTCCTCGGAACGCGACACCGGTTGCCGCGCGCCCGACCCGAAGTGGTTGGCGCGCGGCGATCTTGACGCATTTCGCGATCCGGGCAATCCCCGAGATCAGGCCTTGTCGATGGACGGCCTGCCGGGGCCGTGGACGGCGAACATGAGAAGGCCGCCAGCGATCGCGAGGTTCTTGAACAACATCGCGACCTGCATCTGGTCGGCAAAGTTGGCATGATAGAGCAACCCCGCCACGATGCAGAACGCCGCCGCGGCGAGTGCCGCGATCCGGGTCTGGAAACCCGCGATCAATGCCGCACCGACGGCGACCTCGAACAGGATGGCAGGCCAGGCCAGAATGGCCGGCAGCCCTCCCGACGCGAGATAGAGCGAGAAGCCCGCCACGTCGCCGAGCTTGCCCAGGCCGGCGAGCAGGAACATCAGGCCGATCAGGATCCGGCCGACAAGCGGCCCGTAGGTGTTGAGGGTGGTCATCTGAGGCATGTCTCCGGTGTGGATGGTACAATCAGAGGTAGCAGCCATGCCGATGTGCGTGAAGCGGTGTTGCCGCACAGGATCTGTGCGGCGGCGCGCCTCAACCCAGAGTCAGGCGCACCGTTTCGCCTGCCCGCACGATTTCGCCAGCCTCGGGCAGCTGGCCCTTCACCGCCAGCGTCGCCCGCGCCTCTTCGGGCACGCTGGCGCCGTCCTTGTCCACCGCCTCGGCGCCAAGATCGCGCGCCGCGAGCAGCTTTCTTGCATCCTCGAAGCTGCCGCTCGCAACCGCAGGGACGAGGCGCGCCTCATCCGCGCCCGATGGCGGCGGAACCGGCACGATCTTGAAGCTGAGTTTCGCGGCCGCCTGGACCTGATAGGCGAAACGATTGGCAAATCCGGCATCGACCGGCGTGGCGTAACTGCGGGGCCGCGACAGCTCGGGCGCGATGCCGAGGCGGTCGGGTCGCGCCGGGCGGTCGGTGCCCTCCCCGCCCGAGACGGTCAGCGACACCTGCACCTCGCACAGCGTCTCGGGCAGGGCGTAGAAGGTCGGCCGATATCCGATCTCGCGCAGCAGCCGTTGCGCGGCGTCATCGCCCGCGTCATGGATCGCCAGCGTCTGCGCGAGCGAGGCCGCATCGAGCGCGGCCTGCGCCTCGGCGACGCCGCGCCCGACGGCGGCGATGATGCCCCCGAGCGGCACGGCCATTGCTTCGGTCATCACATCCTTGATCGGGGGCTTCATGCGTCGGGCTCCGGCGGGAACTGGGCGAAGGTGACAAGGACGGCGCTGCCGCGCGGCACGGGCGCGCCGGGGCGCGGTGATTGCAGCATCGCCTGCCCGGGCGCGGTGTCGGGTGCGATCGTGCTTGGTCCGAAGGACACCTCGAGCGTCAGCCCGACCGAGGCAAGCACCCGGCGTGCCGCGCCTTCGGTCAGGCCCCAGACATCCGGGGCGACGATGCCCGAGGCGTCGGACGGTGCCGGTCCGGCCTCGCGGAAATCGAGGACGAGGTCTGCCAGCATGCCGCGCGGGATCGCCCGCAACTCGGCGGAGGTGGGCAGCTTCACCTTCTGTCCGCCCTCCTGCAACTCGGCGTGCGCCGTGACCGTCACGCCACCGAGCGCGAGGCCCCGCCGGCGGAGCTCGGTTTGCGCGTCGTTCACTTCTGCGCCGATCGTCCTGGCGAATTCGCCAAGGCCGACGGCCTTTGCCGCCTGCGCCGCCCCCCCGCCCGCGGCTTCGTGCGCGATCTGCGCATCGCTCCGCAGGCGCTGGTTTTCCGCGCGCACCTCGGCCAGTTCGGAACCGAGGTCCGCGATCTTGCGGTTGAGGCCCGCCGCCAGCGCGACCTCACCCAACAGGGTGTCGCGCTCAAGCCGGAGGGCGTCGCGCTCCTCTCCGATGCGCGAAAGATCGGCGCGCAGGGTGGTCGTTTCCGCGCCGAGTTCCGCCACCCGCGATGCAATCGCTGCGGGCTGCGCGCCTGCCGCGACCCCCGCGAGGCCGCCGATCGGCACGGCCTCGGCAGCAGCAGGTCGTCGGATCAGGCGCACCGGCAGCACGCGCTCGGCCGCGGCGAGGCGCGCAATCTCGCCGAAATCGACGCTGAGCCGCGTGCCGCGGGCATCGAGCGATACCGTCGGCAGCCCCGCCAGCGCGGCGGGCGCGTCGCCTGTCTCGAGCAGGCGCAGCGCCGGCGCCAGAGCCGCTCCGGCCGGCAGCGTCGCCTCGCCCTTTGCCTGACCCTCGGCATCGGTCGTGGCCGCCCCGATCGATGACCATTGCCGCCCCCCGAGGTCGAAGACCTGCAGATCGAGGTTCACCGCCCCTGCCGGGCTGCCGTCGGGGTTGCGTAGGCGCACGATCCAGCTCAGCCGCATCACGGGGCCCCCCCGACGGGGACAGGCACGGCAACGCGCGCGCTGGTCCGGCCATAGGTCGCGGCAACGACGATCACCCCGCCCGCAGGCTCTTGCGGATCAATCCGAAGGGTCGTGGTGGCGAGCCCGTCCCGATTGGTCGTGAGGACGGCGGCCTCCAGTCGGGTGCCCCGAAGCGGCGCGGCAGGGGGCGCGATGTTGCGCCCCCGGCTGAGCGCCGCGCCGGCGGCCGTGTCGATGTTGAGTTCGACCGTCTGGAACCCCAGCCGCTCGCCCGCCGAATTCGTCAGCCGCAGCGCCAGCGTCGCGGTCCGCGCCCCGGCTTCGCGCGCCTCAAGGGCGATGCGCGGCACCGGCAACCCCTCGCCCGGTGGTGATGCGACCAGCCGGCCCGAGACGGTGCTGCGCACCGAGCGGCTGTCGGAGGAGGATGTCGCGGCGGGGGATCTGGTGAAGACGAGCGCGAACGGCCGCCCGCCCGAGGTCGAACTCTGCGTCACGACATCGACCTGGATGGTGAAATCGAGATAGGGCAGGTGATAGCTCGTCGCGGGGCGGCCCGTCGCATCCTGAAGCGGGGCTTCGTTCAGCGCCGATTGCGCCTCGCGCAGCCCATCGGCGAGCGACACGAGCAGTTCCTCGATCGAGTTGCCGGCAAAGCGGCTCTGATCGGGCATCTCAGCGATCCTCCTCGGCGCGGCGGCTGCGTCGGTTGTCTGCAGCACGGTGGCGGCGCGCCTCGTCGCGCGCGGCATCGCGGGCCGTGACCTCGCGCCGGATGCGCGCAACCTCCCGCAGCCGTTCGGCCCGCTGCTCGAGCGCCTCGAGGCCGCCGGTCGCGACATCGAGCATCTCTTGCGCCCGCCCGACATGGCGGTCGACCTCCGCGAGGACGGGGATCCTGGCCTCGGCGCGGCGTCGCCAGTCTTCGGGAATTGCGCGGCGCGCGTGGTGCAAGGCGTCCTTCGTGGCGGTGATGCCCGCGCTCGCGCGGTCAAGCGCCCGGCGCGCCCGGTTCGACGCCTTGTCCAGCAGGCGTTCCAGCCGCTCGTCGGGCGTGGGCGCGGGCCGCTCGCGCGGTTCGGCGTGGCGCCCCTCGCGGTCGGCGGCGGTGGGCCGCAAGGCTGGCGGTGCGGGTTCGGGGGCCGGCTGCAGGCGCCGCGCAAGCCAGAGTGCCGCCTCGGCGGTGGCGCGCGGCTCGGGCCAGCCCTCGGGCGCGGAAGGGCGCGCGGCAGGGCGCGCGGCGGGGCGCGGCGGCGCGCCGG
>Ga0315900_10001133_pt1 | contig 42884 bp, 27 predicted proteins | sample LakEriMetagenome_FD_203521 | JGI IMG/M metagenome (GOLD analysis project Ga0315900, IMG submission 203521) | Freshwater fungal communities from buoy surface, Lake Erie, Ohio, United States - Buoy 12 MA114 | ecosystem: Environmental > Aquatic > Freshwater > Lake > Lake biofilm | place: USA: Lake... | reverse complement strand
TTTGATAATTTGATTTTGATAACCCTCTGCTATCAATAATAATTGGTTGAGGATTTAATCTTATATCCTTTTGATTTAATAATAATTCTAATTCTTTAAATTGAGATGAGCCTCCAAATGTTCCCATTAAGAATGCCCACTCTTCATTCATTTCAATAGCATCTTGATCTAAAGAACTTAGTTTATCAAAAATTTTAGTAATAGAATTTGTTGTTCCCTTTTCTCTAATAAATCCTTGATAAATTCTAAATTGTGTAACTTCGTCCTGAGCTAACTCGTCTAGATATCCACGTTTTTGATATCCAATAGAATGTCTAGCTAATTCTTTTTCAGTATCATCTATTCCTTGATAACCCAATTCATAATAATCTTCAATTTGATTAATCTTATAATCAATGTTAGCAACTAAACTAGGTGTAGGGATTGAATCTAATCTTTCCCAATTGTTAAAATTAAAATCGCTAGATCCAGTTTGCGAAACTTTAGAAACATAATAATATTCTCTATACTGAACAATATCCCCTAATTTGTAATCAGTAAATGCCTGCCACGGATTAATGTCAGCAGAATCGTATATAAAGCCTGGGCTGGTGTAGTCTCCATCCCAATCAGTAGTCCTAAATCCTACTAATTTCATTCTATCTTGTCTGTATCCCGGACCTTTATCAAATATAACATCTCCAAACATAGTTCTATCATTAAAGATTGCTACATGTTCTTTTTGTACAAAATTAATCTTAGCAAAATATATTCCAGTAGCTTGTGTATCTAACGGAGTTAAAATAAATTCATTATATCCTCTGTAAACTTGGATATCAGAAGCAGGTATTTTAGTTCCGTCATTTTTAAAAATATTATATTCGTAAAAATTATCTAAAATATTATCTGCTACGCTACCGGCATTGACAATTTTTAATAATGTTGCAGCAGGACTTAAAGTTATTAACGCACCCACGGCCCAGTTATGAGAAGTCCAAAACATAAATTCTTGAACTGACAACATCCAATCGTTAGGAACTAATAATTCTTTATTGAAATCATCAAAGACAATTCCTTGATCTACTAACCATTCACTATAACCTAGTATTACATCGACTACTTGCTGTATTGTAGAAAAAAAGGCATTATATGGAATACGCTTTACTAAAAATTTATTAAAGGTAGTCCTTTTTATTGCCGTAACATCATTAACTATTGGTAATGCTGGCAATACTGTAAAATTTTCATTTTGAAAACTATTAGCGGAAAGATGATTAACTGTACAACGATAGTACAATCCTTGATACCGTACTAGGGAGCCTTTGCCATAAAATTTTTCAGCATCCCAGTCTACATATTTTTCGCTCACACCACCTACAGATATAGTCGGATCGTCAACCCTGGTGTACGGTTCATACGTACTAAAGTACGAATTTAATTTATCGTAGCCGAATAATTTAAAACCGCCGTCAACTTTTTCTATTACTATTCCAGAATAGCTAATAGATTTAGCTACAGAACCAGTATTAAAAATAATTTGAAAATCTTCTGGCGGTATAAAGACTGCTGGAGATTTAGATGTTGGACTCTTACTATCTAAAATATATCGTTGTCTTGCTTTTTCAACAAATCCGCCTATCTTATGAGATATTCTTACATCTAAATTGCTTATTGTATTTGACAATAGCGAAATATCTATAGCGTTAAATTTTAGATAATTTTGAATGTAAGTAAACAAACCCGATGGGTCACTGTCTACACTAGACGTTAAGGTTTGCTTATCGATAAATGTTCCAGTATCTTTGTCAATTAATTGATCTAATTTGTTTTTTACAATTTTGTTCCTATTAAAATTTGTAGATATAAATTCAAAAGGAGTTAGGAGACACGCGGCTGTAATTATAGAAAACGGGTACAGCGAACTTCTTCTCCAAGAATTTTCAACTGGACCGTAATCTCCAAATTGAAAATCTTCATTTATTTTATTCAATGAATAATCTATAATCGCAGAAGCGTCTTGCGGTGATAATAAATTTCCATGATCATCTACAGGAATGTAATCTAATAGACCCGGCTTAGCATATCTAGGGTTTGCTCCCGTAGTTGGGCCTTGTCTTATAATTCCCTGTTCTAAATCTTCCCATAATAATAGGTTACCTTTGGTATAAGGAGCAGGACCATATTCTTCTTCCCACCATAAGGGCTTTTCGCTGAACCCTAACATCTCCCAGGGGCATGTGTGAGGTCTATCAGTATCGTATAAAAATTTGTATATACCTCTCCAATATTGCGGAAGTTTAAGTTTTTTGTTTCTATCAGTGGCTCTAAAATATGTGTATGTAAAAGGATTTTCGGACTGATAAACTTCATTTTTATAAATGTCAATTCCTAAATTATTAGACCATTTTAAAAAATCTGTCTCTATAACATCGTCTATTGTAGATACATCATATATTGCTTGGCCGTGATATCCTTTAAAAAATCTATCAACATCAAAAATTTCTGTATCATATTTTATTTTAAGATTATTATAGATTCTCTTTTCTAATTCCAATATAATATCATCTCTTAAATCACCAAAAGCAATCGTAATACTGCCGTCGTGTCCTTGTATTACTTCTGTAGGTTCTACCAGAGTGTCATCAAGATAAATTCTAGGAGTAAATTTTTTGTACAACCCTAATTTAGTAGGCGTTTCTGGAATAAAATTATAAGTTGTTGTTAGATATTCTCTAATCTCGATTCTGTCATTTTCGTTTAGATTTACTAATAATTTTACAAATCCAAAGGTAGAATCAAATACATAATCAAACCCATGTAACATTTGGATATCGTTAACATACACGTAGACAGCACGAGATGAATTTGTATCTAAGTCAAATTTTTCATTTAAAGCAAAAGTTGTAATGCCTTCATCTTCAACAGTATAATTAATTACTTTATAAGCACCGCTACCGATCATGTCCGATGTAGCAAAAGGAAAATCAATAACATTAGATTTAGACATCTTATCTAAAATTTTATCTACAAATTCCACAATACTACGTTGATCAAAATCTAATTCGCTAGCTAGAGTAATAAAATTATTTTTAAACTTTTCGTATTCGTTGGCTGCGTGTCTAATAGACTTTATTAGATTAATATCTTTATCACATAATAATGGAAATGCCAATACTCCTAGACTAGCTCGTTTCATAAATCTAGAACCGTTCTGTCTATAATTCACTATATCTCTGATATTACTAGCTCCTGGAAATTCTCCTTGGAATCCGGTGTCTACTTCAATCATAGTTTTTAAATGATCATTGGCCTGGCCTAGAGTAAATTGTTCTAGGTTTTCATTTAGGGGATTTTTTTCTAAAGAATTAGGAATTTCATAATAACCTAAATTTGGCTCGTCGGTCGTAAAGATTTTTAAAGTTACAGTTTCCCCTGCTTTTAAAGTTTGGTCAAAAACAAAAGTTCTTGTATCTGCTACAAACGTGCTGGTAAAACTTGTGTTAATTTTTTTACCGTTGATGTAGAATAATATATGTTCTGTAGCATTGCCTGACCAAATACACGCCGACGATGTTATTGAATTTGTATCACTTTCTATAATAAAAGTGTCAAGGATAGGTTGTCTTAAATTAGGATTAGTTTTAATCCACCCGTTAAAAAATTCTTCAGTTTGATGATTTTTAAAAAAACCGGACGCTGATAATTTATTAATAGTTTGTCCAGACTGTTGATATAAAAATGAATCTTTTTCAAAATCAACTTCAAATAAAATATCTCCAGAATTATTAATATTCAAATAGGACAACGAAAACCCTAATTCTTTATCTACCGGTCCGTTTCCTATTTTATAGCTAATAAGTTCACTTCCAGCAAAGGTTGATGTTTCATATTTTTGATTGTCGGAAAACGAAACTCCCTCGTCATCAAACAAATCAAATAACGGAAATTGATTTATAGAAGTTTTTGTTTGACTACGTACCCACTGTTCGCCATCATAATGATACATCCTACCTTTGTTTAGCACACTACCCTTGGATATGATTATGGCTTCACCTATAATAGGATCAGTATCATTGGTTTCAACTAAACTAATTTGGGTTCTATTAATAGTGTTTGTACTAGTTTGAACAGTTATAATCTTTACTTCAAAAATTTTATTCTTAACAAATGGATCAGTGTCATTTAAAAATAAAATTCTATCGCCATCCTCAACCGATTGCCCGTCAATATTATAACCGGCAGATCCTTCTATAGTTGAAAATACATCTTTAGTAAAATCGTCTATCAAATCAACTGTTTTCTTAGGCGTTGACCCATGATTAAACAATTGAATATTTGGAAGGAATTCTATTATAGGACGCTTGGCTCTGTCAGTTTCTGTTAACGACGGCGGTACTCCGTTTATATTAGCAGCATATTCTATAACATCTCTATGGAACCATCTATTATAACGTGCCCACGGATTTTTATCTTTACTACTTTTATTAATGGTAATATAGTCTTTTTGTGTAGGATATGACGAAGCATCGTCAAAAGGCAAAGTATCGAAGCCGCCATCATCAAAAGTAATTTCTATCTCATTAGAAATAATAGGCGGAATTTCTAGTTCGGCAAAATTTACTAATTTAATAGATTCGCCAACTCCTTCTACTAGCCATAAACTATCATTGTAGATAGCAGGCTGTACTTTACCTACAAATTGTACTTTTAATCCATTGGTAAATTTTATATTATTAGAACTTGTGTAATTTACCTTACCAAGAATTTCTTTTTCAACGTCTATAAAAGAATTTTCTAAAACAGACGCAATTACAAAACTGCCAACACGATTAATATTATTTTCGCTTTGATAATATAATAATTCTGGAGCATCTAACGGAACTTCAAATGTTATAGTACCAACTTCAATTCCGTTATTAGTTACACCTTTATTATAATTTTCTTGATTACCTTTGAGATTTCCGGATCTGATAACAAACGGATCACCGGGACTATTAACATCAAAAATATATGTTTGACCTCTGTAAAGAGTAAGTTGAGGATTTCTTTTTAATCCGTCTGGGTAGAACAACCATTCGTTCTGGCCGTCTGAACGTACACGATAGCTAGATATAACATTTTCTGCTTGGCCGGCTACTGAGACTGTTTCTGGTCCAACTGGCAACCAATAATATTCTCTATAGTTTATAAACTTGTCCCAATCGATAGGAGGGTTCCAACTATATTGTTCTTGATAAGTTGCTAAATCGTCTCTTTCAGATAAGTTATTAAAAAATTTTAATTGATTTTTTAAATCAACATAGTCGTATACTTTCTTTACTTTCTGACCGCTTTCTATTACTACCGCAGGTTCTAGTTGATAAGATGATCTTAAAGATTTTTCTACATCAACATAAATGTCTTGAGAATTAAATGTTTTTCCATAACGACGACCAACAAATCCCGACAATCTTTCTAAAGTACCGGGTTGGACTAACGCATCTAGCGTAGTTGAAAGAAACTTATCATTAGTACTTGTTTTAAAAATATCAGGAAGTAGATCAACGGTTCTTCTTACTGGTAGTTCGCTTTTTTTGAAAATTTTATTTGACATTATTTTGCTGTCCTAGTTACAACCTGACTATTCAAAAGATTTAATTCTGTAGCTGTAATATTGTATAATATTTCAATACTATCCACTGTAGCAGCACTTACTAGAATTTCATCTGGCTGAGCTCTTATTTCTGATAAACTTCCGTACGCTTGATTTTCTTGTTTTGGTACTAACGCAATATTACTAATATTAGGAGAATTATTAGAAACAATATAAGTGATCAATTCGCTAGCAAAAAATCTATCGCCAAAATCCCAATTGCCTACATCAAAAAATTCATTGATACTATTAATTATTCTCACTTTGAGATCGTTATCATTTATAACTCGGTTAGGATTTTTTACAACTTTAAAAATTGCCTGAAACTCTGGACTTGCCTTGTCCCCAAATAAAGGAAAATATTTTACAGGATGATAAACTATTTCATCGCTGATAGATTTAATTGGGCCGAGCGTAGATCCAAATTGTATGCTTAAACTTTCAGAAGAGGGCTCTGCAGGTTTAGTTGGTAAACCGCCAGTGAGCCATAATCGATAGTTGTCATCATACGACCTAGTTAAAAGATATATGTCAATAATATTACTGACACTAGGGTCAATTCTTCTATTTTCACTGGCATTATGAATGTATTGAAATTTTAAATTATCTCTACCGATATATCCTACATAACTAGGTTCTAGGACAAAAGAACGAGTTATAAGGTCAACTTTTTTAATTAAATTTTCAGCCCTATCATAAAAATAAATTAATTGGTTATGATCGTAATCATTAACGTTAGCATTAACTTCTTTGTCTACAATAATAAACTTGTTATTAACATTTGGAATATAATTAAAGACATCAAATCCATTCTCATCTTGCACTTGTTGGAAAAACACATATTTGTTATTGATATTAGATCCTACTATTTCATCAAATGAATCAGGATTGTCTATAACTCCGTCGTTGTCGCTATCATAGAACGATATCTTAACAGAATCGGAGCTCTTATAACCGTCTTGAAACCTCACAGAATCAGCTATCTCAAAAGATATATCATCTTTTAGTGTTTGCTGCCTGTCCACTATTGCTAATACGTCTGCTACGGAAAATAACGGATTTACCTGTCTTAAATTTACTATTTCGTTGGCTATTTCTGTATTGCTTAATATAGAACTTAAAGGCGAAGTATTAATGGCCAATACTTTAACTTGATCTTTAATTACGGTTCTAGCACGACTGTCGTATACTTTTTCGCCTCTATCAAAATAAAATCTGTTTTGTAAAATGCTAGAAAAAATATATTCTGTACCTCTTACTCTAACTCTATATTCATCACCGTCATAAACAAATGCCACAATCCACGAGGTGTCAACAGCTTCGTTGCTGGTATTACCAGCTTGTCCTAAATTAAAATCATTTTCTAAATCGATGTTTGTAGAGCTTATTACTTTCCACATACCATCTAATACATCGTATCTTAAACCAAACGTCTCAGAACTAAATGTTAGATTTAAAATTTCATTTTCAATATCTGTTGGCAATGTTGTTACAAATTTAGCTACTACTTGACTAGGCAGAGATCCTGTGGGAATATTTTCACTATAGGTTATAGGCCCTTTACCCGAACTTAGATTTCCCTTTCCAGCATTGGTTCCGTCGCCTATTAATTTAACAACTTTAGTCCATATAAATTTTTTATGATTGGCATTTGAAGGATCATAGTTAACTATTTCTCCGTTATAGAATGCTTTGTCTGCCGAAGGTGGAATAAATTTAATGAGACTTCCTAGCTCTATATATTTTAAATTACTGCTTGTATAAGATCCAATTTTGATAGGAAACGAATCAAATACGTTTCCAAAATATCCAGTTGATGCGTTTTCTTCTGTAGTAGATTTAATCCATTTGACATTCACGTCAGCTGTAAAAATTTTATCAAAATTTGTAAGATAAAAATTATACGTTTGAAAAGAGCTCAGTGCTGGTTGAACTATATTTCTTATAAAATTTAAAACTGTAGCAGAATTAGTATATTTGAAAGAATAATATCGTTCTTCGTCTTTTCTATAAATTAATCCGTCATCGGCAAAAATGTTTATTTTAGAATATTTTCCAGAAGCGTCGATGATATCAAAATTTCTACTAATGCCACTGCTAGTTCTATTAATGGCTTTGACTTTTATTACTTCCTGCGAGCTTGACAATGGAGCGATATTATAATCTTCTCCGGTAATCATCCTGTTTTGAGTGTAGTACAAAGCCGGAGCTTTAGATCTAATAGAATCTATAGTCTCCGATGATGAAGCGTTGTCAACAGTATATTCTAAACTTAAAGTTATTGATAGACTGTGTTGAGTTCCACGTTTATTAATGTAAGGAACTGATATAGTAATTGCCTTCATTTCTGAAGGATTTACAACATAACTTTGACCGTTGCTTACTCTATAATAAAATCTAAAAGTTCCTTGAGGTAATTTTCCATACACCCCGTCTGAGAATTGTAAATCTACAGCATCGTTAGCTTGTGTGATTACTGAATAAACATTTCTTTGATTATTACTTAAACTATTAAAAACAATGTTGTTTCCAGCAACTGATGAAACTTCTGTCCAAGCGTTTGTGATATTACTTGAACCATCAATAGAATATAACCACACATCATCATTATTAATATTTTGAGTAGTAATAGAAACTATTTCATTTGGCGTTGGGCGAGATATACTGAAATCCGCACTTTCTAATGTTCCTTGTTTAAACATCATGAAGAATCCAGTATTATTACTTGCTGTACCTTTGCCGTCTTGTCTATAAACAAATCCTACTTGTCGACTTGGAACTGGTGCTTCTTCAAATATAAAATCTCTAAACTCAGCTAGTCCTGTACTAACTAGTTCAAACCCTATAGATCTGCCAGCTACAGATTTGCTGAAGGAAAAAATTGGCAGTCCAGAACTAAAAGAATTGAGTCTATACTGCTCTGTTCTAATTCCATCTATAATTTTATTTGATTGTTCTTTTCCAAACTCAACGTTTGGTATCATAGCAGCATTTAAAATTGATATAAATTGCTCATACCAATTAGAGTTTGCTGGATCGTTCCATACAATAATTTGATTAGATAGATTTGTTCCGTTGCTATCAACTAGCCCTTCTGTTGTTGAAACAGATTCAAATTTTAACAACCCCGACGCAGATTTGTTCCTCTTGGCGTTGTAAGACAGCATTCTAGCTAGACGTAATACACTTTCTTTTCTATCAGCTAATTCAATAAAATTTTCTCTGCTGTTTAAGTCAATCCTAAATGCTAGGCTCTGCCCTAGAAAAGCTATCAGATCTATTAATGCTACGTATTCGGAACTTTCTATAAAATCGTTGAAATCTTCTGGATAATTTTCTTTGATATAGTTAATCATTACCCTGCGAAGGTTTTCAAAGTCGTAACTTTGAAAATCCGCATTACGGAAAGTTTGATAAATTCTAGTCCAGTCTTCAGCTAAAATTAGGTTATTTTGTCTAGTAGTTGTAGTCATCTAATGTGTCCTGTGTAATATTTATTTTTTTTAAAATATACGCATATTATCTTAGAATCTTGGAATATCGGTTCGATTAAAGGCAATAAACATTTCTTCTGTAATATCAAATTCTATATACTTAAGATCAGCTTCAATTCTTATTCCTTGCTCATTAGGGACAACTGCTATACTTTTAACTTCAATTCTAGGATCTGCTTTAAGTATTCTTATAACATCATCCTCTATTACCTTGATATTATTATCATTCATCGGTTCATATATCATAGACCAAATTATAGTTCCAAATTCTGGGTTTTCCATCTTTTCGCCTTTTTTAATATTAAAGGCGTTCATGATATCTTGTTTGACAAGATCTATATCATATAATTTAAATTTTTGTCGAATAGCCCTGCTGCCAAATCCCTTGTAAGCAATGCCTCCGCTGATCCTATCATTTCCAGTTGACGCTTTGATCGAATCAACTTTTTTTACATTATAAATTTTATTAGACATTTTTATTCCTTATTTTATGTAGCGGGCGGAAGAGCTTGACGAGTTTCTCTATCAGTCTTTTCTAACGCACTCTCTTGAGGATTTACATTTTCATGTTTGTACCACGGCTCGTGCATAGGCATACGTTTCATTATGCTTTGTACCAGATTAAATGATTGATATCTTGTTTGAGCATATTTTTGCGAAGCATCAACTACTTCGTTAGGATGAAGTTTGATCCGTTCCTCTTTTACAATACGCTCCGCTAATATCGGAGATTGAGCAGGGGTTGCTGGATCACATTTAATTTCTATGCGTTCGGCGTATTGTACATGCTTACTACCGCTTAAAAAATGACTGTCTGTTCCTGCTGTTGAAAATATACTTGTACCAGCTGTTAGATGACTGTTACCAGCAACTTTAATTTTTTGATCAGACCCAACAGTTAATTCTAGGCTTTCTCCTACTGTTTGTAATAATGATCCCTCAAACACATTTTGTATTTCTCCGCCAACATAGTTGTTAACGGTACCGCCAATATACGATGAAAAATCTTTTTCAATATCTTGGGTGTAATTTTTTTCAGCACGGACATTAATATTACGTCCAGCTTCTAAATTAATATCTCTATCTGCTCTAAAATTAAAATCTCCTTGAGTATGTATACTCACAGAATCTGCCGCAAAGATATCAATTTTTCCGTTACTGGTTAATTCAATCCACGATGTTCCTCTTGAATTTCCTATGTAAATTAAATCTTCAGAGTTATGTAATAGTATCTGGTGACCTGTTCTAGTTCTTACTCTAAAATATTCGCTGATGGGAATTCTAACATCGCCTTTTTCTCCCTTAAGAACATTGGCATATTCTGGAGGACCTTCTGCTGCTGGCGTTTTTCTTACAAATCTGTCATCGCCGTCATCCATGACAAATTGTGTGCCGCCTACTCTGCTTACTGGTATTGGTTTAGTTTTATCATCTGAAGTTCCAGTGGGCATTCTTTTAGCACCTGGACGTTTGTCTAAGGGCCCTGGTGTTGATATACCAAACACAGATGGTGTTTGATTTCTTCGCATAGTAGATGAAGTTCTACCGCGTATATCATCCTCGATTAGTCCCTGTTCCAACATAAATCCTGCTATAGGATGGACTGGTTTTTTAGTTTCGTCGGGGCCTTCTTTTCTTTGTATTGCCCTATTATATTCTGCTACAGGAAGCGGAATATTTCCAAAATCTTCTTTTTGAGTGGGTGATAAGTCGACTGCTGATGAAGCAGCTATAGCAGGGACCATATTGTTCATATAGGTATCAGGAACACATCCTACCCAAAATCCCTTGCCGGTTTCTGATTCAAATACACATAATACAGTTACTCCAATATCTGGCGGAATAAAACTCATCCCATAGGATTTTTGTGTGTCATTAAATGCGTTTTCGTTGCCAGTATTAGAACCATTGAACACATAGTTTGTAGAGCCAAAAAATGGAGGACAATAATATACGTCCACTGTTTGACCTTCTAGGCCTATTGGATCAGAATCTGTAGTAATTAGAGTTACTGTTAATCTCCCCATAAAATTTGGATCTTTATGGGCAACTACTTTGGCTAAACGGATTCCTAGCGACCTCTGTTCTTGATATCGCTCTTCATTTAATCTATGCGTCTGTGCCATTATTATTTCCTAATTTAATTGCCATTATTGAGCTGTCTTTCTAAATCTTCACTATACTCTAGTTTTTGTCCCTGAGGTCCAGTTTTAACATTACCTTCCTTTTGAAAAGGCGGAGGTTGATTATCGGTAGCTCGCCATTCACGAGTAACTTCAACTGTAGAAGTAGTTACTGGAAATGTTTGTACTTCCACTGTAGCTGATTCTTTAACAACTGGTGAATTCGACTGGACATCAAACTTATCACTGGAGACAGCCGCAGGTGCGGCAGCCGCAGGTGCGGCAGATACCTCCGGAGTGCTTGCAATAGCAGGTTCAACTGCTGCTGCTGCCGGAGTTCCGTTTAGCTGAGCTCTATTAGGATCAGGAGTAGGTGATAGTCCTGGACTTTGTAAGAATGGGTCTGATTTCTGGTTGATTAATTCTTCAGGCTGTTGTCCTCGATCTCTAAATAAATTTAATTCTTGTGTAAAAACTCCGTCAATAAATTTACTTTTAACTGTTCTGATTCTAAACAAGCCGCTGTAAGGACTGTCCGTAAAACCAGCTGCTGGAAATAGGAACAGCGACCTTCCTTTAGGAGGAGCATCAACAGGACTCTTAAATCTTAGATAAAGTCGAATTTCAACTTCTTCGCTGGCCATCGTTCCGTCACTGTTGACCTGAGCTCCTGGTGCTACTGGTGCTACATTGTCTATAAAAACTCCAGATTTAGTTAGATAGTACGGGTCACCTAGTATGGTAAGATCTAACATTATCATTTCTGTATCTAACAACATAGCCTGTTCAAATGCTCTAGCTACTCTTATTTCTGCCGTATCTTTGGTGCCGCCGCCTTGTGGAGCAGCATAAGATGATCTTTTGTCTCTTAACATTTTTCCCGCATGAGTTTCTAAAGTTAATCCTTTAATATTAGTACCAGGTGTGTTTCCACCTACATCCTCGGGTTTAATAGTTTTTCCGTCGCTGTCTATAGCTCCTCGTTGACTATTATATCCTTGAGCTGACATAGCAGTATAAAAGGTATTGTCAAATTTTAGTTCCCAGCGAATAATATCATCGTTTTGTCCAGTGTACAGATAATCATATTTCTTTTTAATTTGAGCAGGAATGTCGTCAGGGGCAAATCCTTTGGTTTCGTCTGAAGGCAGTTTCCAATTTGAATGATGAGCTCTGTAAGGCCTAATATAATATTCTATGTCGTATGCTGGTCTGTTTTGCACAGTATCTAACTGAAATTTTTGGCCTTTATATTTTAATTTTGCCGAAGGCCTATACCAAACAACATAACCGTCCTTTGGAATATTTTTTAAAGCGTTAACACAGTACTCAGAAGTTTTCATTATTTCTTTAATGATGTCTTCAATTTTTCGAGGACGACCTTCTAACGCAGGAAAAGGAAAACTTCGTTTTCCTCCTTGTTTTTGATCCCTGTCCGCAGATTCGTTTTTAACAGTAGTACTGTTTGATCCACGCTCAGCAGGTTGTCCGTCTGCGTTGACAAATTTAGATTTTAAAATTTTATCTGGTTCGGCTCCGGATACTATAATTTTATATGTGTCTTCATTAACTATCAACTTACTGTCTTTTAATTTTAATTGTGCTTCGTTTAGTTTCTTAGTTAGATCTGCTAGAGCTTCTCCAACGGTGCCGCCTTCGACTGTTATACTACCTTCTACACTTCCATATACGTTATTAAATGCTTCAAGATTAAAATCTAAACATCTCACAGTATATTTGCTGCCACCTTCGTTAGACGTAAACTGTATTTGTTGTAATTTTATTGGATAATCTCTTGTTGTGCCTGGAATTATCTGTTGTTTAAAAGTGTTAGGTGTATATCCAAGAAATTCTATTCTTAATAACCAAGCACATTCTATATAATTTGTATATCCAGACTTAATAGCAGCAGTCTGTAAACTCTGCATGAATAGGCCTAGACTGTAAGGTTCATGAACATCAAAATTTATAGTAAGATTACCAGACAGGCCAGATATTTTTGTTGGCGTAGCAAACGTGTAAATTTCAACGTTGTTGATAAAATATTCAGGAGAACCATAAAAAGTAGCAACCCGCTCGGCATCGTACCGCCCGGCAGAAGATAGCACTACATTTTGTAAAGCAGTACCAAACGTTCCGTTAGATTGCAAAGAATCTAAATTTGTTGGTGTCAATGGTGCTAAGGTAAAAACAGGAATAACATTGGTATAATATTTTAAAATATTATCTTCTACATTGCCAAATTGTTTAGCAGGACTACCGCTGTCTAGTTCTTTTCGTAAGTCAACTATTGCCCGGTCTGGCAACGTACCCCCCACTACGGCATTTATTTGATTAGCCATCTTATATTCCTAAATAATTCATTAAATTATTTTTTTGAGGTATTTTTATTTCTAATCCCGGTTCAAAATCATATATAGGATCTTTAATAATAGACATATTTCTTTGTACAAATACCCACCACAGCTTAGGTGTTCCATAAAGATCATAGGCTAATAGATCGGGTCTATGTTTATATTTTGTATCTATGATATAGGTAAAATCAGTATCGCTAGATGGCACTGGTCTAATCTTTAAGATATCTAAGTAAAGAGAATTTTGTCTAGTCTTAAACCAAGGTGATGTATTTTTATATGTGGCCATTATTAAAATCCTGTTAGTCTACCTGCTGAGTACTCAGCAAGATTAAATTCTCTTCGTACTTGTTCTCTATTGTACATAGGACTAACAACAACCGTTATAGTACTGTGCATTGGAACACTGTTGTTTCCGCTTGCTCCAGACTGTACCAATGACGGAACTGTTAGATACTGTACGTTATCTTTAAGGTCTACCTGAAAAGATTTAACTACCACTGGCAGAGAAGGCAACATTTCTGGCCCGTAGCCAGTTAACGTACACACAACCGGCGGAAATCCGGCAGGGACTGATTTACCATAAAACATTTTGGTAGCTGAACGCAGGAAATGATTTGCTGCCATCCAGTATTGACCTTCAGAAGCATTCTGTACAGTAAATTCGCCTTGTATAGTTATATCTTCAATCTGACTATTTTTGTATGCTTGGAAAGGAAAATTTGAATGAACAATTCCTTCAGTGCTTGAATAATTAGCTTTGTATGTTAAAGAAATATTTGGAGTATAGGGAAATATTAAACCTCCGGTTTCTATTAACCGTTTAAAATATGGATTTTCTGAAAAGCCATTAAATACAGTAAAATCAGTGTTCAACCGTATACGAGAATCGCCGGTAACACTGCGTCTAGTTGGTTCTTTGTCGTTGAGATCAACCCCAGCCGTCCACATGTTTAAAGTTGGTACCGAGGTAGTTGTTAATCGTTTATACGATAAGGCACCAAGATCAAACTTTAGATCTTTGACATTTTCATAAGCAGACTTTCCAAGCGATATTAAAGCAGCTATTGATCCTAGAGTTCCCAACGCTTTGTCTAAGCCACTGAAATCAGGAATATTCAGTCCCTTAGGCCTATTGTTATAACTATTACTACCACCCGGGGCGGCATACGCACTCACCGCCTGATCGGCAGCATTCTGAGGAGTATCGCTGGAACCACTTCTATTTGGTCCTGACGATCTTTCCGGGGCTGACTTCACAACAACTGCTACTCCGCCAATAGTAGTTTCCGTGTTTAATGGTAATGGCATAAATTGGTATCCTTTAGACTATTTATTTTCTTAAAAATGTGCTATTATTATATTTCCAGAGGAATCAATAGATGACAATAATACAACCACCAAAAGTAAAGTACTTAACAAACAAGGATTTACTAGCAGAAATACACAGAAGTAAAAATACATTTTGTTTTTATACCAGCCCAGAATATTCAGATTATGATCTAATAGTACCCAATCTTGACAAACTAAATGTGAGAACTATTGCAGAGGCCAAACGAAACAGAGCTGCTAAAGAAAGCAAGAAAGCACACGAAATAGCACAGCAGACCAATAAAAAAGCATCTGCTAAAGATTCAGAAATAGATTATAAAAAAATTAACAAACACGACCTTGTGTTTAGAATCATGACCTTTGATCATATACCTCTAGCACCAGGGCGTAAGAAGACAGTTAAGTCTAGAGCAGACAGTCATGAAAAGGTCAACTTTCCGCCATTTCAGCACTGGAAATATGATGAGAATAACAATCTTATATGTGTAGGAAAAAGTCATTGGAAGGGCGGCATTGACTCTGGAGAGTTCTGTAAGGATCACGGTCAGATGACCAATGACCTAGCTCGCATGTTTATCAAACTCTGTGAACGCTATGCTACCCGCGGTAACGTTAGAGGTTATACCTATAACGACGAAATGAAAGGGCAAGCCATTCTTCAACTAACTCAGATAGGACTACAATTTGATGAAAGTAAATCTAATAATCCTTTTGCTTATTATACCGCTGCTGTTACTAACTCATTCGTTAGAATTATCAACATTGAAAAACGCAATCAAAACATTCGAGACGACATTCTCGAAATGAATGGTATGAATCCTTCATGGACTAGACAGAACAGCGGCGGTGGCGGCGGAGTTGCTGCTCCTGGGCCAGTTACAACCGAAGGCGGTGATTGGGATTGATCTTTTATAACAAAAATAGTATAATAACTTTATGAGTCTATTCAAAAAAGCAGCGTGTTTTACAGATATACATTTTGGATTAAAATCAGGCAGTCGAACGCATAATGCCGATTGTGAAGAGTTTGTCAAATGGTTTTGCGACACTGCCAAAGATGAAGGGTGTGAAACTGCTATATTTTTAGGTGACTGGCATCACAATCGTGCGACCACTGATGTCAGTACCATGAACTATACCGTTTCAAATCTAGAACGTCTAAGCCAAAACTTTGAAAAAGTATATTTTATTTTAGGAAACCATGATTTATTTTATAAAGATAAACGTGAAATTAACTCTATAGAGTTTATGAGATTGTTTCCTAATGTAGTACCTATTAGAGATCCGTTCACTGAGGGCGATGTTACTATTCTACCGTGGCTAGTAGGTGATGAATGGCAAAAGGTTCCTAAGATCAAGAGTCGTTATATTTTTGGACATCTTGAGCTTCCAAATTTCTACATGAATGCTATGGTACAGATGCCCGATCATGGACAATTACAGAGCACACATTTTGTAAATCAAGAATATGTATTCTCTGGACACTTCCATAAGCGTCAGACTAGCAGGAATATCACTTACATTGGTAATGCTTTTCCGCACAACTATGCCGATGCCGGAGACGACGACCGCGGCATGATGATGTTAGAGTGGGGCGGAAAACCAGAATATCGTATTTGGCCCGGACAGCCTACGTTTAGAACCTACAAGTTAAGCCAAATTATAGATAGTCCAGATTCTTTGCTTAAAGAAAAAATGCACTGTAGAGTTACTATAGATCTACCTATTACATTTGAAGAGGCTAACTTTATCAAAGAACAGTTTATACCTCAGTATAATCTTAGAGAACTTATGCTTATACCTGAAAAAGTAGAGGTAGAAAGCAATGCAGTGGCCATAGACGTTAATTTTGAATCAGTTGATACGATTGTGATGAATCAGATTGATGCTATTGAAAGCGATTCCTATGACAAAAAATTATTGTTGGACATTTACAGAGACTTATGATTAAAATAAAAAATCTTACTGTTAAAAATTTTATGAGTGTGGGGAATCAAACCCAAGCTATTGATTTTGACCGCGGACAATTAACTTTAGTGTTAGGTGAAAATTTAGACCTAGGCGGAGATGACAGCGGTGCTCGTAACGGCACTGGTAAAACTACAATCATTAATGGACTAAGTTATGCTATCTACGGCAATGCTTTAACTAACATTAAGAAAGACAATCTCGTTAACAAGATCAACGGCAAAGGAATGTTAGCTACTGTAACGTTTGAAAAAGACGGTATTGAATATCATATTGAACGTGGACGTAAGCCCAACTTATTAAAGTTTAGTGTTAACGGTCAAGAACAAGAGTTAGATGACCTAGACGAGAGTCAGGGCGATTCTAGAGAAACACAAAAAGCCATTGAAGAAATGTTTGGAATGACACACGAAATGTTCAAACATCTTGTGGCTTTGAATACCTACACTGAGCCGTTCTTGTCAATGAAGGCTGCTGATCAACGAAGTATTATTGAGCAACTGCTGGGAATTACTTTACTCAGCGAGAAAGCCGAAAATCTCAAAGAACAAGTCAAACAGACCAAAGATGCTATTGCCACAGAAAACACAAGGATAGAGACTATTAAGATCTCTAACGAAAAAATACAACAGAGTATTGAAAGTTTAGAACGTAAACAAAAACTGTGGGAAGATCAAAAAGAAAAAGCCTTAGAGAACCTTAGAAAAAGTATTGACATACTAGGTACTATCGATATTGATCAGGAAATTATTAATCAACGTGCTCTAATAGAGTGGAACAAAAACAAAAAAGAACACGATAATCTAACTGCGATGATCGCAAAACAGGTTACTACTTTTGAAAAAGAACAAAAAACCTTAGACAAGCTAGAAAAAGAATTAAATCTTTTAGCTGATCATAAATGTCATAGCTGTGGCCAAGACTTACATGACGAAAAACATGAAAGTATGGTCTCTACTAAAACCAAACAGTTAGAAGACAGTACTAATTCTGTTAACGAACACCAAAAAGAATTAGATACTCTCAAAGAAGCACTAGGATTATTGGGCGAACTTAATGCGTGTCCGCAGGTAAGTTATGATAATCTTGAAGAAGCATTAAATCACAAAAATACGCTTTCAGGTTTAGAAAAAGATATCACTATAAAAGAAGCAGAAACCAATCCCTATGCCGAACAAATCGATGATTTAAAAAATACCGCAGTACAAGAAATAGACTGGGAAGCAGTTAATGAGTTAACAAAACTTAAGGATCATCAAGAGTTTTTATACAAACTGTTGACTAACAAAGACAGTTTTGTACGCAAACGTATTATTGATCAAAATCTAGCGTTCTTAAATCAGCGTTTGACTTATTATCTAGACAAAATTGGGTTACCGCATATAGTAGAATTCCAAAACGATCTATCAGTAATCATTACACAACTAGGACAAGACCTAGACTTTGATAATCTCAGCCGTGGAGAACGTAATAGACTTATATTAAGTCTAAGTTGGGCGTTCCGCGATGTATGGGAAAACCTATATCAGCCCATCAACTTGTTGTTTATTGACGAACTAGTTGATAGCGGCATGGATTCCAGCGGTGTTGAAAGTTCTATTGCAGTATTGAAACGCATGACCCGTGAACGTAACAAGAATGTATTCTTAATATCGCACAGGGATGATCTAACCAGCAGGGTAAATCATGTGCTGAAAGTAATAAAAGAAAACGGTTTTACCAGTTATTCAAATGATGTGGAGATCGTAGCTTGAGCACAGATGCTCACGATCGTATGATTAAAGCATTCCAAGAGTACTTCAAGTGGCAAGACCGCTTTGAGTACAAAGGATCTGACGAGGCAGGCATAAAGGCACGGTATTGGCTATCAGAAATACGCAACGAAGCAAGTATAAGACGAGTAGAAATTCAAGAAAAAAGGCAAACACGTAAGCGAGCCAGAAAAGGCATGTTAGGCAGACCCCCAAAAATAACTAAGTGAGTGCTGTGGACATATCAAAATCAACCTGTAGATGAAATTCCAGAAGGCTACATTGGCTTTGTTTATCTAATCACGAATCTTAAGACCGGACAAAAATACATAGGCAAGAAACTAACACAGTTTAAACGCACAAAACCACCACTCAAAGGCAAAAAACTTAAAAGAAGATCTGTAGTAGAAAGCGATTGGCGTGACTACTGGAGTTCTTCTGATAGGCTACAAGCAGATGTCCAAGCACTAGGTCCGGAAAACTTCACCAGAGAAATCATTTATCTTTGTAAATCTAAGGCAGAAATGTCATATCTAGAGGCAAGAGAGCAGTTTGAACGCAGGGTTTTAGAAACAGATGACTATTATAATGGCATTATAAACGTCAGAGTTGGCGGATCAAACATACTTAGACAGCGTCTAGAAGAACATAAAAAGGCAAAATAATCGCCAAAAAAACCCGCACCGGTGACTAATATGGTGCCCAAAATCCGTGGTGATGTCGCACGGTAAGGATCCTAAATTGGCGAAGGATAACTACAGTACTATCCTTAACAGGACGATGATCGGATACGCCTATAACCGGTTTACTGTACGAAAAGACAAGTTTAAAAGGCTAATGAGGGAGAAAAACCCACGACTATAATATGCGATAGCAGGCAAATTATAGTTCGCCGTCAGGAATAAGACGGAGCTCGAGGTACCGGCTGACCGCCTCTGTAATGCTCTACTGCTGTGTGACAATGTTCGACTCGGATAATGTTCATCTTTTAGCCCGCAAGGGCTAAGTGTGACTGAACGATCTGGATAATAGTTAAAACTGCTTCGCAGTTAACTCTAAAAAAAATGTGTCTGAGCGTTAGCGATAGACACGAGTGAGCTTGGCTCACTCCTAAACATATAAATAACTCTATAAGTTCTTAGGACACTTTTAAATGAAAATCACTGATATATTATCTCAAAAACAACAACAACAGGTATCTGAAGCACCTGTAGGTATGTTAAAAAGGGCTGGTCTAGGTATTGCTTCTAAGTTTGGAAGTAGTTCTGCTAAGGGTGCTCTTGACATGGCCAAGTATGCTAATGGCCTCAGAAAACAATTTGACTTTTATCTAGGTCAAACAGATCAAAAACCTAATTCGGATGCGTTAATTGCCTTTTTAAAATCCAACGGTTTTCCTACAGCAGGAGCCGAAGCTGCGTTAAAACAAGCAGCTATGGCATCGGGTAGTGCAGCAACTGGTGATATTGCCAAAGAACTTGGGGCAGATAGAGTTGAACCTACTGGTACGATAGAAGTTCCAGCAGATCCAAGCAGTGATGCTGCTCCTGAGACACCCGCTGAGCCAGGTGCTCCAGAAACTCCCGCTGATACAGCAGCTCCAGGTGCTCCTGAAGCACCTGGCGATGAAGTTCCTCCTAAAGGAAAAAAGAACAAATCAGCTGAGAGCATTGGTGAATTATCACGCATTGCTCAATTAGCAGGATTACGATACAACCCAGTTAGTGAAACAATCATTGACGAAGTAGAACTTAAGAATTCAACAGTAGACAGTATTATCAAAGCAGCAGTTACTGATATCCTTAAAGCCAAAATGGGTCAACAACTTGATGCGGTCATTGGTGGGCAAGGTGCTTCAGCTCAAGACATTAGCCGATCAGGCGGTGACGCTGGAGATGACGCTGGCGGCAGCGGTGTAGGATCATCGTTTATTCGTGGAGTTAAACAAGGTATGTCAGGCGGTGAAGAACCAACTAAAACCAAAGGTAGCCTTAACTACGGTAAACTATCAGAATTGCTTCCTGGTATCGATGCTAATCAATTAAGAAAATCAGTTACTAGCTATATGGCTGGTAATCCATTAACTAGAGAGCAAATGAATGTAATGTCTAATGCTTTTGGAGAATTGGTTAAGATGGATCCTGCTCAGACTGCTAAAGCACTTCAGTTATTAAAAGCTGTACGTGCTGGTTAAAAAAACGGTAGTCCAGAACTCTTAGTAATATCCATGTTGTCCTTGACTATCTCAAGGACTAACTCTCTTTCGTCCCAGCTGAGGTTCATGGCTTCGGCAAATGACAATCCGCCACGCATATACCAAACTGAACGCATAGCTTCCAGTTTGATCTGCTTTGCCTGTTCATCAAGGGCTTTCGACTCGGCTAATACCTCGGGGATACTTAACGTCGAAAGCCGTTGCCGAAAAAATCCGATTGGTCCATAGTAAGCTCAACGTCCCATTCGTGTTCGCATTTTTGGCATTTACTATGAAAGCTGCTAAGGTTTCCAGTTTCTCTAGTTTTGCTCACTGCGGTGTTAATCTGTTCAAACACAGACTTATCAGTCTTTTGTAAAAATTCTTTTATAAAAGCAGGATCTTCAGTCATACCAGCAGAACTTTCAATCTTTGTAATACACTTTACAGCAGTATCTATAGTTAAATCGGTTAACTTAATAAAACTTTCTTGGAAAATTTTTAATTTTTCCTGCTCTTCAATTGTATCATCGTTGATTACTTGAAAAATTCGCTGATGCTCAAACGCTTTCAACGCAGTTTTAGTAATTTCTTCGTAAGTCATCGGACGCAGATACACAATCATGTCTGAACCAATTTCAACTTTGGTATCAAAATTAATTTTGTTTAATCTATCCAACACATCACGTAGATCAACCATAGAGTCATTAAGATTTTCACATTGCGGGCATCTAACAGAAACTTCCATTTCCTCGCCATATGTGGCAATCCTAATTGCTGATAACACCGCATCAACATCAAGACTTGGAATCTTCCAAGGATCTAAAATGTTAGGGATGCAACTACTGATAACTTCTCTAGTTGCTACCCCGTTCATCAATGCGTCTGGGGTTTTAAATAACAATTCATCTCTGGCCGTCATGGCGAACACAGGATATTCGTTGTTAGTGGTCTTTTTTAACGACCCTTCCGGATAAAATTCACCTTTTGACGGCAGAGAAACATAGATCTTTGGTTGTCTAAAAAACGCCGCTAGAGGATTAACTGCTGGAGCAGCATTTTGTTGAGACTGAAACTTACTTGGATCAAAATCTGGCATGTTTTTCCACCTATAAATAAACGTAGCAAGATATTTATATACACAGATTTTCTGGTATTATAATTCCGGACACTCAAATGGCAAAAACTACAGTAGAAATCCTAGGCGGAGAACTAGACGGTACAGTATTAAACAACATAGCTAGCGAGGCTACTATGCGTGAACTACTGGCCGCAATTAAATCAGAATCTAAATCTCCAGGTGGTGGCGGCGGCGGCGGATCGAGCAAGACAAAAAATCCAGCTAAAAATCTAGATGTAATGTCAAAATTAGCCAACGGTCTAGGTAATCAGATTGGCAACGTAATAGGTGCCGTGGGCAGTATGGGAGCAATGTTGCTAACAGGCAACACCAAGATGAGTTCTTATACCAAAACATTAAATGATCAAGTTATTGCTAAATTGCCTATCGTTGGAGGCCTGTTAGGTGGACTAGGTGGAATAATCAGTGACAGCATTGAAGTGTTTGAAGATTGGAATGAGAGTTTAAAAACAGGCACTCAAACTGGAGCAACATTTGGTAACAGTATCCTTAGAGCTTCAAAAGCAGCAACGGATGCGGCTATGGATATTGATTCGTATATGAAAATGATTTCTAGCAACTCATCAGTGATGCTGAACCTAGGAAAAACAGTTACTGAAGGTGCTGAGAGATTTAGTAAAATATCCAGATTGTTGAATAGAGATGGCGGCAAAGCAACACAAACTCTAAGACAAATGGGTATGAATGCTAGGAATGTTAATGAAGGATTGATTAGTTACATTGATATTATGGGCGGGGGATTACTTAGAGATAAACGTTCAGATGCCGATGTTGCAGACAGTTATGAAAAGTTTCAACTCAACATAATGAGATTGACTTCATTAACAGGAAAAAGTGTAAAAAAATTAGAAGAAGAAATGGCTGTAGCAACTAAAGACGTTGTATTCAAAATGGCTTTACAAAAACTAGATGAAAAAGAACGATCTAAGTTACTTAACACGTTAGCCAATTACACCGCTATGTATGGCCAGTCTGGTGCTGAACTGTTTAAATCATTGTATCTTCAAATGCCGCCGGGCGATGAAGGTGCTAGAAACTTAATGGTATTACAACCGCAATTAGTTAGGTCTATGAAAGATTCTATCAACACTGCTTTAGATACTAATGTTACTATAGATAAAATGTCTAGTAGGATAGAAGATGATATTATTTCAGTGATGCTAAAATCTGCTAAATCAACATCCGGTTTAGAAGGATTATTAGCTGCTGCCGGTGCTAGTTACGGTGATGCTAAATCTCTTACCGCTGCTATAAATCCTATTCTAAATCAATTAGTAAAATACGGAGATGTATCTAAGTTAACTGAAAAAGATCTTAGAGCCATGTTTAAGAAAGCTAGAGACGAACAAAAAGCTAGAGACGAAATTACTAAGTTCCTCAATGACTTTGAAATGGCTATGCAGGATTTAAAATTTCAGCTAATGGATTTTTTATATCCATTGTTGGATGATTTAGGAAAAGTTTTAGAAAGACAAGATTTACCAGGTAAAGTAAAAGCGTTTGGTAACTGGATCAAAGATAGTGTTGAAAAGTATCTGCCTGATGTGATAACATTTTTCAAATATCTAGGAGATGAAAACGGCAGAGACTTTATTTGGAACGAAGTAACATATTTCTTTGAACGTATGGGCATTAATTTTATGTACCATGCTAAAACCATGTTTGATAAAGATAGGATGGGCGATTTTGCTGTAGATAGAGATAACGCATTAGCAAAAGCCCTAGAAGATCACGAACAGAGACAAAATATACTTCGTCCAAAGTTACCAGAAAGATATACACCACAATCAGAAAGAGGGGCAGCAGTACCAAATAAGAGTGGTAGGGCAAGCTCAGTAACCGAAACCGGTAAAAAAGATCAGGGCGTAGTAGCTGCTTCAGATAAAATAGTTGCTGAATTAAAAGATAAACTAGCTATTTTTAATCCCGTAGGAAAAGGATCATCTTTAGCAATAAACAGCGAATTTGGTAATATACGTCAATATCGCGATGCTGATGGTAACGTGATGCGTGAAAGTGTACATCCGGGTGTGGATGTAAAGGCAGATAAAGCAAAAATAAGAGCCGGCATAGACGGAAAAGTTTCATACGGATATGAATCAGGTTACGGATACTATGCAAAAATTTTAGGTGCTGACGGTGTTGAATTACTTTACGGTCATTTACACCAAACAGACACACAAGACCAATTTACTAGAAAACTACATGGCGGTACAGTAACGGCTGGCACAGAGATAGGAATATCAGGAGGCGGCAAGGGCGATCCGGGAGCAGGAACTTCTACAGGTCGACATTTACATTTAGAAGCTAGACGCAACGGAGTAAAATTTGATCCTACATCGTTAATAAAGCCAGGTATGAGTACAGGAACTTTAGGAACTTATGGTAGTTTGTTTAAAGATTTTGGATCAGCTACAGATGTTATGTTAGAAGGTACAAAAGCTGTTATGACTCCTGAGCAAATGAATAATGTTATGACAGGTGCTGGCAATATGGCCACTAAAGAATTGTTGGAATCTATAGATGTAAATTTTGCAAGATTAGAAATGTTAATGAGAGAACGCACTAATCTATCAAGATCTCAACTTTCCTACATAGAAAATAATCAAATGACGATAGCATAATGGCTAAAAATACTGTAGAATACTTTAGTTCAAAATTAGGTAGCGGAGTAATTAACAACGCTGCGTCCGAAACCACGCTTCAAGAAATTGTTAGATACTATAAAGATAACTCTAACAATAATAGAGGCGGCGACGACGTATCTGACGAAGCTGGTGCTGCTGGTACATCACTTAAATTACTAAAAAAAAGTTTTACTACATTAACTGCCGGACTATCAAATACAGTTAGTGCTGGTAAGAATTTTATCTCTATGATAGCTAGGGGTGAAGATAAACTCAGTGCTTACGGAAAATTTATACAAGATGATTTAATTAAAAAACTTCCAGTTGTGGGAGACACTTTAGGTGATCTTGCCGGCATTGTAACAGAAACTATAGTGGCTTTAGAATCTTGGAACGACGGGCTGCGAGAAGCAAACAAACACGGAGCAACATTTAATTATAGTATTTTTAAATTTAAAGAAACTGCTTTAGATATGGGATTGTCTACTGACGAGCTTGTATCGTTGGTTGGAAGTAACGCAGAAACGTTAGTATCGTTAGGCGGAGGTACAATGACTACCGGTATAGATAATTTACGAAAATTATCTGCTGCTATGTTTATGGATTCTGATCGAGTGTCAGATATATTAGATCGATGGGGATATAACACATATCAACAAAATGATTTACTATTAGAATTCTATGCTGCAACTAGAAGAGGAAAAGCTGTAACAGAAAACAATCTTAATAGCACTAGCAACGAATTTTTACAATACGCTAGTCAAATAGATGCTTTTCAAAAAATAACAGGCATGGGTAAAGAGCAGCGTCAAGAAGCCGCAGCGGCAGCTAACCAAGACCTATCATATAAACTAAAAGTTGGAAAATTATTACCTGCTCAGCAGGCTAGGATGGAAACAGCTTTACAGAGTTTTTCTATGGTATTTGGTGCTCAAGGAGCAGAATTATTTAAATCTAGAGAATTAGGTGTTCAATCTATCAATGATACTGTAATAGCATTACAGTATGCGTTAGGGCCAAGTTTTGAAAGGTCTATGGATACTATTATTAAAATGGCCAAAGACACCAGTGTTAGTCCTAAAGTATTTGAAGATTATGTTAATAATACCATAGGCAGTCAATTAGCTAATTCTAAAGAAGCTATGAAAGATTTGGAAGGTATAATAAAAGGTTCAGTATCGGGAAATGAAAGTTCTAAAAAGCTAGTTAAGGCTCTTACACCAGCAATGGAATTTATGATTAAACAAGGCGGTCTAAGCAAAGACATGGAAGGTCAATTTGTTAAGATGGTTGAAGCAGCTAAAAAAGAGCAAGGAAAAACAGATGCGTTTACAGATACTCTAAGAAAATTTCAAAGATCGGTATATCGTGTCTATCGAGCACTATTAAAAGGATTCTTTCCTATCATGAAAGAACTAGCCAAAGAATTTAAAATAGCTATGATACCCGACCAACTAAGAGCGTTTAGCAAATATCTAATACAATTAGCTAATGATGCGTTACCGTATGTAAAAAACTTTTTTGCAAATCTCACAGATGATGACACGCTTGTATACATGAAAAATATATTTGAAAGCATGTTTGAAGCGGCCATTATATATTTTCATATGTACATGCGAAAAGCAATATATTCAACATTTAATGTTGAAGGTGCAGCAAAGTGGTTAGCAAAAATAGGAATTGGTCCAGACCTTGATCGGATGGCGGCAGAAGCTGAAGCTAGGCTTAGATTTGCCAGAGAAAATAGAGACCAGTTAATTTTGCCTAAAGAAGAAAGAAGGATGCCGGTAAGTCCAGAAGATGAAAAAGTTGTTATAGATGGCAAAACATATTATATTAGAGATTTATTAAGAGGCTCAGATGGACGTTTTAGATCTTACGACAGCACTTATGAAGGAGGCAGCGGCAGTCGAGTTACAGATGCTGCTCTTACCGCAGCAATTCTAGCACTTAGAGAACGTAAAGCACAGGCAGGTGCTTCGATGCCAGACGATAGAGATCAATTTGGAGGGTTAACGCTGTTACAAAGAGAAGCAGTGGCTAATCTTTTAAACAAAGGCATCCGTGGAATAGGCACAAACCTAAATCCTTTAAGACAAGTAATGTTTGATCCTGCTTTGTTTGCCCAAACAAAAAATAGAAATCTCCCTAAAATTCAAAGGATTATGGAGAGAAAAGAGTATGCTGATGAAGTAGAAAGGTTACGCAAAGAATATCCTTCAACTTATATGGGTATGAATACTGGTACTCTTGGAACCCTTGGAGGATTGTTTGGAAACTTTAAACGCGGTACAATGGCCACGCTTCACGGAAAAGAAGCAGTAGTATCACCAGGACAACTTCAAAATGTGATCAATACAAGTGCTCAGATCTCGATGAGAGATGTAGTAAAACGTTTAAATAGTAATATTAATCGCATGATTGATGTAGCAAAACAAGATGTTGGATTAGAGCGTTCTAAACTGTTAGCTATGACCTAAGGTCAAGCACTGGAGAATAAATTGAGTTGGAAAAAATATTTTACGCCTGTACCTGTAGCTAAACAAGCAGGATCCATGAGCCCATTAGGGAATGGTTCTAGACCAGGCCCGGCACGCTCAAACTATTCTAGTTTTTTACCTGATGTATATGCTGGTACTCCAAATCGTGTAGAACGATACATGCAGTATGAAACTATGGACATGGATTCAGAAGTTAATGCTGCCCTAGACATCCTAGCAGAATTCTGTACACAAACTAACAGAGAAAACAACACAGCTTTCCAAATTAATTTCAAAGGACAACCAACAGCTACAGAAGTTAAAATCCTTAAAGATGGATTACAGAAGTGGCATAAGTTCCAACAATTTGAAACACGTATGTTCCGCATTGTGCGTAACGTTTTCAAATACGGCGATTCGTTTTTTATTAGAGATCCAGAAACACAAAAACTTCATTATGTCGATCCTGCTAAACTAGTAAAAATTATAGTCAACGAATCTGAAGGTAAAAAGCCCGAGCAGTATGTAGTTCGTGATATGAATTTCAATTTTAGAAATCTAGTAGCAACTTCATTACTGAATAATACAAATAAAACTCCAGCAGGTTCTGCTTCATATGTCAGTGGCGGATCTTTTGGGCGAGGTATGGTAGGCACAGCACCTACACAGACAGGTACTAGGTTTAGTACTACTCAAGAAGAACTAGCCATTGATGCTAAACATATTGTACATTTGAGTTTGTCAGAAGGGTTAGACAATAACTATCCGTTCGGCAATTCATTATTAGAATCAGTATTCAAAGTCTACAAGCAGAAAGAACTGCTTGAAGACGCTATTATTATCTATCGTGTACAACGTGCTCCAGAACGCAGAGTGTTCTATATTGACGTTGGTAACATGCCAGCACACATGGCTATGAGCTTTGTAGAACGTGTTAAAAACGAAATTAATCAAAGACGCATACCTAGTCAGTCTGGCGGCGGTGCTAATATGATCGATGCTAGTTATAATCCATTAAGCATATCAGAAGATTACTTTTTCCCGCAGACAGCAGAAGGCCGCGGATCAAAAGTCGACACTTTACCAGGCGGTACTAACCTAGGTGAAATCGACGACTTACGTTATTTCACTAATAAATTATTCCGTGCGTTACGTATTCCTAGCAGCTATCTTCCTACAATGCCTGACGATAGCCAAGCAGCATTCACAGACGGAAAAGTAGGCACAGCCTACATCCAAGAGCTACGTTTTAATGAATACTGTAAACGTTTACAGACAAATTTAATTGAAGAATTCGATTTAGAATTTAAAACATGGTTGATCGATACTGGCATTAATATTGACAACAGTTTATTTGAATTAAAGTTTAATCCTCCGCAAAACTTTGCGGCCTATCGTCAGAGTGAACTTGATAATGCTCGAGTACAGACATTCGCAGCACTACAGGAAGTTCCTTTTATGAGTAAACGCTTTGCTCTAAAACGCTTCTTAGGATTAAGTCAAGAAGAAATTACAGAAAACGAGCGTATGTGGAAAGAAGAAAACGGAACGCTGGTATCAGCCGCAATGAATGCAGCAAGCGAAATGAGATCAGTAGGTGTAACACCCGGTGGAATATCAGCAGATATGGAGGCACAAGATCAAGAAGCACCAGATGATTTAGCCGCTCAAGCTGAAAATCCAGCCCCAGAAGGTGGGGACACAGCTGCAGCAACGCCGACAACTCCGACGGCAATCTAATAAATATTAGAATGAAGCTTCTAGAATTTTTCTATTTTAACGATAAACAAGCTGAGTACGTAGACGACAAACGCTACGAAAATCAGCGTGACAAGTCTGTCCTTGACAAAGATGACACACGAAAAATGTCTCTTACTCTACGACAAATTAATCAATTAAGAAAACAAAGTGAAGCACATGAGTTTGAGCAGGCTGCGGAACTAGAATTTATACAGCAGATGTATGGACAGCCACCAAACGCAGAAGAACAACCAGCCTAAACGTGTCGCATTTGTGCTAGGCAACGGCCGTAGTAGGCTGCGACTCAACCTTCCAGAACTAAAAAAATACGGAAAAATCTACGGGTGTAACGCTCTTTATAGAGAGTATGAGCCGGATTTTCTTATAGCAGTAGATGAGAAAATGGTAAGAGAAATTGCCAATTCTCGTTGGCAATTTGGCAAACAGGTGTGGACTAACCCTAACAAAAATGTATTAAAATTAGAAGGATTTCAGTTCTTTAATCCGCACAAAGGATGGAGTTCTGGACCTACAGCATTGTGGTTAGCTAGTACACATGGCTATGATGAAATTTATATTTCTGGTTTTGATTTCCAAGGATCTGAAGGCAAATTAAACAATGTATATGCCGACACTCCTAACTATAGACGCAGCTACGAACCAGCAACTTATTTTGGAAATTGGGTAAATCAGACCGAAAAAGTCATAAGAGAGTTTAGAAAAATTAAATACTATCGAATAGTAGAAGATAAAAAAGATTTTATACCTCCTATACTAGCAGGTATAACAGAAAATTTCAGTCACGTAACTTATGATGAATTGAAAAAAGATCTACATAAGGCGATATTTAAATGATCAAAATTCATCAAAAAAGTACCATTTAATCCCGATCTTTATATTAATAGTTAAATATAACTTGACAGCCTAACCATTTTGGAGGAAAAATCATGGCAGATAAAAATCAAATCGCAGCAGTGTTAGAACACTTGCTGAACAACGAACAACAAAAAGCAGAAGAAATGTTTCACGAGTACGTAGTTGGTAAATCCCGTGAAATTTATGAAAATCTTATCGATTCTGAAATCGACGAAGAAGTCAAAGATGAAGATCTAGACGAAACAGCAGACGAAGATCTAGACGAAACAAACGAAGACGATCTAGACGAAAATTTTGAAGACATCACCGCAGAAGGCGATGATGAAACTGGCGACCTCGAAACAGACATCGCAGCACCGGGTGAAGGTGAAGAAGACGAAGAAGAGTTTGGTGGCGAAGAAGGTGAAGAAGAAGGCGAGGACGATGAGCCAGCTACTAAAGGCGATCTAAAAGACATCGTTGACGAACTAGAAGCTGCTTTCGCAAAATATGCCGGCGGTGACCATGCTGAGCCAGATGCTGATAACATGGGCGGTCCAAGCGACATGGACATGGACAACATGCCAGGCATGATGAAAGATGAATTTGATCTAGAAACAGTACGTGAATATGTTGAGAAAGTTCCAGCAGGTCACGGTGCTGAAAAGAAAGGTGCTGCTGAAAAAGCTGACAATACAAAGTCATCAGTAGCAGGTAAAAACGACATGGGCGGTACAACTGCTAACATTCTTTCTAGCAAAGAAGATAGCCCATCTTACGCTGGAGCTGGCGGTACCATTAAGGGTAACGGCCTAACAAAGCAAAAGCCACAAGATATGAATACCGGTAATGTTAACGTAGTTGGAGGCACCAACGCCAAAGCATTCTATAGCAAGAATAGCCAAGGACATGGAGCTGAAAAGAAAGGTACTGCTGAAAGTGGTGTAGATGCTACATCAATCATCCGCGGTAGCAGATAATCGGAACGATCTAGGTGAAAAACTATCTAAGAGAAAATCTGAGTTTCGACCAAGCACAGCTGGTCCTTGAAAGTACCGAAGATGATAAGGGCGGTAAAACTCTACATCTGAATGGTATCTGTATCCAAGGCGATATTAGAAACCAAAATCAGAGAGTTTACCCCTCCTCTGAAATCGCTAGGGCTGTCAAAACTGTCAATGATCAAATTGCGGGCGGTTATTCAGTTCTCGGAGAAGTAGATCACCCCGAAGACCTACGTATCAACCTAGACCGTGTCAGTCACATGATTACAAAAATGTGGATGGACGGTCCAAATGGTTACGGAAAATTAAAACTACTTCCTACTCCTATGGGACAATTAATTCAAACCATGTTGGAGAGCGGAGTAAAATTAGGCGTAAGTTCGAGGGGTTCCGGTGATGTTGATGGAGACGGCAAAGTCAAAGGTTTTGAAATTATTACCGTTGACGTTGTTGCTCAACCTTCAGCTCCTGGTGCTTATCCAACACCAGTTTATGAACACTTGATGAATCAAGCAGGTGGTTACAAGGCATTTAAAATAGCAAGGGAAGTACAAGGCGATCCAAAGGCACAGCAATACATAGCAGAGAGCCTGAAAAAGATTATTTCAGGACTCAAATAACAGTAGGAGAATCACATGCTAGACATCGTTAAGCAATTATTTGAAAACAATGTGATTTCCGAAGAAATCAAATCGGAAATTGAATCCGCTTGGAACAGCAGAATTCAAGAAACCCGTGATCAAATGACAGCAGAACTTCGTGAAGAATTCGCAGAAAAATACGAACATGATAAAACTGCCATGGTAGAAGCCGTTGATAAAATGGTTGGTGATCGTCTACAAGCTGAGCTTGCTGAGCTTGCCGAAGATCGTAATCAACTTATCGAAGCTAAAACCAAATATGCTAAAAAGATGAAAGACGATTCCGAGAAAATGAAGGAATTTGTTCTACGTCAATTAGCGGCAGAATTAAAAGAACTACACGAAGATCGTAAATCTGTAGCAGAGAATGTTTCTAAATTAGAGAGTTTCATTGTAAATGCTCTAGCTAAAGAAATTTCTGAGTTCCACACTGATAAGAAAGACCTTGTTGATACCAAGGTTAAACTTGTACGTGAGAGCAAAGAAAAATTCAATGCTGTCAAAACAGAATTTATTGCTAAGGCTTCTAAGCTAGTCGAGAACGTTGTTATCACTAAGTTAACAGCAGAAATGACACAACTTAAAGAAGACATCGAAGCTGCTCGTAAGAATGATTTTGGTCGCAGAATTTTTGAAAGCTTCGCAAGCGAATATGCTTCGAGCCATCTCAATGAGAAAAGCGAAACTGCTAAACTATTAAAAGTAGTTGAGCAAAAAGAAGCAGAACTTGAAGAAGCCGTTAAGGCAATTCAAGAAAAGGAACAGATCGTAGAATCTAAGGATCGCGAAATCCGTGTTGTAAAAGGCATGGCTCAGCGTGAAAAGATCATGAGCGAATTGTTAAATCCGTTAACTGGAGATAAGAAAACAGTTATGAGTCAACTTCTTGAGTCTGTACAGACTGAAAAGTTGAATACGGCATTTGACAAATATCTCCCAGCCGTTATGGCCGGCGAGGCTCCTAAAAAGAAGGCACTAACAGAAGGCAAGGAAGTGACAGGCAATAAAGAGGCAACTCAAATCAGCAGTCAGGAAAATACTGCTGATATTATACATATCCGCAAGCTCGCGGGACTTAAAGTTTAAGGAGAACTAATATGTCAGAACTACTCGAGTCACGCTGGCAGGAAACCAAAGAGGCACTTCTAGAAGGCCTACAAGGAACTCGTCGTTCAGTAATGGCCACTACTCTTGAAAATACCCGCAAGTATTTGTCGGAGAGTGCCACTGCTGGTGCTACTTCTGCCGGTAACGTTGCAACCCTAAATCGTGTGATCCTTCCAGTGATCAGACGTGTGATGCCTACAGTCATCGCTAATGAACTCGTTGGTGTACAACCAATGACTGGTCCAGTTGGTCAAATTCACACTCTACGTGTTCGTTACAGCGATGCTAACGATAACGTATCAGCTGGTGAAGAGGCTCTAAGCCCATTCAAGATCGCTACTAGCTACTCCGGTACTGGTACTGATCCTGCTGGTAAAGCTGCTTCTACTGCTAGCCTAGAAGGTGTGGCTGGTCGTAAGATGAGCATCCAAATCTTGAAACAAACAGTTGAAGCTAAGACACGTAAATTGTCTGCTCGCTGGACGTTTGAAGCTGCTCAAGATGCACAAGCCCAACAAGGCATTGACATCGAAGCAGAAATTATGGCTGCTTTAGCTCAAGAAATTACAGCTGAAATTGACCAAGAGGTTCTTGGCTCACTACGTACCTTAGCTGGTACAGCAGTTGAGACTTATAACCAAGCTGCCGTTTCAGGTACTGCTACATTCGTTGGTGACGAACACGCTGCTTTAGCTGTTCAAATCAACCGTGTTGCTAACTTGATCGCTCAGCGTACACGTCGTGGTGCTGGTAACTACGCAGTTGTTAGCCCATTTGCACTAACAATTCTTCAAAGTGCTACAACTTCTGCGTTCGCAAGAACAACAGAAGGTACATTCGAAGCACCTACAAACACCAAGTTTGTTGGTACATTGAACAGTGCTATGAAAGTGTATGTTGACGCATACGCAACTGACAACACAGATGTGTTGATCGGATACAAAGGTTCTAGCGAATCTGATGCTCCAGCATTCTACTGCCCATACATCCCATTGATGTCAAGCGGTGTTGTACTTGATCCAGCAACATTTGAACCAGTCGTAAGCTTCATGACACGTTATGGTTATGTTGAGTTAACAAATGCAGCTTCTTCTCTAGGTAACGCAGCTGATTACCTAGGTAAAGTTGATATTTCTACCAACTACGCTAGCGTTAAATTTAGCTAATCTAGTAAAAACATTTTATATGTTTCAAAAAGGCTCTTCGGAGCCTTTTTGTTTGACTTAAATATCGTCATGAAGGTTGAGTCAGATCAAGATTTTCCAGAACTTAGACGTCAAATAGAGATTTGGCGAAAAAAGTTTTCTATGTTTAATCATGATGTTAATCAAATTGAAAATATAATAGAGCGGCATATACAAAATTTTTCAATTGCTGGTGTTCATTATAGACAAACAAAAAGCAAAAAATATCTAGAAATAGCACAGAAAGAACTAGATGAAATTAATAGAATTATTGCTATAGCTGAAAAAATGGAACTCATGTCCTTACTCAGCCGCGGATAAATAAAGTATCTAGAGCGTACTCGCAGAGTAACTTATGCTGTAACCCGCAGCGTAGACCTAGAACGTCAAATTAAGGAGAAACAAATGGGACGTCCATTAAGAAAAGATGTACTTGGCACAGACGCCATCGGTACCCCAGCAACTACTAACACAGGTGTAAGAGTTGAAGCCTACGCAGGCGGCACAGCTTACACTGATGCTACGTACAATGCTTCAACAAATTACGCATACATTTACAAACAACGCGGTGCTAAAACTTTTGTTCTAAAAAATCAAGCTGGCACTATTTTAGGACCATGCGTACTACAGTCTGCTATTCCTGACAGTAATGGCGAGATGAGATTAAACGGATACATTGGCGGTAACGCTGCTGCTCCAACTCCAATTGCTAAGATCACAAAACGTGTAGCTACTGATTTTAGTAATAATCGTTATACTTGGATTTTAGTTAACGATTCTACTAGCGATTATATCCAACTAACCGCTATCTAATCTAGGATACGTCATGGCACAGGTTTTACAGACTAATTGCGATTATAAAATAAAAACGCAGATTGATGGCAGGATAACTCTTGACACCAATGAAGTCTTAGTCACTGGAAATTTACGAGTTGAAGGCGACTATGTAACTGTAAATGTGACAAATTTAGATATTGAAGATAACATCATCACCTTAAACAAAGGTGAAACGGGTGATGGTGTTACTGAAGGTTATGCCGGTATACAAATTGATCGAGGTTTCAGCGACGATTCTACTAGAAACCCGTTTCCAACATTTTGGTATGATGAGGCGGCAGGTACTTGGGAAATTGTAACTGTTGCTGGAGGCCTATCATCGTACACTGATAGTAATTTAAAAGTAAGAAGAATTTTAACTAATCCTTTTATAGACAATGGCGATCTTACTGTTATTGGTTCTGGATTAGGCGTAATTTCTGTTGCTGGAACAACTAACTACGAAAATCAAGTTACGCAAGACGATGATGTACCTAATAAGAAATACGTTGATGTAGCTATTTTAAATAGACAGCCAGACAACGAAATTAAAAGAGATGATACTTATGTAATAGTTCAAGACATTGACGGTGGTGCTAGTGCTATCTCTATAATGTCTATTCAATTAGCACAAATAACAGTACCGGGTGCTAATTACTCAGTTAATGATGAATTATTATTAGTAGGCGGATCGACTCGTAGAGACGGAAAAATCCGTGTTGATTCTGTTGATGTTAGCGGCGGAATATTAACGTTTACCGTTATAGATGGCGGACTGTTTGCTGGAATCCCGCCATCTATCTATAACATATCAACTAGTACCAACGGTTTAGGGTTTGGAGCTAAGTTTGATGTAGTATGGGGTGTAGAAGAAGTTGAAATTACTAATTCTGGTAACGATTACGAAACAGTTACAGTTAATTTTCAACCAGGAACTGACCTAGGAGCAGGCGTACTTACTGCTTCAGCAATAGCCGCAGTAGACTTAGATGTGTTTTCGCCCAGTTACAGAGCCATATCATCTATTACAGTCAATGATCCTGGTGAGTACGATTATGTTCCGTTAATTACATTTAGTGCTGGTGCTAACCCATCACTGACAGAAAGTCAAGTTCGTGTTGTGGTAGACGGTGTTTTATCTTCAACGTTCTACGAAAATAGAGTTAAGATACAAGATTTTGAAATTGAAGATAATGAAATTGCTAACATAATTACTGACACTAATATTAAACTTACAACATTAGGCAGTGGTAAAGTTGAAATTAACAGAGGTATTCAGTTTGAAGCACAGGCTACACCTACAGTAGCTTTAAATTATGTAGCAGGATCAACAGTAGTATACGGAAATCCCAACGACGATGTATTAGTAAGACCAACGCCCGGTGGCACTGGACTATATTTTAATAATCTAAAACAAAGTCTAAGTTGGGATCAATGGGTAACTAATAACCCAGCGGCAGAAAACACTCCTGCTAATCTTTTAACATACCCTGTTAAAAATGAACTAATAAGTAAACAAAAAGCTCTTGTAATGAGTATGCTTTTTTAAGGATCAAACATGATAGAAAATAAATTATTAACAGTTGACATTGAAACAATTTTTACAGCACCGGGCACCCCAGGAGATTTAAATTCTCAAAGTGCTGTAACAACTATGATATTCTGTAACGTTGCTGATCCAGACGACTCGACCCTAGCATTAAGTACCGGTGCCGCAGGAGGAGATACTAATATTGATGTGTATCTTGTAAAGTCCGGAGCTGCTGCCGATCCGTTGGTAAATGCTATTATTAAATCTTTAAGAATCCCAGCAGGGGAAACAGTATTCTTTGATACTGAAAGAGTTGTGTTAGGTGCCGGCGACAGTATACGTGCCCGTGCTTCTGAAAACAGCAAAGTTGTTGCTACGGTGAGTGTACTACCTGTATGAAATATCTTAAAAGTCAAAATCTTTCTAAGTATACTCCAAATGATAAAACTTTTATCATTCAATATCCTACCAACCAAGTTAATATTGAATCTAAAAGCAGTATCAAAATGCCCACTGGAGAACAGATATTTAGACCGTACTACCCCACAGAAGGTATGATACGCTATAACACAGATGCCAACAGCGGCCACGAGATCGCTGATACTGCTGTTTATTGGGATCCTACTAGACCAGTAGGATTTGAAATGTATTACGAAGGACAGTGGTATCCATTAAGAATGTCAGGACCAGCCCGGGTGCGTAAAGAAGAACTTGGAGTAGGCAACTGGGATGCAGTTTTACAACCTAATGAAGATATCAGCAAATGGTTTCCTATTAGCGGAGATCCTTTAGACTATGTTCCAGGGTTAGAACAAGGACACGACCCTTTAGATTACGTTGACAACATGATAGTCATTGTAGAAAACGTATTTCAGGTTTCGGGTACAAACTTCGATTTAATAGAATCAGACGGAATTGTTGTTGGTGTAGAAGTAGTTACGGGCGGCACAGGCTTAACTCCAAGCAGTACAACTATTCCTGTAGTTTTTAGTGCTCCGGATGTAACGGGTGTAACAGCAACAGGGTTAGGAACTACAGACGGCACTGGTGCTATTACAGAAATTAATATTACAAATCCGGGAACTGGTTACACAGGTGCTAGCACTCCAACCGTTACAGTTACGGGCGAAACTGGGCCTAGTACATACAATGTAAAGATTGCTAAACCAGGTTGGCATATTAAATTTCTTTCAGCAGTACCTGACACAAAACCAGTTATTGTTTATTTCGGGTACGATCAATAATCACTCAATCGCTCCGATAAATATCAAATAAGGGGCGTATTTTGGCAGATCTAGGTAGAATTTCCGGTCCAATGCTTAAGGCCAACCTTGAACGGTTGGGAGTGGACCTTGTCTTTGAAAATCAGTTTGGAGATAACAATCTCTATCTCGATGTAAATTCACGCAGGCTTGGTATCAATACCAATGCTATGCCTAGAGAACTTACAGTTGACGGAACTATATCCACTGTAGGGTTAATAGTTGATAATGATGCACAGTTAACTAATCTCTACCTTGACGGAGATACTGGAACTATAACCAGCTATACCGGCAATGTAACTATAAATGCCACAGGCACTTTGTTTGCTGACATTTTAGAAACTCCCAGTTTAATTTTCAATGACAACTATATTCAAGGCGTTATTAGCAATGAAAATATAGAGCTATCGCCTCACGGTACAGGTATAGTATTACTTGACGGAAATGCTACGATTGCGGGAAACATAGAAGGAAATGACGGGTTAACATTAAAGAGCAATATTACATTCGGTGATAATAATACCCTTGACACCTTAGCATTTACCGCAGAAATAATAGGCGACCTAATACCTACGTTGAATGAAGTTTATAGCATTGGTTCTTCAGATACAAAATGGAATGAATTACACACTGAGTTAATCAACGGCGAATTCTTAATCACTGAAGATATTACTTCTGTAGCTAATATTAATCCTAACGTAGCTCTTAGACCGGGAAATTCATATTACGTTAGTACATTAGGTGAAGACAGTGGTATATGGAATGACGGTACTCATCAGCTCGGCGGATTTAGAACTATCAAACATGCTTTAAGTTTTGCCACCAACGGTGACACGGTTACTATCTATCCAGGAGTATATCAAGAAACATTTCCGTTAGAAGTGCCAGCCGGTGTTACAGTCAACGGTACAGACATTAGAACTGTAATTGTTGAACCAGACTCTAGCAGTGAGTTTAAAGATTGTTTTTTACTTAATGCTGGATCAACTGTTTCAAATCTCACAGTAAGAGATTTCTTTTATAACGAAACAACCAACGAAGGGTACGGTTTTAGATTTGCTGATGGATATGATGCTTCTGAAAGATCGCCATATGTACAAAACATAACTGTTATAACACAAGAAGTTACCGGAACATTAACACCTACTAATATCACAGTTGGCCCAGCACCCACTGGCGTGTCATTGACTAGTGATAGTGTAACTTTATCTAAAACATTTTACAGCCAAGCTCTTGTAGATTCGCTAGTAGGTCAAACCGCAGTTATTGATAGGTATCCTAATCCTCCTCTATTCTACACAGTTATATCAATTGCCACCGAACCTTTATCTCCAACAGAGTGGAGAATGACCGTTGATACAACTTTTAATCCAGCCGGTCAGCTTAAACCTATTAGCTTCTATCCAGATGTTGGAACAACACAGATCATTACAAACGATATTTGGGATACCTCAGGAAGTTCAGTTGGTGAAAAATGGGTAGCATATTTCAAAACTAATTTACCGGCTAACTTTGAAACTACTGTAGAAGCAGGGTGGACTATTAATGTAGCAGGCACAATATACATTGTTGATTATATAATTGAAGACCCAATTAATACTAATCAGTGGAGAATTTATGTAACTACATCACTAGTTGGCGGTGTTGGTATTCCGATATTTTCATCTCCTACAGGATCTGCCGCAGCACCCGCTGGTAGAGGTGCTTTAGTTGATGGTAGTGCTGTAGTGCCGCAGTCAATAACAGCCAGCATGTTATTCCATTCTGTGACATTTATAGTTCCTAACTCTGTTGGACTATACATGACTAACGGTGTTAGAGTCGAGTGGTTAAATTCATTTACATATTTTGCCAGTAAAGGTCTGTATGCTACTAACGGTAGTCTAGGAAGATTAAGCTCAGACGGATCTACTACAATCTATGGAGCAGAATTAAGGAGTATTGGCTCTGCTAATGTGTATGGCAACGTTGGTGCCGAGGGCGACGGCGACAGTGTATTGATGTATCTGATTAATCATAACTTTGCCTACATTGGCACAGGTACTAATGTCACAAATGATCCTACTACAGTTATACAAGTCAATGAAACTGTTACCCTAAACAATGCTAGAATATACTGGCAAAGTGATGACCATAATGGCAATTTCCGTGTAGGCGAAGCATTTTTTGTAGACCAAGAAACCGGACTTGTAACATTTAATGGTATTGGACAAAGTGTCAGCGGTATTAATGAAATTATTTTCTCAGATGGCACTGATATAACAATTTTAAATGCTGAAAAAATTGAAACCGGTGACGTTATATTTCAGGGTAATTTATTATCAACTGCTACAGGCGACTTAAACATTAAATCTGCGGTAGCTCCGCAAACACTACAAACTAGTAATATCGCAGGTAACCTAGATCTAACAGGAAATCTTAGCATAGATGGTACTATCAACATTGGTAATGCTGGTGCTATAGATACTGTAACATTTGCCAGCGAGGTTGATAGTGATATTATTCCTAAATATCCTAATGTTTCTTCATTAGGCTCGTCAGTACTAACTTGGAATTCTATCTGGTTAGGTAAAGCCGATTTTGGTGAGATTGTATTTGACGACAATAAAATTTATACTAAATCTAGTAACAGTGATTTAGAATTATATGCCGCAGGCACAGGAAAAGTTATCTTTGACGCATTACAAGTAGAGACAGGGTTTGATGCTGTTAATATTTTAAATCTCAAAGATACAAATATCTTAGGAGCATTTACACAAACTGGAAATCAAATACTCACAGGCAATACAACAGTGAGTGGCGATTATCAGTTATCTAACAACCTCGCATTATCAGTTCCTAGTTTAAGTTTTGGCGACATATCTGTTGATAGTAATGTAATATCTACAGCACAATCAAATTCAGATCTTGAATTACGTGCTAACGGCACTGGAAATATCTATGTGCCTATTAACGATGTACAAATAGATCAAAATTTAATATACAACAATATTAATTCGTCTAACGTACAACTCTCTCAGATAACATCAGATATTTTTGATGCGGGAGTTAAAATATACGGAAACGTAATAGAAACACCCGCACAAGATTTAATAGTAAATGCCGACGGCACAGGAAAAGTAAAAACTGATAGTCTACTAATAGATCAAGATTTAACCGTAAACGGAACAACAAATTTAAAATCAATTACAGTTGATTCTATAAACAGCACTAGCGAGATCATATTATCCGGCAACGCTGCAATTACTGGCAATCTTGCTATATCTAATAATTTAAATGTTAATTACATAGAATTTGAAGATATCTCTATTCAAGGCAACGTAATATCAACCACACTAGCTAATAATGATTTATTATTACAAGCAGCAGGTTTGGGAAAAGTTTTGTTACAGGAAAATGTTCTTGTAGACAATAATGTATCAGTACAAAATACAATTTCAACTAATCTAGCATCTATAGCATATCAAGTAACATCGTCTGCTATGATTTTAAACGGTGTTACCGTCACAGGTAATGCGATAGAATCTAATAATTTAAACACTAATTTAGTATTAGACCCTGTTGGATTATTAAACATAGTAGACACTGATTTAATTGCTGATACATATCTTTCAGTTTTGGGATCTAGCAACTTATTAGATTTAAACATATCAGCTACGGTAACACACACTAACGATCTAGTAAGAATAGGCAATGCTGATATTACGGGTGCTACTACAATACAGGGATTTTTATCAGTATCAGGAACCGGCCAATATCAAAATCTAAGAATAGAAGGAAATAGATTATCATCTAACACAAATATTGAATTATTGGCACAACCAGCTAGACTTGTCGTATTCAATGACGACCTAATAATTGAAAACAATTTAGAAATACAAGGCGAGTTAATTTCTGATGATCTAACTGTTAGAACGCAGGCGACAGGATTATCAATTTTTGTCGATGATATTCTTGTACAAGAAAATTTTATTACAACCACAGTATCTAACGCTGATCTTGAATTACGTGCTAACGGTACTGGTCAAGTTAATATCACTGACAATTTTGAAATTGACAATAACCTTACCATTTCTGGAACATCGACATTACTGAATACTCAGATAACAGATCTAGTATTAGTAGGACAGTTAAACCAAACTGGAAACATTATCCAGACTGGCGATGTGAGTATTACAGGGGATTTGATAGCAGATCAGTTTACCAACGGCGATGTAATTATATCTGGAAATACGGTTGCTACTACTAGTTCAAATTCAGATTTAGAATTAATAGCATCGGGCGGGATCGGCAATATTGTAATACCGAATGCTAATGTAGTTATAGAAAATGATCTCACTGTAAATGACGCTTACATAGCTGTACAGAACATAACATTCCCTAATGACGTAGCCAGCGATATCTATGAAACTGATCAGATCAGAATCCAAAACAATTACATAGAAACAATTACTTCAAACACAGATCTAGAGTTAGCTGCACACGGTACCGGAAGAGTGACTGTACAACCTACACTAGAAATTGCTACAGGACAATTAAACTTAACTGGCAATTCTACTTTTACAGCTACGGCTATTGATGGCATATTTGGATTAACCGGAACAAAACAACATACTGGAGCATATAATCTAGCAGGGGAATATAATCTAACCGGTAATTTAACAACCAACGGTCAAGCTCTATTTGAAGATTATAACTTTATTGATTTTAGAATTGCCACTACTACCTCAAACAGCAATATTGATCTTAGAGCCCAAGGCTCTGCTAAAATCTTGCTAAATGATTCTGCTTTACTGAGTCAGAATTTGTCAGTTGCTGGCGATATATTTTCTAGGAACATTACGGGTACAACTATACTCACAGATACATTGTTTAACGACGACATCCGTATCAAAGATAATTTTATAGAGACCACACTATCAAACAGTAATTTACATCTATTAGGGTCAGGCACTGGTAGAGTTATATTAGAAAAAACCAGTATCTTAAACAATATCATATCTACGGTAGATACTAATGCTAATTTGAATGTGGTTCCGTTTACTGGCAGAATAGTAGACTTTGATAAGACCGATGCTGTTAAATTACCTACAGGGACCAGTCTCAATAAATTAACCGGTCTAACAGGAGAATTAAGATTTAATACCTCTGTATCTAGATTTGAAGGTTGGACTAACAACGGTGCTATAACTTACGGGGGTATTTTTTCTAGAAATCGTGCTACTTCTGTAAGAGCATTAGATACTGATGTTTTAGATTTTAGAGTAAACAATGTTTCTAGGATGAGTATTAACAGTTCTACAGTTAATCTTACAGCACTATTAACAGGGTCGTTGCTATTCAGTGGTAACACTATTTCTAGCATCAGCAACAGTGACATAAATTTAACACCGGGCGGCATTAATGGGGATATAGTCTACAGTATAGACTCGTCCGGACAAATGTTAAGTGCTCCGGCTACCGCAAGAACTCTAAGAGGAATATTTTTTAAACCTGACGGAACTGTGGCATTTTCTTATAACAATCGCAATGTGGTTTCTTATCCCTTATCAACACCATGGGATATTTCGTCAATTGGAGATCATACAACCTTTTCAATTCAAGATCTAAATGCTATAACCGTTGGCGGTATGGGAACGTTAAACAATACAGGGCCCTATTTTAAATAC
>Ga0315900_10001132_pt1 | contig 42901 bp, 42 predicted proteins | sample LakEriMetagenome_FD_203521 | JGI IMG/M metagenome (GOLD analysis project Ga0315900, IMG submission 203521) | Freshwater fungal communities from buoy surface, Lake Erie, Ohio, United States - Buoy 12 MA114 | ecosystem: Environmental > Aquatic > Freshwater > Lake > Lake biofilm | place: USA: Lake... | reverse complement strand
GTTTGCATTGAGTGAATTGTTTGCACGAATAAATCCTGCATTTGCATGATTGAATGCGGCGTTGGACTGAATGAATCCTGAGTTTGCTTGAATATATGCAGCATTAGCAGCAGCAAAAGCACCATTGGCATTTGCAAATGCGGCATTGGCTCTAGCAAAGGCACCGTTGGCATTTGCAAAAGCAGCATTCGCATGATCAAACGCTGAGTTTGTTTTTATGAAGCCGCTATTTGCATGGATGAATGCTGCATTTGTCTGTATGAATGCTGAGTTTGCTTGAATATAAGCAGCATTAGCAGCAGCAAATGCGCCGTTAGCATTTGCGAAAGCAGCATTCGCATGATGATACGCAGAGTTTGCTTGAATAAACCCGCTATTTGCGTAACTACCTGATGCATTCTGAAACTGAAACGCAGAGTTTGCATGAATAAATGCTGCGTTGGCTTGTTCAAATGCAGAGTTCGCACGAATACCACTTGTGTTCTGACTTGTGTATGCAGCATTCGCATGTAAGTATGCGGCATTTACATGAAAGAATGATGAATTAGCTTGAATGAATCCTGAGTTAGCATGAATATATGCCGCATTGGCCATTGCAAGACCAGCATTTGCATTTGCAAACGAATAGTTAGCATGAAAGAATGCTGAGTTGGCTTGAATGAAACCACTATTCGCATGATCAAACGAATAATTAGCATGTAAAAATGCGGAATTTGCTTTTACAAACGCAGAGTTGGCGTATGATGCTGGTGCCGAACCACCCAAGTCATCGTATGATATACCATCATTTGTGAACTGCCATTTATTGTCTGTTTCATTCCATAACAAATAAACGTTTGCTTCCACACCACGATCAATTTCAATACCCGCATTCATAGTCGGTGTACCCGACTGACTGATAGCAGCATTCAATGTGATGATGTTATCACCAATCAATACGATTGGTACATTGGCGCCAATTGAACCGCCAATGATATTCAGATTACCTACAATAGTTAGATTACCAGTAATCGTGCCACCAGTATTTGCATTTACGGTATTATTTGCACGAAGAGATGTCGCATTAACAGAATTGAATACAGTATTTAATCTATCATATGCAGAAATGCCACGAATATAAGAATCGAAACCACCAATGATGATAGGACCGTCACCAGCTGGTGAACCAATGAATAATGTATTACTGCTATATGAATACGCTGGCTCACCAATGTTAAGTGTTGCTGGTGTGTTCGTGACAAGTGAACGCTTTATTTGTATTGTTGTATTTGCCATTTGTAATTCTTAGAATAGTCCACCGTCAATATCTGCAATCGCAGTGACAGCAATTTTCGTTTCATATCGATTGTTTGCCGAACTATAGACTAAAGAAAATCCATCTTGCACACCATCTGTTGACACATCATTAATTTCCGCCAGTGTAACATTAGGTTTTGGTTTGTAATTCGGTGATACAAGTGTTGTTCTATTTGGTTGAAAAACCGTAACTTTACCTAAATCTGGCATGACTTACCTCGTAACTGATGGAAGTACAACAGCAGTGCCTTCTACTACACGTGTCACGGAGTTATCAACAGAGTTTCTGATAATCAAGTCATACACATATCGGCCTGGCGTTAAATTTGCTGTGTTTGCAGCGGTCATCGATAACGTGATTTGACCGTTCGCATTTCCAGTAATGATTGCGGAAAGTGTATTTGCTGATGAAGAATAATATGATTTGCGTAATTGAGCCGATGCAGAATATGTTGTAAGATTTACGGAGTCACCTTGTGTATCATTTACTGTGACAGTTGATGTGAGGTTTGCACCTTGCTCAATGGTAATTTCTACGTATGCCGCCAAGATTGTCTCCTTCTAATCGTGTATTTAGTCAATCTTGTACCGCTAATAAAAAACCCCGACTAGCGGGGTTTTTGTTTTATGATTGAAAAACAATGTTACGCAGGTTGTGGTTCAACTTCTTTCCATGAAACTGTTTCTTCATCCCATGTATACATCTTCTTACCCTCACCCATGCCGGCATCCGAAGGCATAGCTACAGGTGCTTCCCAATTTACATCTTCATTGTTCAACACCCATGAAGCATACGGTTTTGGTGGAACGAACGCATCCAATTCTGCATTGTATGTATAACCGACACCTGCATAACGCTTGCGGAAGTTATGATTGTATGATGTCTGCTTCCAATTGCCACCAAACAATCTTTGACAGAAACCAATACCTAATTCTTCACGCTCAACGCCATTAGCGTCAAGTAATTCATTGTTGGACACAACAATGACTTGAGTTACAACATTGTTTTCATCAAGTTGTGCAAAATGTGCCATCTAAAAACTCCCTCTTTGTTAAAAGTTACTTTGTATTTATAAATCTATTTATGTCCATTTGATAATGACAACACCTGAACCACCACTTCCTGTCGATTCTCCAGTTGGATTATTACCACCACCACCGCCACCACCAGTGTTATTATTCGCACTTGTAGCATTTATGACTGTTGGACTGTATGGATAACCGCCCTGTTTTTGACCAGCACCAGCACCAAAAGGAGTTCCGACTAATACACCATATGGAGCATAACCTCCACCGCCGGCTTGAACGCCTTGTGGATATGCACCTCCACCACCACCAGCATATGCAGTATTAGCACCAGAAATTGATGAGAATAGACCGACTGCACCATTGGCGCCAGACCAAGTGGGTACGCTTCCTGCGCCACCGCCACCACCTCCTAATCTATCCGCACCAGACGGTGAAAATAAACCATTGGAGCCACCACCACCTTCGGCAGGTGAATATCCACCAGCATTTCCTGGACCACCAGAACCACCTGAATTACCACTGCCGCCACCTCCAGATCCACCGGAACTACCATTAACGTTAGTGGGTCCAGAACTACCTCCAGCCGGTCCTCCTGCTCCACCCGTACCACCACCTGACGACCAAATAGCAGGAAATGGTGATGATGACCAAATTCCTGAATTCGAACCATTTGCACCAGTAACACCATATGAAGTGGTACCGGCACCACCTGCACCAACAACAATTACGTGAGATGCACCAGGTGTTACAGAAGTGCCTGAACCTGTTCTAAAACCACCAGCACCACCACCTCCAGCCGCATAGCCACCAGCACCAGCACCACCACCAGCAACCACAAGATAATCAATACTAGTTACACCATCCGGCACACTCCATGTAGTGGTGTTAGAAAAGATTGCAACTTTGTTTTGTATTGCTGAGATTTTGATGACAGCAAAACCTGAGGCGCCTGATCCTCCAGAAGAAGACCAACTTGGACCTGCACCGCCGCCGCCGCCACCGCCGCCGGTTGAATTATTGGCATTTCGACCAGTAGCACCAGAAGAAGGTCCACCAAGTCCATTACCTGCGCCATATGGTGTTCCTAACCAAGGTGCGCCCGAAGAGTATAATGCGTAGCCTGCACCACCAAAAGACATAAAGCCATCATAAGAACCACCACCACCGCCGCCAGCATATGCAACATTAGAACCTGATAATGATGAAAATATTCCTATACCACCATTACCACCAGATGGTGCAGTACCAGATTGTCCTACACCGCCAGCGCCACCACCACCACCAGTGCCGTAATTGCCAAAACCAGCGTAACTATCACCACCGTTAAAACCTTGTCCCGGTGTGCCTCGGCCGGATGGACCAATCGGTGATCCGGGAGATACTTGACCACCGCCACCAGAGCCACCAGAATTTCCCCATGTTGCAACTCCAGGCGATTGACCACCGCCACCACCTCCACCTATTGCAATTAAAATCTCAGCATTTGCCGTATTGCCAGCGGATAAAACAGTGCTTGTTCCATTAGAACCTTTAACACTAGCTGGCGACCCAGGACCACCAACTCCACCACTACCAATTCGAATTGTATAGATTTGATTAGGTCCTACTGCATAACCTGTGCCTTGTAGAACACCACCAGCACCACCGCCACCACCGGAACCACCGCCACCGCCGCCACCGCCCGCAACTAAAAAATAATCAATTGTGGTGACACCATTAGGTATTATAAATTGACTTGTGTTTGCGAAAACGAATGTTTGATTTGAAATTTCACCATATCTCCATTTAAGAATAACAACACCTGAACCACCGGAACCACCGGTAGCAGGTGCGGGCGAACCACCATATCCACCCCCACCGCCTCCACCACCTGTAGAATTATTGCCCGAAACACCAGGATTTATACTGAGAGCATGAATCCCACCATTACCACCTCCAGTTGTGTTAGCACCTGAACCACTATTACTTCCACCTCCACCGCCAGCATATCCTGTATTAGCACCTGTGATTGTTGAAAATATTCCGACACCACCTCTACCACCACCACTACCACCGCCGATGGTGCCAGGCGAACCACCTCCTGCGGCGCCGGCGCCACCACCACCACCGTAAGGGGCTCCACCATTATTACCTTGTCCAGGCGTTCCTAATCCACCCACTGGGCTTGACCCAGCACCGCCACCAGAACCACCAGATCGATTGCCGGCCCCAAGAAACCCACCACCACCGCCAATAGCCCAAGATACTATTGTATTTCCCGTAGCAGTATTAAAAATCCCCGAATTCGAACCATTACTACCACTGGTGCCACCAACACCTCCCGCACCACCAGCACCAACGACAACTGTATATTGTGCAGTCGGAGTTACTGATATATTTGGACTTGCAAGATAACCACCAGCACCACCGCCACCACCCCAATCGACAGCCGGCTGATACCCACTACCACCGCCACCACCACCGACAACAAGATACTCAACACTTGTTACACCTATAGGCACAGTCCAAGTTGAACTTTCTGAGAATATTTGAACACCATTAAAAATTCCAGACGGCACTTCCTCTGGCCATATACCAGCAAGTCTTGCTATTTGTGCTTCACTTAAAGACCAAATTCCTGTGGCGGTACCTTGCCCAATACCACCACCAGTGGTTAGGTTTCGTGTGCCAATAATTCCGCCATTAAATCCCTTAGCCATTAACTAATTTCCTCAAACGATGAGATAAAGTGTAAACGATTATTTGCATCAGCCCTGACTCTGATGTTATCACCTTCTTCCAAGTAAAGTGATTTTGACAGAATATCAAGTGATGATTTGGCAGGTACAGTAACTACATTTGCAATTGCATAAACTGAGTTGCCAACACCTGTGCTTGTGTTTTGTGCGCCAAATTTAAACAGTTCAACCGATACGTTACCAGAATTGGATCCGTCAACATTAGACACAATCAGTGTATTAACCTTAAACACTTTATTTGAGTTGACAGGATTAACAATCACTGACGATGAAACTGTCGTAACGTTGGCGACGTTACTTTTACCTCTGATATCTGTTACGCTAACAATGTTTGGCGCTGCCATTTATTAACCTCCGAATATGATCGAACTTACAATGCCCGAACTTGAAATTTTTAAATTTGCTTCCGCTGAAAAATTATTTGATGAAATTGCATTTGTTGTAATCAAATTTCCAGTAATTTGACCAGCAACAATATTATTCGCACGAATAGCATTTACTGCCATCTTTGTGCCAGTAACCGAACCATCAGATGGAACTTGAGTTGATGAGCCAGCACCTAAATGATGAATAACAATGTTATTTACTCCCGTGGCAGGCGCAGAAGTAAAAATAATTAAATCACCGTTTAATATATAATCAACATTGGGTACTTTATACAAACCACCAATGAAAACTGCAATTGCAGCAACTCCAGCCGGGGCTCTAATCAACGGTCCAAAAGTTGTAGTTGCATCATCACCACTGTAGATATTAACTACATGTGGTACTGAAGTTACTTGATTGCCAATATATGACATTTAATTTCCTATTATTCGTATGTCGGTCTTACTGGTGGTTCACCTGCTGGTGTGGGAAACTTGTCATTGATTTCTTTGATTGACTCATAGAACTTTGTTCCCTTGCCTGGAATTTCACTGTTATCCATTGCTTCCCATAAATTGTTTACTATAGTTACAATATCAGGATAGTTTGCAGCACGATCAATAAAGTGCTGCCAGTATTCAATAAACTTATTCTGATATTCCAATTCTTTAAAAATCTCTTCTTTAGTTGGTGGTTTTGTTCCCGCCTCGTCTTCCCATCTTGTAAACTCAAAATGACCACCAGATGCAGACATATCATATCTTGCACTTGGTCTGAGTGCTTTAATTGCAGTGTCAATACCACATACAAGTTTGTTGTTGTTTCCTACCAAATATTGTGCATAAGAAATTTGTTCGTTATTCATTCAATCACCTCTAATTAAATAAAAGTATTTATTGTAAAAAAGTTATAGTACCAGAGCCAGTAAATTGATATAACCAAGATGAGCCTAAGTTAGTTTCGGTTGCGCTACCTGTCGTGCTTGATGCCCTAATTACACTTTTAAATATAACAACTCCACTTGCTCCAGATAATACTGTAGGACCCACAATACCACCATCGCAACCACCAGCACCGCCACCACGATTTGCTAACGGTGCTGATGCATTTGCAGCACCACCTGGAGCATTTTGAGTTCCGGCTCCACCACTACCGATACCAGCACCCCCTGCTCCATATGTAAGAGATGAACCTGTAATTGCGCTAGATATTCCCACTCCACCAGCACCACCAACATAACTAGGAAAACCACCTGCACCACCCGCACCACCCGCACCACCTCCACCACCAGAAGCAGAAGCAGAAGATGGATTGGCAGAGCCGCCTCCACCATTATTACCTAATGGCGGATAGCCTGCTGCACCCGTAGCAAAAACACCATTCCATTGTGGTTGTGCGTAACCACCGCCACCCGAACCACCAGGCAGTGCTGATCTTAAAGATCCGTTACCAATTTGGACTGGATATCCAAAAAATGCCCCACGACCACCACCATCACAAACAACATTTGACCAAACAGCCGGATTATTAAATGTAATTGAAGAGTTTGAACCGGATGATGAACCTGAACCACCACCACCAACTGTTACTTGAAGCACTGCTCCAACAGCAGGAAAGGCTAAACCTGTTCTTAAACCACCACCGCCACCACCGCCACCTTGTGCATAGATGTTTTGACCAGACCCATCATAACTTCCACCACCACCTGCTAAAACGAGATATTCAATAAAAGACGGTTGAGTAATACCCAAAGAAGGACCCGTCATTCTTCTAAGTGTTACTCTATTTGCGGTGATTCTATTTAAAGCCATTCAAAACTCCAGTTAATAAATCTCTGTACCAAAAGCCGAAAAACTCATTAATGAACTATTTGCATTTACCGAAATGTTTGAACCAGCATTCATTGTAATGCCAAGTGTTAGTGTAATTGAATCTCTGGCGGGGCAATTCACACGGTATGCAATATAGTTTGTGTTAGAAACTGCAACACCAGAAACATTCACAGCAATGCTAAATGAGTTTCCAACACCATCGGATTCATTTAAATTAGCAATTGTAATTGATGAGATAATTGCGGAATTACCAACAGGAACCCGATAAAGATTTGTCAACGTATTGGCTGTTGGATTTGACTGCCCTAAAATTCTATATGATCTTGCCATTTGTTATTTTCCTTTTACATTCCACCAAACAAAAATGCATCATCAAAAATGTCTGGTGGGGACACAATGTTGTTACCACTAACCGCATTGTTTGCTATTAAATTACCAGTAATTTGAGTCACTCCAATTTTATTACCTAAAACAGCACCATCTGCGATTTTTGTTGTTGTGACTGCGCTAGTAGCAATTGCGGTTTCAGTTACAGCGCCAGGTAAAATTTGTGATGCTGAAATTTGATTATATGTAATTGCTACTGGTGCAAGATATCTGACAGTAATATTGTTAGTGCCAAGAGATGGTGCCTCATCAAATGTCATTAAACCATTCGTCACAGTGTAAGATGTTGTTGGTGTTTGAATGACACCATTTACAACAACTTCAATATCATTGGCACTATCAATGTCTCTTGTTAAAGTAAATTGAGTGCAAGCACCTGTACCGTTAAAACTATCAACGGTTATTGTAAAAGCATTTACTTCAGGTTCGTTGCCAATGTATGACATTAGGAAATCTCCAGAACTGAAGCAATGACATCAGCGGAAGATGCTACAGATGTATTTACTGCTAAGTAATCTCCTGCTTCCAACACAAGTTTTTGATCGCCACCAATAGGTACTAATGCACCACCGGGAGCAATCGTAGCACTCTGAACCAAATACACGTTCGGTGCGGCAGCACCAGCGCAGGTTAAAATAACGTTTGCAGCGATTGGTGAACTTGTAATGTTAGCGATTGTCATACCGATAACTGTGGCTTGCACACCAGCAGCAGCCGCATATACGTTCTGAGCAGTCGTTCCTGCCGCTTTGAGAACACTGTTTTTAAAATTGTTAGCCATTAAATCCTCTGTTTTTCTTCAGTATTTATTTAACCTAAGGCAATCGCAAATGCAATTGATGAGTCAATTGCTGCTGAAATTGTGCCATAAATTGCAGTATTTGCTTGACCCACCAAGAGTGTAATGTTACCTGTGCTTGTATTTAAGTTTGCTGCATTAACAGAACCAGCAACACTTAAATCATCAAATCCAAGTGAGTCTAAAGTAACGTTACCAGATATTGATAGATTACCATAAATGAATGCATCACCACCGACCGCCAGATTGCTTGTGATATTTACACTTGCGGCATTACCCGTGAGTATTAATCCACTTGTGACGTTCAGTGTGGAGATATTCGCCAATGGCGCAACGATGCTACTACCAACATTCAGTGTCGTTGTAACATTTGCCCTTGTAATATTACCAGATATAGTTACATTTGAAGCAAACGTATTTCCAACAACAACTAAAGTTTGAGCAATATTTGCATTACCTGCCACAGCCAAATCATTAAAACCAATGGCATCTAAAGTCGTATTACCTGAAATGGTCAGATTACCGTGTAAGAATGTATCACCACCAACAAACAATCTATTAGTAACATTAACCGAAGTTATGTTTGCGATTACGTTAGCATTTCTACCAATCGTTATATCTCTAGGTACCGTAACATCATTGTCTAAGAAAAGAACATTAGCAAGATTTGCGGTGTTTGCTCTTAGTGTATTAATGTTTGCTAATGTGCGAACATTCAGAGAAGCAGCAGAACCTTCGATAAAAATCGAAGAGTTCATCACAAAACCACCGCCCGTATTATCGGTCAGATTATTTGCAACCGCAACAAGAGTAGATGTTGTGGTTAGCCACTCTTCAAAAGTATTGGCTGTTGAAAGTTGATCTATTGCCATCTTATGTTCTCGTTACAAGTTGTTGAAGAAGATTCTTAATTTCTGATATGTCATCTTCTAATTTATTTACTTTATTTTCCAGTGTTTGCTTCTCTTGTAGTTCTTTTAATTTTTGTTCTCTTTCTGCATAATAAAGGGCAAATTCTTCCTTGTTGACATTCAGAAGTGCTTTACTTTCTGTGTCACGATAAAAATTTTGATTGTCTTTTATTTGAACAAACATATTTAAACCGTAGCCTCTGGCAAAGCAACAACACGTAATTGAGAAACTAAAGGCACATTAACTGTGCTTGAACCAAACATAACTATCTTAATTGCAAATGACATAAAGTCTTTATATTCAACACCATTAGCACCAGTGTATCTTACTCTATTATTTGGGATACCTGACCCATAAGTTCCTGGAGCAAAGATCACTTCAAAAAAATCACCTCTGCCATTAGAAACGGCATTGAGTGATGTTGAGTTTTCTGTCATTAATTGATAATTGTTGTCATCGAATTCAGAAGAATCTGATTCAGAAAGTAACTTGTAATACACAAGAATTCCTGAACCCGGTGGGCGATAAATGTCCATATACACACGTAAATCGCCAGCATCAAAACCAGGAGCAAGTTTCACACGTTTCGTAATATAACGAATATTTGAATTACCCCCTGACGATTTATCTTCACCATTATACACTGCGGTAGCACCCGAACCACTACCACCAGAAATTGTCAATATTGGTGAAGTATAATAACCTGAACCTGGATTAGTTAATTCAAGTCGAACAATTTTATCTCCATCGGTTACTGCTCTTGCAGCGGCACCACGATCATCGTTTGTTCCATCTGGGTAAGTAAACGTTACGCTTCCATTTGTTGTGTAGCCAGAACCTTGATTTACAACGATAAACCCTGTATTTTGTAACTCCATATTATTGATTCTATTTTCAATCGTCAGAAGGTTTAGACGAGTGATATCAATCATTGGAGAAACATCTGGATTATTTGTTGTAAGTGTAGTTCTTACTAAAAACGTGGTATTTCCTGTGGTTTTATTAAGAATTCTTCTACCAAAACCATCATCACAACTATAGTCTCTATTTTTGATTAAAGGTAAAAGTTCATGAGTTCCGCCTGTGTTAAGTTCAGAAATGAACTCATAAGAAACATCAGCACCCGATAGAGTTGCATCTGTAGACATAAGTTGGAAAGTATCAAAAACAGTATTTGCCGAATAATCTGTCATATCAACTTCAAAGAAGCCTTGTCCAGTACCATTTGTAAACACTCTTTTCTGAATACTAAACATGATGTCTTGTTCTTGATCGGCAGTCCAAGTAGAACCGTTTTGTGATAAGAACAGAGACCCTGTATAAGGTTGTTCTGAAATCTTCACAGTAGTTCGAATATCGGTTGCACCAATTTGAGCAATATAACACTCATATCCATTACTATTTGAAACAAGTACAAATGAATGTTCTCCTGGTAGTAACAATATTGGAACATCAAATTTAAACTCAGTGTATTTGTTTGAATCTGTTACATCAGGATTATCAGTTATTGTTACTTGATCTGGAGTCAGAGTTTTTTCGGCATATGGATAAACCACAGCAGAAGAAGGGTACCCGTTATCAACTGGTCGGATTTGACAAGTCACTGGAGCAGATATGTCTTTTGTTTTAAAGCAAACACGAACAGAATCAATCACGATACCTTGTGGATATTGATTTGGATTAATCAGGAATGTTTGTGCAAGAGGATCGTAGTATCCAATAACAACGTTGTTCCTTCTAGTTGTAACGACCGATGATTTAATTGAAGTAACTGTCTCTGTTGTGGATTCATTTACGGTTGATCTTGAAACAGTAGGAGTAAAGACTGTAACAGAAGTTGATTGTTTAGTATCTACTTGACCCTGTGACAAAAACTTCGCATCTCCATTTGTTCTGGAGTTTTCAAGGTTATTAAACGCATCATCAATTAAGCGTAAAACTTTTTCACCCGTTCTAAACACATCTGCGGGTAAAAAGAAAATAGCGGCTGTTGTGCCTTCTTTTGTTGTCTCTAAATCTCCTATTGTATAAACAGAAGTTGAATCTGGATTAGTTGTCCAAGTTCCATTAATTGTTGCAACACGTGTAGAAGAATCATATGAACTTATTGTAACAGACTGTCCCTTACCTGTTCCAGCAAGAATTAGAATTCTCTTATTCACATAATCGGCAGCATTAGTAGCACCACCAGCAGAAAGAGCAAGTGTGATTGTAGTAGCCGAACCAGCAAGAGCAATACCTGTTTGGTGATACCATTTGTCTGCTCTATATGTTCTTCCTGTAATATCACCTTTAACCCAAATACCATTTGTTGCACACTGATCCCAAGAACCAAACGATGCTGATGGTTGCATATTTACAGAGAACAAATTGTTATTTGAGGTCAATGCTGCACCACCAATTCCAATTACTGTGTCTGTGCTTAAAAGTTCTGTGTTTGAAGATGCTCTATAAAAAGTTACAGTTTCAGAATTTGAAATTGTTGTTTGATATTGCAAGTTATTTTGAACCATCTCAAAACGATTTACTTTTGCAATTTTATCATTAACATTTACATTATCAAAAAATGCATTAAGTGTCGTAAACGGTTTGAATTTGCTACCTATAACCAATATGTTTCTTGCTCTCATAAACTGAACAATACTTACATCGATCAATCTGTCACCAAAAGATTGGGTAAGTTGTTTAGGTACAATTGTGCTAATAATATTGGTGCGTGTTTTGTCTAATGTTTCAGTTACAACTTCTTTTTTTCTTTCGGTAAAATCAACTGAGGCGGTGACCGCAATGAGGCCACCGCCAGTGGGTTTCCCACCACTGTTTTCGAATCCTTTTGCCCAACTATCATTACGATCGGTGCCGTCTTTATTTACAACATTTATACCAAGAAGTTCTCTCTGACCAAATTCCACAGCCTCAACACCAACAACTTGAGTGTTCCAGTTGCCATAATCAGTAAACTTCATTGCTGACCATGCATCTGCTGCCTCAGCACCACCGGACAAATCAATATTTTGTGATTCTAAACGAGTTTCGGAACGCCAGACATCAGAAGGCGGGTCAAGAACAATTGACCCAATATAATTAACAATATTAAATGGGTTAATATTCATTGTTTTTGATGCTCTGTTCTGCACAACAAAAGGAGTAATTGTTGAAGAAAGCAACATCAATGGTCCATTAATCTCAACATTTTGATTTGAAGTTGAATTATTGGAAAATACTCTTGTTGAAGCAAGATTAAATGAACCACGTAGAGTGCGTGTAACAATATCAATTGCTGAATTAAAATCAGGTTTTACTATATCAGCAGCACTTTTATCGATGAACGAATCAACAAATACACCATTTTTTGGTCTTGCTATACCAAATGAATCACGAACTGTTCTATCGTTTTTATTGATTGTGGCAAGTTCAGCAATTGATAAAGATGTATATAACTCCAGATTTTGTATTCTCTTATCCAATCTGGCAATATCTTTCATTGTATATCTTCTGTGATTAAATGCTTGAATTTTTACAGAAGAAATTATGGTTACATATGGAGGATAAGTCAAAATATACAGAGTCATTGAATCATCTGGTTCAACTGGAACAACAGGATTAAATGCAGGAACTCCTTGTAATACCAGAAACTCTCTATTTTTCGTTAAAACAATTCTGTCAATTCTAGGTAAATAATACTCAAAATCCATTAGAACATCTAAACCTGGTTCGGCAACTTTTGGTCCTAAAACGGCTTCATCAACATCCAAAATAAAGTTTCTTGCAATCGTGTCTGCTGATGCACTACTTCTAACTGATGCTCGAACCGGACGAAAATCTAAGTAATCCCTCAAGAAAATTTTTGCACCACTTTGCAGCGTGTAGATGGGTATCATATCATAACTGACACCTCTACCGCCATTTTCTTGTGTACCAAGTCTTGTATAAGAATCAATATCGAAATATCCAGAACCGTTTGAAGAAAATCTATTATAACGAATAACTAAAGGACCTATTGGTGCGTTTTGTCCGGGTCTTAAAGTAATCGATGACCAATCATAATAAGAATCCTTTTGTCCAGTATTCAAAATATATCTGGCAGTAACGTTTGATGACTCGGTGAGAGCATTGTATACAGATGTAGTTACGTTAGCACCATTTAAATCAAAAATAGCATTAATTGAATGAACATCCGTTACGTATAACCATTGTGGTTGCCCTGGTCTTCTTTCAACTATTGATTGATTGATAATAGTTTGACCATCAAATGGAGCCACGTTCGCATTATTGTTAGCAGCAAAAACTTTTACGTAAGTTCCTAGGCCTATACCCCATCCTGGGTCAACTAACTGGGTGTTTGCTTTAACAAATGTTTTTGTTTTTGAAGTTGGGTTAGAAGCATTTACAACAGCATAAATGTTTGCTGTCATATTCGCACCATCTGTTACCGTGATTGTTCTTGATGAAGTATCAACAGTAAAGTTTTCAGCCGGAATAGTTCTACCTACTTGATACCAACTTGTGCCAGAATTAGTTGGGATAACTTGATAATATCTTTGTTTTGAATCAGTTGTAGTTGCACTTTGTAGAGTTTCACCAGTACCTAAAGATAATGCTTGCGATACTCCGCCGGTAAATGTGACAGTTTGATATAATCTCTTATATGAGTATGAAAAATCACGTATAGTATTATCAGCAACATTTTCTACACCAACTCTAATTAACAAAGGTTCTCTTATTGTATCTCTAATTGAAGCAGGCTGAAATAGCCCTTTAGATTGAACAAGTGTGGTTGTAGATACACCAATTTGTTCATCTTTTGATAAAGGTGAAACATTTGCCAATGCAATACGAGAATTTCCAGCACCCAATCTAACAAGAGATTCAGCATCAGCGAATTTAGGATCAAGTATGAATCTAAAATTGGCTCCAACTGCGGTGCTAAAAGGTGGGAAAACGGTAGCAGTTAAACTTGATCCAACATAATCAGTAATGATTCTTGTTGAATTATCGCTAGGTGAGTTTAGTGGCGCACCACCAACAATTCTCAATGACAAGCCTTTATATACATCATTATTTGCAGCAAATCCAGTAGGAAATACCACTGTGCTTGTGGAGCCACCTGTTGCATTTATACCATAACCACCATTTGCCGCTATAGGACGAGTATTTACATCAGTTAAATATACTTTGTAAATATAGTTATTACTCTCACTTGTGTTGCCCGAAACGGAATAAAAAGAAACAACTTTAATTTTTGTGTTTCCAATTGTTGTGTTTGCGTAAATTGCAGCATTTCCTGTTCCAACATAATTAGTTATTTGACCGGTATTCAATAATGAAATATCGGCATTAGCATATTGGTTTGTTGCAAAATTACCATACATGCCATTGGCAAAAATATAATAACCGTAATCAACCTCAACTCTACGATTTTCTACAGTCTCCGTAGTTCTTGGTTTTGGTACAGTTATTGTTGTTGGTGCATCAGTTCTAAATTCATAACCTTTAATATATGCTTTACCTGAACCTAAAGTAACATTAGCAAAAGCCGAATTCGAAACGCTGTCGGTGAGTTCTAATGGGAAATTTTTAATAACATAATCACCAGACTCATCTTCTGTTCTGCGGGCAAATTCATCACCTAAAGAAGCATAGATTGGAGTATTAACAGTTTTTTGTGGAACACCACCATCCATGATGCTTAACTCCACAAATTGTTTCAAATCTGTGCTACCAATCGGTCTTGTCTCCAGTGTCATCAAAACTTTATAGCGGTCTGCACCTGGTGCTTGGAAATTTGAAGAGCCTTGTGCTGGATCAAGAAGTGTAGTGTCTTCTGTATAATCAACCAAATCTTCACTCACAGAAAAACCAACAATTGCACTACCCTCACGACTGTATTTGTCAACCGCCACACTTTGTGGCTGTACTTTTACAAAAATTCCATCGTAATAAAATACACCTTCATTTACAGAAAATGATTGACAGTTTCCAGTAGCATTTGCCGAAGCAGTATTTGCATAATAAGTTATTGCTTGTGGGTCAGTATTTGAAGTGTAGATAGTTTCATTAACTGTAAATGGATCGCCATATAATTGATTGACAATAAATGTGATTGGCTCATTATTTGCACTAACAGCACCATACGATTTTAAAACATATGCACGTTTTGTATTGGCCGAATTAATAATTACTTGTTTATCAAAATTTAAATATGAAATATCTTGGCCGGAATAACTTGAAGCAATGTTAATATACGCTACATTTTGAATTGTGATTTGCCCACCTGTAACTACGGAACCAGTTTTGAACACATGGTCGCCAAACTTTTTAATCTGATCTTGTAAGGTACTTTGAAGTTGCGTCAATTCACGGGATTGAACAGCATTTCCCGGCTTAAACAAAACCCTATAATAATTTTTATCGTCGTCAAAATCGTCGTAGTAAGGATCTTGATTAAAATTTGTAGTAAGTGCCATTTATTAACCTTTAAAATCTAACAATAAGTTTGATATTTTCAGCCTGACCTTCTGCTCTTGTGGTCTTAGTCGCATTTTGCGTATATAAAATATCACCTGAATATGGTTCAAATTCTGGATTCTGTACAGTTACAACCAGACGATCAGAAACACCAGAACTAGCTCCTCTCAAAAGAACACCGGTTCTAAATGTACCTCTCACATTCGTCAATCTAACTTGATCAAATGTTTGATCTAAAACTGAACCATGAGCAATCGTGTTGGCTGCCGAAGTATCATTAGGTAAACCTTGATAAGCAAATTCATCAATCGAATAACTCGAACCAGCGGTTATCGTTAAGACAGTTGCTTGAGAGACAACCGGACTAGCATTAGCAGGTGATACAACCGTAGATTCACCATATTTATGAGGGTTTACAAAGATACCATATTGTCTAAAAGTTGTATTTGCTGGTATCTTGCCATTTTCAGTTGAATCGATTTCACCAATTCTTGATACAACCATAACACTATTTGCACCCAATTCTCTTGCTGGATTGTATGCGTGACCATATTTCATATCACGAATTACACGAATAGACGCATTTGAACCTGTACCATAAACAAAAGCATTTGCTCTTGAATAATTAATTCCAATCGTAGTTACAGTTACTTTAGTTAAAAATCCATTAGCATTAATTGATGCGGCAGCCACGGCACCAGTTCCATCACCATCGATAAAGATTCGTGTTGTTAGTGCGATTTGATTTGCGGTTGTATTTCCACCGCCAGCAGAAGTTGTCGCAGTGGATAAAAATATGTTATTATTAGGCACATCTATTCTGGAAATGAATGTGCCAGGTGCTATTCCTGTACCCGAAACTGTCATGTTGGCCGTAACGTTTGTTGTGTTGGCTAAATTCAGTCTTGTGCAACCAGAAGAAAAAACAGGAATGACTGCTACATTATTCTCATAAAAACCGGAACCCATATTTTCGACAACGATTGTTGTAAGTTCGCCATCAACAACACCAATAAGATTTATGTTATAGTCTAATTGATTTGTACTTGATGGGGCTGGAATCCAATCGTCTGCCAAAAATTTATTCGATGGCTTAACATTAAACATGTACTTCCAAATGTAACCATCAGAGGTTGCGATGTTACCATTAGAAGATGTATAATCGCCAGTAGGTTCTACGGTTGAATTTGCGGATACATTGTTAGACAGACACTTGTAAACATTTCGCTCAGATGTGAAAACATACATCGGTTTGACGTTTAGTGAATTGTTTCCAGTTAGCAACTCATCCAAGTCAATCAAATCATCATACTGTTTATACTTTGTATTTGCCGTCCAAGATATTTTAGGTATGACAAGTTCAACATCATTACCAGTAATCTTTTTGGCTGCAATCATATTTTCCCATGCAAGTTTTTCATCGTTCACGGAATCTACGATTGAATTGGGAACATTTTCGTCAAAATAAGGTAAGTGATTGCCAATAAAAACGTAACCAATTTCTGGCGCAGGTTCATAAAAAGATTCTTTAAACTGAACCGCAGAGATATATGGTATTTTTTTAGTCGTAACTGAAGTCATAAATTATATTTATTGCTTAAATATGATTGCTGTTTGTGCATTGGATGTTTGATACCAAGACACAGGATTAATTGTAATGACAGCACCAGAACCGGCACTATTAGGTGCAACATCTGGAGTATAGTAATATTCTCCAGCACCTTGCAAAACACTATTGCTATTTAGTGTAACTTTACGAATTGCACCATTACCAGGATAAACTTCAACAAGCGCATTAGCTGCGGTATTTCTACCAGTAAATCCAACGGTAATTACTGCATTTGTTTGATCGTTCGCAACAGGCGTAATTGTAAATACGGCGTTTGTATATGAGTTACTGTTTGCTGTAAGTGTCACAGAAGCAGTCTGACCAACGTTTGCCGAAGTATTAACTACTAAGTTTGCTGCTGCTTTTGCATTAGCACTATATCCTATGATAAAAGATGCTACAGTTGATGGTGACTGCAATGTATCAGTGGCCGGGTCAAGAATTCCCACAACAATAATATCTGCACCATTTGCATATAAGCCAACATGATTCACAGTGGTTCTTACAATCGCACCAAAAGCACCGTTAACCTCAACCGTACAGTTTGCACGAATGTTTGCAGTTGCTTGTGTTGTCGAAAACACCACGTTACCATTTACGTATCCCGAACCACCAACAATTGGGCGAACTTCTGTCACCGAAACGGTTGTCACATTTGGTGTCACGGTTGTTGGTGGAATTCTGTATAAACCAACATCGGTAACTACTATTGATTCTATATTAATTGCACCGTTTGAATGCACAGTATAAGTTGCATTCGCATCCCTAACAGGAAGACCACCGCTAAACACCAGATACCCATTCGCAAGACTATTTCCCGTGAAAAGATTTCCAGCAGTGTTTGATACAACCGATATTACAGAGTTTGGTGCTGTATTTAAAATAGCAGTGGGTGTAGAACCATTAGCATACAAACCAGGATCAACAATCGTAATCTTACGAATTTGTCCATCCAAAGGTTTCATTTCTAATGTGAACGAAGCATTACCAACATTTGCTGTTGCTAATGGTGTACCTTTGTATAAACCACCACTTACCAAATGCACGTTGTATACAAGGCCTTGGGAATTAACAACAATTATAGCATTTGCACCAACGTTGTCACTTCCTGCTCCACTAAATTGAACGTATCCATTTACACCATATGCAAAGGCGTTTACAGAAATTGAGTTTACTTGTGCAGATAATGGTGGGAATGTTTCAACACGAATTGTTGCTTGACGACTTGGATCACCTCCAGAAATTACAAGAACGCCATTTGAATGTCCGTTACCTGTACTGTTTACAGTAACCGAAGAAATTACAGCATTTGCGTTTGTATTTGGTCTGGCAGTTGGTGTAGATTGATACAGTCCAGAATCAATCACTTCAACTGTGTTGACAACCGTGTTTGGATGAACAATTAATCTTACGTTTGCATCTCTCAATGGTGAACCGCCAGAGAATACCAGCCAACCATTTGCATAACCTTGACCACGAATTGGTATACTAATACCATTTGCATATACAACACGATGTGGATTACTATCTGGTATAGCGATTGGTTTATTAGCATACAAACCACCAGATACAAATGTTAATGTTCGAATTGTACCATTTGAATTAAATACTTCTACGTTTGCGATTGCTGGTATTGCTTCATCTGTACCAGAGAATGTCATTACACCATTTTCATATCCAGAACCACCAGCAGTGATTGTGAGACTTGTAATTTGGCCGCCACCATTTGAAAATACTAGATAACCATTTGAGTATCCGGAACCAGCATTTGCAATTCTTAAATTAGAAATGTTTGATGTCGTAATTAAAGATGTGTTGCTGACAATCGTGTTAATTTTTCTAATTTCACCATTTACCGCAATCAGTGAACCTAATGACAAAATACCTTTTGTGTTAGCGATATTATATTTTGTACTATTTCCAGTAACAACAACTCTACCATTTCCAACATTGACTGTGCCAGCAATTGTATTTGCCGTAAAACTCTGAATTGCAACATCAGTAAGTTCAACCAGATTTTCTTTATTATATAAAGCATAGTTGACCATGCCAACAGGATGTAACAGTTGCTTCAGCATTGTTTTGTATTTGCTGAACTCTGTTTTTGAAGAAATTACATAAGAATAATCAACGTAGTAATCTTGGCCTTGAAGTTTTCTTTCGAAAGAAGACAATATAGAATCGGATGTTGTCCAACGACCGGGCGCAGAAGAATACGAGCGTTCAATTTCTGCTGTTGCTGTTGCTGTGCCATCTCCACCAACAATACTTACGGTCGGGTTATATTCATAACCAGAACCAGGATTAATAACTTTAATTGAAATAATTTGTCCATTGGCAGTAAATCCTGTTGGTGTTAATGTTTCACCATCACCTATTAGCGAATCAATTTGAATATTCGCACCCGAACCTGTATTAGAACTAACTGAAATCGTAGGAAACTTACCTTGTGTGTAACCATAACCACCAAGTGGCCAACGATCATACACACCAATTTTTTTGTTTGATGCTGAGTACGTAAATACTGATGAAACTGTAGCAATAGTGTCGCTTGTGATAGAAGAAACAATTCTAGACTCATTGTTAATATCTACAAGATCGCCACCTTTTAAATCTTGTGTAAAGAAAGTTCCTGTGCCGGTAATTTCATTACATGCTGCCGTAACTGCACCCACACCACGAATTCTACTATTAGCAGAATCAATTCTCTGAATTGCTCCACCCACTGAAATTTTACCAACAACAGCCGCCGCCATTTGACCATATGTGCCTGGTGGATTGGCATTAAAAATAACTTCATCTCCAATTTGATAATTCAATCCACCATCGTTAATTTTGTAACGACCAATTGACTTCAGACTTTTTGAATAACGAAACGGAGCATTTGCTGCATACTGTGCGCCAGCAGCATCTAAAAATGTTGAATTTTTTTCTGTAAGTGGTACAGTAGAAGAAAGAATTTTAACGTTACTTATCGGACCTACAGTGAGTGTAACATAGTTAAAAGCATTAGCAATCGAATTGGCGGCACTTATGTTTGATTTTGCAAACACTGCACCAAAATTCGAACTGTTTACGTAAACGGTGCCACCAACATTTAAACTTAAATTTGATATTACGTCTGGAGATACTTTAAATGAATTGGCTGCATTGGCGCCAGATGTGTCAATGTTATCAACAACAACAGTCATTGTTGTGAATGAACTGTTACCGTATACAGAAATAGGTGATGCGTTTGAAAATACAGCACCACCGTGAACAACACTTATGGTATCAATTTCTCCAGTAATGACTCTTTCGACTGTGCCAAAGGCATTGACTGATGCATTACCACCAAACACGAAAACTGAATCACCAACACTATAGTTATTTCCAGCATTAATTAAATTAAATTGTCTAACAATAGAAAATGTTGAAGCACGAATATCAATCGAAATGTTATTTGTTTCATCATTGATTGGTATCGTAACTATTTCACCATTTAAAAAATTGCCTCTGAGCGACTTTACATTAATTAAAAGTTCAATAGGTAAACCAAGATTCAGAGTATCAGAGATGATTCTTCGGCTTGCCGTTTCGATAATAGCAGACGCCTTTGAAGTAATGCCGGTAACTTTGCGATTGTTTAATAAATCTATATCAAAATTGTCATAATTTACATTGATTATTGATCCGTTAGCGGGAGCAACAACAAAATTTAGTTGACGGTATTCTTTATTAATAAAATAATCAACATCTGGAATTTTAAGCACATCATTTACATAAACACTTATCTCATCTTTTCCAGATTTTTGTGCCAAGTAAAATGTCTTGTTTGTTCCATTTCCAACATAACGACTTGAGATATCAGGATTAATTCTTAAACGATTATCTATTTGCCAGTTACTAGCTGATGCACGAAGAACATTATTTTTCGGTAAAATAACGTCAATGTCTTCACCAAAGACAAGTTGAAACAAAAGTTTAAATGAATTTTCAGAACCCTTTGTTCTATAAAGGGGAAGAAGATGTTTGAAAAGAAGTGCTTTGTTTGACTGTACTTCAAGTGGAACTAGCGCACCATAAGTATTATAAAAACTTTTTTCGAATCTGTCTAAAGAATCATCAACATCTCTAATGTTTCTTAACGTTTTTGCCGTTGTGACTAGATTGTTTGATGTGAGCGTAGTATTAGCCTGAGCCTCAAGAAACTCATAATATGCTTCTAAAAATAAAATAAATTTTGGATATTCGTCACGTACAAATTCAGGAACTTGACGACTAACAAGTATCGATGTTTTTAAATCTACTGACATTATACAGTTTCTAAAGTTGTACTAATTGATGTTGGATCATCTTCATCTATAGTTATAATAGTATTTTTTTGTGTACTTATAATGCCTTTTTCCGATTCAATTGAAATTCGAACATCGCCATCAACAGATTGAGTGTCTTTTATGTTTATATTAAAAATTTTAATTGTTCCCGTATCATAGTCAATTTCACCAGCATTTTCATCAACAACTTGCCTTTGGGAAAATGAGTCGTAATAAACCGTGCGAATTGTACCAGTTCTTCCATCGATGACTGCCGAAGCTGTTGCACCATATCCCCCACCACCACTAATGCTTACAGTGGCACGTGTATAATCGATACCACGATTTACAATTTCAATACTTTGTATTTGCCCATTTACTATGGTTGCTGAAGCATTTGCGCCAGTTCCATCACCATCAATTGTTACTACAGGTAAAGATGTAAATCCTGCACCAGGATTTGTAACTTGAATAGAAGAAATTCCTGAAAACGATTGTGGTATTTCATCAAATTGCACTTCACGATTAATGCCACTTGAATCTGTAACAGTAAAAATTGTTGAAGTTAATTTGTTACCAATTGTACCTCTGCGTAAAGGTGAATTAAAATTAATCGTATAAGGAGTCGATGCATTTAAAGTTGGCACAAATCTTTTCTGTAATCGAACAGATATGTTAGATCCTATAATTGAATTTATATCTACAGAGTCAACCGCATCTTGAACTTTTGATAAAATAAACTGTGAAGAAAATTTATCTAAGTTAGTTTCTTTGTAAGACAAAATTGATGTTCTTATTGCTGTTCTAAGTTGTTGCTGAGTCAAAACAGTTTTTTTAGGATCATAAGTTACTGTTGGTGAAACAAGCAAATATAAAAATTCAGGATCACGTATTACAGTTTGAATAGCAACTATTGCCTTTGGTTTAATAATTTCATCGATAATACGCTGTTTTTCTGTATCAGACAAATAGTAACCTTCTTTAGGTTTTAATGAAATATAAGCAATTCCAAATTTTGGCGGCGATTCATCTTCACCACCCCATACAGATACAGAATCAATTGATGGATAATTTTTTTGAATATATGATTCGTAGTCCGAAAAAGTTACTAAACGATTTTGTGTTGTAAATTGCAGAGGTGCGGCAAATTTAATATTGTCTACCGATTCTCTTTCGGCACCGCCGGCAGCTTCACTTACTGGATCAATTACAAAATTAGTTTGAGAATTTCCTAAAGAATCAACGAGAGATGCAGTAGCAACGAAATTATTTGCCTTATTAGCCAAAGTTCCATTTGTAATTAAATAAGAAATTGAAACTAATGAACCATCAGATATTGATTTTCCAATTACATCATCACCAAAATAGATATCGTATCTTCTGTTTTTTCCCTCTTGAATATAAAAAACTGGAGAAGTTGTTGTTGTTTCTGATGCATCAGATGCTAGTGTATAAACCTCAGAAGATGTATTTGTAGAAGATGGCTGAACAGACACCGTTATTGTAGAAGTATCTACTCCATCATCCAAAATTGTGAAGATTTGTTTTGGATTAGTTGCTTGAGTGTAGGTGTAAGTATAAGTTACTAATTGTCCCTCATGTATTGTTAAATTTGGAAATGTAAAATTTGTATTTGACTTTGTTACAATCGTTTCTTCTAAAGTAACAAAACTATAACTAACGCCATCAATTTCACTAGATAAAAATCTAAATCCTTTTGGTATGGTGATTGTCGATGCAACATTTGAAGTAGTATTTACCGTAAAATTAATTGTTGCACTGGGTGCCTTACGAGAATAAGGAACGTAACCCAAAACCTTAGCATGAGAAATTACAGAGTCTCTAAGTAAAGCCGTATCCATGAAGGCCTCATTGGCAATCATGTTTAAGTAATATGCCTGATAGTGTGTATTATAAGCAAGAATATCAAGCAAAACTGACAAACCCGAACCCTCAAAGTCGTAATCTGTAAACTCTGATTGTGCTTGTAAATATGTTTTTAGATTTTGTTTTATCTGGTCAAAATCAAGTTCAGTTACTCTTAAACGTTCGGTCATTTTATCTTATGCGTTCTAAAAAGAAGTTAATCGTTATTGGATTTGGCAAATTTATAATGAAAAATTGCATTGTTACGTAATAACCATTATCATCTGGAGCAGGAGATGCTGTAATACTATCAACTTCAACTCTAGGCTCAAAATTTTGAATTACTTCTACAATTTGTCTTTCTAATGCTGCGCCAGAAATTGAATCCACCAACTCAAATAAAATTTGTCTGATGCCCGATCCTATCTCTGGTCTAAAGGGTCTTTCATAAAAGTTAGTGGATACTAAGTTTTTTACTGAATTAATTATTGCACGTTCATTTACGTGTTTATTCACATCTTTTTTAACAGGATGTGGGGTAAAATTTAAATCCAAATCTTTATAGCTTCTTTCAGAAACTATTGAAGGGTTGTTTGATGTAATTGTTGTTGACATCGTTTATTTATTCAACCGGCAAAAACATTTGGTGAACCAGATGCGACGGCAGTGCATCCCCCAATACCATCACCAACACGACCAGCACCTCTACCATTAACTCTTACAGTGCTGGAACCAGACGAAATTGCTGCCACATGCACTGAACATGGATTATCATTTGGTATTAGATGTGGTGTGTTAATATGCCCTTGACAACTCCAAGGTATACCGTTTACCAAAACATTTGTTGAACCTTGGGCTCTTGATGGTGTTGAACAATGTGTAATGTCCATATCTCCAATTCTACATGCTGCTGGCATAATTTTCTCCTATTCTGCTGGTTCAACCCAACCAGGTGGGTCTGAAATATAAGTTGGTGTTATAACGTTACCTGAAGCATCTTGTATAACCCTACCTGGTGCTATTCCTTGTACAAGTGACTGTAATCTGGTGAAATGTCTGGTAGGTATTAAATGTACCATTTGAGTAAATTCTACAATTTCTCCCTGCGCCGTAAAAGTATAAGTTACAAGTTTTTCTGGCGTATCTTCAGGATAAAACTTCACAATATTATTCCAGCCAGTCGTTGATGTGCTTGAAGTTGCTCTTGCTGCAACTAATGCAGAATATGAATTATATGTGGTCACTTGAAAGTCACCAGTCGGTTTTGCTTCCGAACCATAAAAACTAGATGCGTTTGGATCATAATTATTTGTATTAATTACCTGATAGACATCTCTTGTTGTTAGATCATCTCCATATTTTCCAGACAGAGTGTAAGTTGTTATGTAAAACTGTGATATAGTGCCAGTAAGAATGCAACTCGTATTTGTCATCGTAACGCCAGTTATTACACCTTGTGTCGATAGTCCTTTATCCGCTATAGCACTAACAAACGAAACATTTACTGGTTGTCCCATATCAACCAAAGTTTTAGCATGAGAGAACTCTACAGTTTCACCATCAGGTATCACTCTAAACTGTGTGCCATATATCGATAAAGCCATCTCTTACAGTGTTCCTCTTTTCATTAACTCTTGAAATCTTGGCATCCAAGATTCTATTTCCTCATGATCTTCTTTTGTATGTGGTGGCGGTGGCATGTAAGGATTAAATTTAATCACAGCATCAAACTTTTTGGGTATGTCTTCCCAACGTTCGTAAGTTTTCAACTCACCATTCAGTAAAATAATAAATTCATGTTTCATGTTTAGTTCAGTCTAATTATTGATCCTTGTATAGTCATTGTGCCGCCAGATTTAATTGTTGCAGAACCACTTGCTTGAATATCTAAAGTTTGACATGTAGCTCTCAGTCTTTGAGTTACAGCCAGTGTAGCATTCTTTTTAATTGTTCCATTCAGATTACCATCAACTGTAGCAGTAACATCACCCTTGACTGTGGCATCAACATTTTTACCAACAGTCATTTTAACATTTTTGTCTACTTTGACGTAAGCGTTTTCTTTTACATAAACTTCAGCATCTCCTTGCACCGTAACAAAACACTTACCCATAATGTACACACGGTCATTGCCCATTACAATTTCATAATTATCTTTAGTAATCTTTTCTACTTTATCACCAGCCGGAAACCATTCTTGAAATGAACCATTACGGTGTGCAAGATGAATACGTTCTTTACCAACAGTATCATCAAATTCCATAATGTGCCCAGACTCAGTTTCAGTAACATTGTTGTATGGATACTTTGCAGCATATTGCGTTGTTGGTTCTGTCCAAGCACTAGTTTCAGCAACGGGAATAGATTTAACTACATTATCTTTACGTTCCTGAATAAAAGTTTTATTCATGTTTTCATCATTACGTGCTAATCGTGATGTTGTTGGTTCATCTAATATTCGTGGATAAGATTCAGCAGCAGACTTTTCTGTGATCTTGATACCCGAACCATCAGTGCTATATGTTTTTGATGCTGGTGTTCTTGGTGAATTTTGCAATTCAGAGGATGTTCTTGCGTCACTAAATCCCTGTTGATAATTTGCGGCAACAATTGGTATACTAGGCAATACACCTAAAATTATTGGTTCTTGAGCATTTTCCCCATCAGCAAAAAAACCAAACACCATATCACCTTCACGTGGTGAATAAGTGTTTGTATTGTTTGTTGGTAAAGCAGATTGTGCCCAAGGCAAAGAATCAGTAGGTAACAAAGATTTGTTATCAGTATGCCAACCAACACAGCGAACTCTACATCGCCCCAGTTTTAGTGGATCGTTAATTTTCTCAACGATACCAATCCACCAAGTAAAACCGTTTTTACCAGCAAAATTTTTATTATCTTCAGATTGTTCCATATTGTTCTATTTCTCTTGTCTCTGCTGATGTTGCCGATGGAATAAATTGTAAGTCATTAGATGTTGTGGCCAATTCTAAAATGGTTTCATGTTTTTGATAACCTATAATGTGTCTTGTGGCAACAATTAAATACTTACCACTCAAAGAACGATCTTTGTTATCATCACCCTTTTCACGAATAGAAAAACTAGGGAAATTTAATGTCAAATTAAAACCAGATGTAAGTTGAAAATTACCAGCCATAACCAGTTTAATTCTTTTGTTCATTAAATTATTAAATATGGCTTTTCTCTGAAACACAAAGTCTTCTTGTGTTTCAACTTTTGAAATTGAAGTGGGGTCGTATTTTTTTATATACTTACTCTCACTTCTAAATGCACCAAAAGGACTTACAGTTTTTTTAGAGTCGTATGCTTGTGATGCGTCTGTACCACCACGATTGACTGAAGCAAAATAATTAGGATTTTTGTTACCATGATTCATTTGAGAATAGTGATCTTCATAGGTAATCTTTTTAACGCCAATCGTTCTAGTAATAGGATCGAATCCTATAAAAGTGCCAGAGTTCACACCCGAACGTGTCGTTTTAATTTTATCAACTTGAGAAATTATTTCATAATCTTTGGGGCTCAAAAGATCATCGGTAATTCCTGTTTCTTGTATATTTTTAGGTGGAAACTTAATATCAAACAAAGATGGCGCACTCAACAAACTTGATAATGATGCGAAATTGTATCCCAAATTATTTTCAAAAAACACATAATTGGGCGATCTTTTTTCATCGATTGCTCGTTTTGCACACCATTCAATTGCATCTAAAGGTTTTAAGTTTGGTATTACAATGTCACGAATTCCTGTAGTCTCTTCAAAAAGACCTTTTAATTTGTTTGCCGGTGTCTTTAAATAATTTGTAAGTATTACTTCAACTATTTTTGAATATGAAGAATTAAATGATTGATTTACCAACTGTTGATCGGAATACATTAATTCATCAGAAACAAAATGAAGAACATAAGTTTCTGTAGTTTCATTAACACTCATTCTGTTGCTTTGTTTAAAAATTCTAAAGGCCTTTTTAAACTTTAAACTATCATTATCAGAAGATTTTGCTAAATCAATTAAAATAGATTCTGAACCATCAAACAAGAGGGCAGAAGAAAGACCAACAGAGTCAACTATTAAAACTGAACCGGTAACTATTGGAACTAGAAGGGCATCAAAGATGTTTATTTCTTCATAAATTTTGGATATATCAAACTTGCCTGCTTTAGTAATTATAGCAAGTTCATTTACAACAAACTTAGAAGATGCAGAAACTTGTTTACTCATTATTCATTAAGCACTCTAATTAACTCATCCATCAAACCTGTTTGATAGAAAGAACGAGATTGTGTAACAAACTCCGACCTTAGTAATTTGATTTCCCTTTTAGATTCATTTAATTCCAACTCATATTCATAATATGTTTGTTTTGATTTTGAAATGGTTTCTGTAATTTTTTTGCCATTTGCCAAAGTATATTCGGTTGAGGATACTATAACATTAGCATATGAGTTAGCATCTATTTCTATTTTTTCCGTAATCGTATCTTTTGTTGGGTCAGAACTTACTCTTGAAATTGTTTTGAAATAACTTTTTACATTGTTCGTACTTTGCGCCCAAACTATGCCACTTTGTACGGTAGTATTTGCAGCACCGTTTGCTGAATATTTGTCATTAACATAACTAACAAATGTTCTTTGATCTAGTGGCCAATCATACTGAGGATCAATAATATCGTTAAACAATAAAACTATCCAATGCTTTTCTGGTGAACCATAATACTTATTTGCAATTATTTCTGGTGTATCACCATCCTGAATATCATATGGATAAAAAATAGAACTGTTTTCTTTTAGTGAATTTTCAAAAGCAAAACGAGCAATAATATTTGTTACCGTATCGAGTTCTATCGATGTGTTTGAATTACTATAAAATGTCGTTGGGAAATAATTAAAATATTTTGCCATTTTTTATCTCTTAGGGTCTCTTAGGATTTGCAAAAATATTCTTTTTCATTCCTTCTACATCTGGTCTTTGTCCACCAGTCTTTGATCTGAAGTCTCTTTTAGTAAGAAACTGAGTCTCTTTAAAATCAAGTGTCATTTGAATTGCTGAAGGCATACCTGTTCTACCCAAAGCAGGGCTTAACTCCGATGGCATCTCATATGTTGACCAACCATTGGGCGCATAGTTTACAGATATATTTTGTAAAATACAACGAGTCATTTGGGGTACGTTTGGATTAATTTTGCCCGCATAAAAAAATTCAACTTCAAACTCTGATGGTGCAATTAATAATAGGCCGTTTGATGAATCATCCAATTCTGGCGCTTGATGAAATCTTAAAGTTTCTATAATGTTTTGAACTTCTAAAGCTTCTCTTTCATCACGTGGATAGAACATGAATTCAAAAGTAAACTCACGAAAATTTGGTGATGTATATAAAATTTCCATTCTTGGGTTAACAACTGCACCACCCGTACCTAAAAACAAACCTACTTTTGTTGTTTGTTCAGCTCCAAATAAAGCACCAGCACCTTTTGCTGTTGTAGCAGCAAGTGCTGCTTTAATTGTACCACCAAGATTAGAATCCTCTCCTGATTTCATTTTTTCAAAAAGAGAAGAACCTGTTGCAAATGCTTGTCCAGCAAGTTCTTTACCTAACTCTAAACTTTCATAGTTTTGTGAATATGTGAATTGCACCGTGTCTGGCATGTAAAGTGCAATTGAGTCACTTGTTTGAACTGTAGTGTCAATTAGTGCTGTTCTTTTTATTTTTTCAACACTTTGAATGTAGGAAGAGTTGTTTGTGTTTTGTGCTTCTCTTGCAGAACTAAATGAAGAACCTGCTGGTTTAAAAAAACTAAGTTTTCCACCCAATGCTTGATTAATTGAATTGAAAGCCTTGTCTACGCCACCATTAATTGCACCCGAAAATTTTTCTTTAATATTGGGTAAAGACGGTATAGTTTTTCCACCAGTATTTGTAAAAGAAGTTGGTATATCACCTGACGATTGAACACCACTATATTTTGAACTTTTCTGTTTGAATACATGAATAACCATGTAGTGTGCTTTATCATAATTACCAACATCGGCTGGATAACGAAAAAGATTTTTTTTGTTAGCATTTTCAAACAATGAACTAAGAGGTCCACGTGTGCCTTCTTGTTTTATCGTGATATCTGACAGACCGAAAAATGGCATAAGAAATTCCTATTTGTTGACTAGATAGTATTTATGTCAAATAAAGGAAAGTTTAGACCGAAAAACCCACAAAAGTACAAGGGTGATGCAAACAACATCATCTACAGGTCTACTTGGGAAATAAAGGTAATGAATTATTTAGATGAGAATCCGAACGTCATTTGGTGGGGTTCGGAAGAACTTCCTATACCCTATCTCAGTCCGGTTGACAGAAAAAAGCATCGTTACTTTCCAGACTTTATCGCCAAGATGCGTAAAGCAGACGGTACCGTAATGACCTATGTCATAGAAGTCAAGCCTGAAAAACAAACTCAACCACCCACACAGAAGCGCAAGACTAAGACGTTTCTACAAGAAGCGATTACTTACGAAGTCAACAAAGCAAAGTGGTACGCCGCTACTGAATTTTGCAAAGACCATGGCTGGCAATTTCTAATTTTGACTGAAAGACACTTAGGTATCAGATAAATATAAGATGGCGAAACGACTTATTGATAGAATCAAGGAATCCCTTGCAAAATCAGGATATGCACCACGGTCACGTGAAGCACGTGCCTGGTTAAAATCCAAAGTTCCGGCACTCAGACCTACCAAAGGCCAATTGATGAGTGACCGTGAACGATTAAAAAATCAGTCTATCATAGGTCGTATGTACTTTTATTATTATGATCCAAAGACGAAAGATTCGTTGCCATATTACGATAGGTTCCCATTGGTTATTCCAATAGAACGATACTCAGACGGCTTTCTAGGGTTGAATCTACATTACATTCACCCAAAGCGACGAATCATTCTTCTCGACAAGTTAAGCACAATCTTAACGGATCATCGATATGATGAGAGTACAAGATTCAGAATTAGTTATGATTTTTTAAAACGAGCATCTAAAATTTATGAAGCCACGCCGTGTATCAAACGATACTTGTCTGGACATGTGCAGTCTCGTTTTCTTGAAATAACAGCAGATGAGTGGGATATTGCCGTCATGTTACCAGTAGAATCATTTGCAAAAGCAACTGCCAGCAAAGTCTGGTCAGAATCAGAGGATAAATTTTAATGTCGTTTTCACCTAATCTATTTTTGTCGAATATGAATGCAAAGGGCGGTCCCGCACGCCCTTGTCGTTTTGAAGTTATTATACCTTTGCCGGCATACATTGCTCAAGCAGTTGGAAACTCTGTATTAGAAAAAATTCTCAATTTTCCGAATTCAATTTTTAGTGATGTTTCAAGCGCAATCAATCAGGCTCTAGGCACTGGTAATGGCAGCAATGGTGCAAATCCAACTGTGTCTAGATACTTGGCACTTCAATGCGAAGCAGCAGAACTGCCAGGCAGAACATTAGAAACTGCTGATGTACGAATCTATGGTCCATCATTTAAAGTGCCTTATCGTATGCAGTATTCAGATACAAATTTTACCTTTATTTGTACAAACGATTTTTATGAACGCAAATTGTTTGATCGTTGGATGGAGGCAATTATTCCATCAGACACAAACAATATCAGATTTCCAAAAAGTAATGCATCGAGATATTTGACAAACATAAAAATTATACAATATGATGATTTAGTTCGTCAAATTTTTGCCGTCGAACTAATTGATGCATTTCCAGTAGGTATTGCCCCACAAGCATTGAATTGGGGTGATGATGGATTTCATCGACTGTCAATAAGTTTTGCGTATCAAAAATATCGCCCAATTTATGAAGGTAGTTTTGATATTGGTCAAACTCTTACAACACTTGGTGCTGGAGCCATTTCGACAATTGGAAGAAGTTTATTTTAATAATTTGAGAGGAAATTATGTTACCAAAACTTGATGTACCACTTTATTCTGTAAATTTGATTTCGACAGGAAAAGAAGTTCGAATTCGACCATTTTTGGTCAAAGAACAGAAACTTTTTTTAATGGCAGCAGAATCAGAAGATTCCAAAGAAACAATTAATACAATTAAGCAAGTTCTAAAGAACTGTGTACTAGATGATATTGATATTGATTCGTTGCCCACATTTGATCTTGAATATCTGTTCATGAATCTACGTGCAAGATCGGTAGAAGAAGTTGTAAATTTAAAATACAAATGTAACAACACGGTAAAAAATGACAAAGGTGAAGACACTGTTTGTAACGGTACTGTAGAATTTAATGTCAATCTCTTAGAAATTCAGCCAACAAAACATAATGAACATTCAAATAAGTTTATGTTGAATGATAAAATTGGCATCTGTTTAAAGTATCCGACTTTTGAGATGGTTCAAAAATATGAACAAATGGAAGAGAATGATATTATGGTTAATATTTTGGTTGACTGTATTGATTATCTCTACGACGATGATCAAGTATACTATGCCAAAGACTCTTCTCGTAAAGAATTGGAAGAGTTTGTAGATTCTATGCAACAAAAAGATTTAGAAAAAATTCGTATGTTCTTTGACACGATGCCTGAAATTAAAAAAGATTTTGAATTTGATTGTCCAAAGTGTGGGTATAAGGAGGACATGGTGGTTAAAGGACTCCAAAATTTTTTCGCCTAATATTTCGTTATGACACTTTAGCTAATTATTATCAGACAAATTTTGCAATGATGCAGCATCACAAGTATAGTTTGACCGAACTAGAAGAAATGCTACCTTGGGAAAGAAACATCTACATTAGTCTGTTAGTTAATTATTTGGAAGAAGAAAAAGAACGTATTAACGCACAAAAACAAAAACGATAATGGCAAATAAAACGTTTGAAGACTTAGCGAAAGAACTTGGTTATATAAGTTTCGCTGATATGAAAAGAACGATAGGTAGAGGTAAAAGCCTAGCTGAGTCTATCTTTTCCAAAAAAAGAAAAAGTTCAACTTCACCAACTAAGGTGGGCAATCCATCAGAAGGTTCAATCAGTGAAGATATCATACCTTTTCTAAACATCATTGCTAAAAACTCTCTTGCTTTGCCTGGTATGGCAAGAGACATGAATGTGCTTCGTCAAAATATCGTCAAGTTGGTAAAACTAAAAAATGCAGAAGCTCTTACAAAAGCAGACAAATTCTTTAAGTCAGAAGATCAACGTGAGGCAGAATTAGAAGCAGCACGTAAACAAGAAACTGCGCCAATTCAAGAAAGAGAAGGTAAAGCCAAAAAAGAAAGAATGGAAAAAGGTGGTGAAGAAGAAGGTATTCTCAGTTTTCTTTGGGATCTGATTAAAAGTATTTTGGGTGGTTTGTTTATTGGTTTGGGTATGGCATTTCTTAAAGTTTTCGATCTTGGCAAGTTAATGTCTGACATTGCAGACAAATTAAATCCATTACCATTGATTGAAGGATTATTTGAAACAATTAAAGAAGGTTGGCAAAAAATAACAGAAACAGATATAGTAAAAGAAACTCTAATTAAAGGCGTTGGTAAATTTCTAGATTTTATCACTGCGGGTTTATTTGGTGAAAAAGAGTTACGTAAGTCTTTAGATAGTCTGTCGGAATATCTAGCACCAATGATTGATGTTATGGGTGAGACATTTAATAAAATTGTTAGTTGGCTTAAAGATAATGTTGGTTGGGATCCGTTTACGATACCACTTTCAAAAATAAATGATATACCTGGTGTTGGTGATCTTCTGAAAAAAATTGGATTGGGTTTTTCAGATATTCAAGTTCCTGGTTTCAGACCATTCGATAAGAAAAAAGAAAGTGTTACTGTGCAGCCAACCGGTGCAACTGCACCGGTGCCGCCACCAAAAGAAGATTTGGGCAAAGGAAAAACAGCACTAGGAGAAACAACTTATGATGCTGCGGGCAACGTAGTTTCATCAGATGCATCAGCAGGTAAACCCACAAAAGAAAAAGGTAAAACTGGAACAGCGTCTAAAGAATCTTTAGCAACAAAAGCCGAAACAAATAAAGAAGCAGCAATAGAGTTTCTAAGAAAAAAAGCCTTTGTACAAATAGACCCAAATTCTAAAACTGGATTTTCAAGAGTAGGCACAAACTTTGAAATATCCGAACAAGCAGTAAGACAAGCAATTGCTGACGAAGGTGGTAATCCTGATAAAATTTTAAAAGTAATAAGAAGTAAAGAAACTTCTCCAGAACAAGTTAAAGCTGCAACATCAACTGGTGCAGTTGGTACTACCACTGATGCTGGTTCTACTGAGGCAAAAAGTGCCAGTGGTGCAACAGGAATGTCTGGCGCACCTAGTACAGCAAGTTCTGTTACACCTTCAGAATCATCCCCTTCACCAGCAGCATCTTCCCCAACGACTTCGGGTGCTGCATTATCATCAACATCATCTGAAGTTGCTGAAGGACAAAGAATGGATTCGGCTGCTGATGCTGGAGTGTATGTTGATGCTGGAACGGTGAACAACAGTTCAACAAGCACAGGTAAAAAACCTAAAGAAACTGCTGGCGCATATAACAGTGAATTTATTAACTCTTATTACGCTGTGCCATAATGTTATCCGATCTTCTTGGTCTTACAATAGACAAGGGTGACTTAAACAAATCATCCCCATCACCAGTAGTTGGTGCGCTTAAAAAAACAGCAATTAATTATCTTGCCATAGGTAAAATGGCAGAAGAGCTGAAACTAGTCAAGTTAAATTTCTCACGCTACTTAGCAATGGAAGGTGTGAAGGTTAAAGGCACACCTGATATGCATCTTCTCAAAGATGATGAACGTGCAAAAAAATTCAATGTTCTACGTGAAAAATATGTTGGTTCAAAAATATCTCCAGGTGCAAAAGACGGCACAAGTGGCAACAAAGGCTGGGCAAAAACTTTAGTTGCAGCGTTTATTGGATATAAAGTATCAAGAAAGTTTGAACGAAATCTAACAGCAGCAGTATTAAAACGTTATAGAAAATTAACAGCCATTCGTAAGTTAATTCGTTTTAAACGAAAAGTAATGTCTGGCTTGAAAAATTTATTAGGTAAATTAAACATTAAAAAGATGTTTCTGGAGTGGTTTAAAAAGAACACATCAAAAATAATGAAACCTCTAATTGAGATGTTTACAAATGCCATTAAACGTTTTATGCAAAAAGGTTTAACTAAGTTAATTCAAAGAGCATCTGTTTCAATACTGGCGTCAGTTTGGTCAGGTCCATTTTTGCCTATTGTCGCCGGTGCTGTTTTAATTGGTTTGATTTTATGGGAACCCATAAAAGAAACATGGGAAGCATTTGTAAAAGGTGAAGATTTTATTGACAAATTTATTGTAAGTGTAATTGATTCTCTTACGTTTGGTATATTTGGTCAAGACAATATAAAAAACTTTAAGGACTCTTTTGTCGAATGGATAGACACGATGGCAATGAAAGTATTTAATACTATTGACAGTGCCATCAAATTTGTTGAAGAAAAGGTTACTAGTTTTGCCACATTCATCATTAGTAAAGCAAAGTCTTTATTTACAACACAGTCTAGACCCGAAGATTACAAATCCTCTTTTGAAGAGTTAAATGAAAAACGTTTGAAAGATGATGCTGAAATGTTTGAAAAATACGGCAAGTATTTTGAACAGATGAGTGAATCTATTGAAAGAAAAAAAACAAGAATTGCACAATTAAAAGTTGAAATTTCGGTTTTGGAATATAGTATAACTGAGATGACCGAAGGTCCAGAAAAGGCTCGTTTGCAAGAAGCTAAAATAGAAAAGGCAAAAGAAGAACAAAAATTAGTTGCACTGGAAAAAGAACGAACAGAACAATTTGAAGGCATAGGTGATGCTGGTGATGATGAAAGAAAAATTTCAAAGAAAGTTAAAACCGAACCTGTAGTTAAACCAGCAACAAAAAAAGAAGAGATTAAAGCAGCAACAAAACCAACGCCAGCGATAACACCAACAACTTCTAAACCATCAGCAACAAGCGGCGAATATGAAGCCATTAAACAAATGGTAATCGCAAATGAAGGATGGAAAAATAAGCCCTACAAAGATTCACGTGGGCTGTGGACAGTTGGTGTTGGACACTTGATTGGTGACGGAAAAACTTTACCTAAAGAATGGGACAGAGAATTTTCAAATCAAGAAGTTCGTGAATTATTTGAAAAAGATTTTAAAGAACATTTAGACCTTGCTAAAAAAGCACCCGGTTGGGATATAGCAAACGAAGCAGGTAAAGCAGGTTTGATTGATTTAACCTATAACATGGGCGGATATTGGTACAAAAAATTTAAAATTGCTGCTGGTTTACTTAAAGAAGGTAAATTTAAAGAAGCTGCCGATGAATTTAAAGCAAGTAAATGGTACAAACAAGTTGGAGACAGAGCGCCGGCAACAGTAAGTTTAATTCGTTCTGGTGCTGCTAACGACAAACAAGGTTCGGTAGCATTAGCATCAATTTTATCATCAACAAAAGTTGCATCTGCTGGAAAATATATTGGTGAAGAATCGAAACAATTAGCTCAAAATCAAAGAGAACAAATGAAGCCTAAAGATGTGAATGTAGCTGACGCAAGTAAAACAAATAACATCAAGAAAACAAATAATCAAAACGTAGCGTCAGTAGAAAAAACAGACCCAACAGAAGCATTGGCAAATAGAACAACCTAATGTTTGATAAACTTTTTAATAAAACAAATCCAGAAAGTAAAGTAGTAAAAGATACTGCTACACCAAAAGGTATAGCAGCGATGCGTATTGTCGCCAAAGAAACTTTGTTGTTTCCATCAATGGCAAAACAACTAAGATCACTTAGCAATACTTTCTCTAGATTTGTAAAGTTACATAACATTCAACCTGCCGTTGGTGGACAAATATCTGATTTAACCAAATCACTTTCCGAATCAAAAGAAATAAAAGTTGCCAATATTAAAGTTAAAAAATACGGTAAAGAAAAAAAGAGAACTTTTTTGGCCGGAATATTAGACAAATTAGTTACATTAATTAAACTCTTGTTTATTGGAACTCTACTTTCAATTGGATATATCGTATACAAAGTAACTGAAATCATAACTCCATATGTTGAAGACTTAATTTCGAAAGTAAAAGAAGGAATAGGTTTTATATCTGATGGGATAAAATCGTTATACGAAAACACTGATTGGCTAAATTTATTTGAATCTTCCTTCAAAAAGTATTTGAGTTTTTTGAGTTTCGGTTTAATCAGTGAAGAACAAGTTGGTAATTATATTATGCAAGCAGGTTCTTTTTATAAAGAAATGATTAAGGGTATTGGAAAATATATTGAAATGGCTGTAGAATGGTTATCTCCAAGACTTCAACAATTAGGAAGGGTGTTTGCCATAGATGTTCTTGGTGTCGATGTTGACAAACTGGAAGAAAGACGAACAACAAGAGAAATTCTAGTAAAAAAATCGAAAGAGTTGGAAGAAGAGTATTCAAAACTTGATCGGGAAGATAAAGATTTAACGGAAAAAAAAGATAACCTAGCAAAAGAAAAACAAAAACTAGAAGAAGAGAAGAAGAAAAAACAAAAAGAAGAAGCTGAAAAAGAGGCACAAAGAAGACTTGAAGAAGAAAAAAAGAAACCTTTTCTGGAACGTTTATTCAGAAAAGAAGAAAAAAAATTACCTCCGATTGAAGAAAGACCCGTAACACCAACTCCTGCACCGAAAAAAGAAGAACCTAAAATTGACGTAAATAAAGTTCCACCGTCAGATGGAACAATGGCACCTTTGCCCGAGCCAGCAAAAGAACCATCTTCATCGGTCAGTTTGCAATCGGTTGTTAAAGACAATTCACCAAAATTTACTCCTATTGATTATTCTGGATTGAAGCCTGAATTTGAAAAACTTTTGGTGCAAATGGCAACAGCATACACAAAAGAAACAGGACAAAAACTTCTTATCAACTCAGCATATCGTTCAAATCAAGAACAAAAAGAACTCTACGACAAATGGATTGCATCTGGTAAAAAAGGAGGTGTCGTTGCTCGACCTGCTGCACCACTAAAAGGTGCTGATGGTACATCTGGTGCGGGATCACCACACACAGGTGGTACTGCTATTGATATTCAAGCAAAAGGTCAAATGTTTGGAACGTTAGCGGGTGACGTTGACAACCCTAAAGGTTGGTTAGAAAAATTCGGGCTTACAAGACCAGTCACATCCTCTTTCCTAATAAAACAGGGAAAAGATCCTTCTAAGAGAGAAGATTGGCACGTAACTCCTTTGAAAAGTCTACCCACACCTGATGGTGACATTGTTCCAAACAAATCTGGAAAACCCGTTGACTTGGCAACAGGAAAACAGGCGCCAGATTATGATATAGGAAAATCTTCATCTGAACTATCAAAAGAACAAAGAGAACAATCCAAACCGCAGAATCCAACTTACATTAACGCACGTACAACAAACAACGTTGTAGCAGAAACGAAACGAACAAACGTTGCAGTGCCAGCATAAAAAAACGCCACCCGAAGGTGGCGTTGCAGTTTAATCTTCTGCTAGAGACTTGAAGTAATCAAGTTCTTCATCTTCAATGTCGGGTGAAGAGCGTGGTGTAAAGTCTTCAGCCTTTGTCTTAGACACAGGTGCGGCACCATCAAGACCAAGAACTTTATCAAGTTTTGCCTTCAACACATCATATGACTTGAAGTGTTTAGGATCAAGAAACTCTTTGAGTGAGTATTCTTTTTTCCATAGTGCTTCAAGTTTTGCATCATCACCATCAAACAATGCTGAAGAAGATTCAAACTCAGACTTGTCGTAGTTGCGATAACCTTCAACTTGACGAATCTTGATTTTGAAGTTTGCACCATCCCAGAAGTCAAATGGATTAATTGCCTTCTCATCTTCAAACTGAGGATTCATTGCCTCTGTCAGTTTGTCGAAGATTTTCTTACCAAACTTGTACAGTTTGATTTGACCTTCGTTTTCCGGATTCTTGGGATCAGAAACGATAAGCACATTTGAAATGTATGTAAGGCGACGTTTTTGCTTACGTGCGATTTCTTTGTTTGCTTCAATACCAGAGTTCCACAATACAGAGTTGTATTCTGATACTGGGTCTTTCTGATTCAAAGTAGTCAAAGAATTTTCAATGTACCATCCACCTGGACCTTGAAAACCATGATTGAAGACACGAACCCAAGGAAGTGCATCATCACCATCTACTGCTGGTGCTGGCAAAAAACGAATAATTGCCATACCATTACCTGCTTTGTCTACTTCGGGTTGCCAGAAGCGATCATCTTCTTTGGAACCTTCGGCGGGCGTATTGATTGATTCAATCGCTTTGGTGAGTTTATCGAACGAATTGCGATTGCGTTTGAGACTAGAAAAGTCTGACATAATTTACCTCGTATAAGTTAGTTGTTAAAATGTATGTGCGTCTTGTCCACGTGTTTCATTATATACTTGTATATATGTGTCGTCAAGAACAGATTGCACAATTTTTATCGTTTTAGCCGTTTCTTTATGAAGAATGCCTATGCCGCCTGCCATATTAAAGTCATCAATGACATCTTGGGTATCATCAATAAGTATAATATCAGATTTGGCATAGTTTGCTTTTAAATGACGACCAGGTACGATATTGGCTGTAAAGTCGATGTGATGACGTTTCAACCAAACCTTTTTCTGCCGCTTCACCTCTTCATGATGCATACGGCCCCCAGAAGAAGAAAGTATCTCTACAGGTATATCAAGTGAGATAATGTACTTCAATAGTTCTTTACCACCCGGATACCAATCCAGTGTTTCAAAGTTTTTGCCGTCTACGAACTGATTCCATTTATCATCATGTTTCTCACCACGTTCACGGCTGCTTGCCGCTTTTTCTTTGAAGACTTCTTTATATCTTTTATTGAAATCAGACAATACACCATCCATATCAAGATATATTTTCTGTATTCGCATCGTATTCCTTTTTGAGTATTAGTTTGTATTTTGTTGGTTCGAATGGTATGAACGGTGTGTATTTCTTTATTTTTCGACTGACATTAGGATAATGAATCGTGTCACTGATTTTCTTATCCCATAACGGTAAGAAGTTAAGTATCTTATTCAGTATACAAATTGATTCCAGCGAAATTTCATCATGCAAAAGTTTCTGTAGTAATTCTGGATACTCACCATCCTGTACCATTAATGAGTCATTTGGATTCTCCTGACTTATTAATGATTCAATTTCGTTTGTGAATGTGTAGGTCAATGACTGTACAATCTTCTGTCGTTTACGATACTCAATGTCTGCATCATTGGTCAGAAGATGGCCTATCCAGACATCATGGTTATGCACCAAATTAGCAACAATATAATCACGGCATATGTCAACATTTGTGAATCTCCGACTGAGTTTATAAAAGTGCCACTTATCTTTACGATTCTCAAATGCACCAATGCTTGTGCTTACCTTACCATTGTACTTAAAGTAATCGTAAGAATCTGAATTAAAGTGGAGTTTAAGAGAAGTGTATATACAGAATGCTTCATATCCTGTCATATCGGTAAACGATTGCCTTTCACTTTCAACATATTCAAACGTTCTGCTTGTTCATGAATTTTTGCTTTAAGATTTGGTGTAATGAGTGAAGCAGCAACCTCTAACTCCAAACCAGTTTCTTTACAGTGTTCGGTGATGGCCTCAAGATATGTGTAATCTGTATTGGCCACCAGCCGTTCTATCTGCAAAGAGAACTTCAGCATTTCATCTTTTGTTGGCATCAGAATTGAACTCTAATTTTGCTGCCTGTGCTACTTGGCAATTCTGCCGACCACGATGCTGCCATGCCTGCGGGTGATGCAGACAAAGTTTGCTCTCCAACCAAAGATTGAATCTGTGCAGTTGTTAATGGTTGGATATCAGCAGTAGTCAAAGATTGCACAGGCTGACCTAAACCAAAAGGCCATCCATTGTTAGGCAAGTGATCCATAGAAAACTTATCTTCAAAAATTTCTTCTTCAAATGGTACAACTTCAATCGTACCATCAATTTCATAACCACATCCCTGCAAAAAGTCTCTCATAAAAGAAAGAATATCACCAACATACAAGGCGTTACAGTTCATCTCTAAATCTCGTTCACCTTCAGCAGAATGAAAGCGGAATGTAAACGAATGTTCATCACTATTGTAACTCATAATATAATCTCCCTTTATTTACGATTAGCAGCGTGTGCAATACAAACAATATCATCACTCTTGGCATATGAACACCGTACAGTCAATGGGTCAATACCTTTTGCAATAGCGTTTTCAATATTTGCTGCCATCAGTTTACGGTCGTTTAAACCGTAGATACATGCCGCAGCAACGATTGAAAGTAAAACCAAAGTAACTGAAACTGTGGTTATACTACTCAATCCTTTTTCCATCATCTTCTCCTTTTTGCTTGATAAAATACTCATGAATTTTTCTTTGCCTTATTGTAGAATAAATGTCTACCTATTTGTGTGGTATATCTCATATTATTCCAACCCGGTTTTACATAGTCTGCATGAAAGAACAAAGCACCTTTTGTTGGGTCTTTAAACTTCTCAGTATAAAGATAAAACGCCAATGCTAACTCAGTAACACTATTATACAACGAATTGCTCTCTAATGTCAAGAGGCCTTTTCGCATCATATCCTTAGGGCGATTTTCACATACCCAAGAGAATTGGCAAACAGTGCCAACTTTTTGTTTAACAACGCCACAATACGTATCTGGAAATACACCAGATTGCACTCTATTGTGTGTAACGAATGCTACAGCAAGTTGACCTAATCGTGGTTCTAGACCCGCTTCAAAATACATGTTTTGTGCAAGGCATTCTACCTCTGCTCTAGCATTGGGTGATAAATCTTGTAGTTGAACTCTTGGTTCAATCGGTACTTTTATTTGTGCTGCTGCATGTCCAATGTAAACAATAAATGCTGCAAATATACTACAAAGTAATAGTGTGATGTAACGCATTATTTCTCCTATAAGTTAGGAGAGTGCCAAAGCACTCTCGTTCCCGTCAGGCAGTTTTTTTGCTCTGTGATTTTTCTGCTGTGATATTTGAAACGAACCCATTCAAGGACTGTGCCTTGGTGATGATCTCGGTTTCTGTGGGATAAGTTGGAAAGGCTGGATGTTCAGGTATTGCTTGTCCGTTTAACTTAGCGGACTCTACCTTTACTTGCCATTCATTGATTAAGCGATCTTTGCCGGAATGATATTCTTCCAACAAAAGGTCTTTCGCCATTTTAAGAAGTTCAAGACGAATCTCGAACGGTGTAAGATTACTCATAATTACTCCTGTGTTGTGTGTGTTTACTGGCGGTTTGTGTGTGATGCCAGTATACTTATTTAGTTACTTTTAATCCCAGAGACCACGGTAGTATTTGCCAAACAAACGAAAACCATTATCCATACGGTCATAAACTTTTCTCATACCATCGTAATCACATTGATATGTGTGATTAGGTCCATCTTCAAATATGTAGAGTGTTGGTTTACCATTTTCATCCCATTCACATGGAACAGATTGTGTGTCAATCTCACCAGAACGATATGCTTCCTCCCATGATTCATCAATAAGATGTTCAAAGGCAAAAATCATTTCATTTAATACCCATTCCCAACGACGATGTGTGATATCCCAAGAATCTTTTTGATACTGTTCTTGATCTTCAAACTTCAATATGAATTGTGATGAACCGTCTTCATAGCCAACTCTGCGTAGTTCTTCTGGTACATCTTCGGCATCAACCATTGGTGAACCGTGTTTGGTATCACGCAGTTGTTTCAACATCGGTAGAATGATATCTGCTAATGTGTGATCCATTGACCATGTATCGTAACGGTCAATCTTCACATAGTTTATTTTTGGATGTACAATGTCAAGAAAATTTTGCCATGCCCTACTAAAAGGAATCAGAAAATTGGAAAGTTTTTTGATGATAGGCTCATCATAATCAATTTCACGCCAGAAGAAAACTTTCTCCAGTATGGTATAAGGAGAAAGCCAATGATTACGATAATTTGATTTGTAAATTTTCATAATGTATAGAATTTGGTGTAGAGTGTTTTGGTAATAAGGTACACTCCACTAAAACCCCATGAGAATTAAGCCGCTAGGCGTTCTTCTCCATAAAATGCGTCATTTGCATTTATAGATTTGCTTGATTTACAGTCATCGCCTACTGTGTTGCCTTCTCCACTATCTCACCCTGTCGAAACCAAGTCTAGCCCATCAGAAGTGTCCTGCTGTTCACAGG
>Ga0315900_10001130_pt1 | contig 42928 bp, 31 predicted proteins | sample LakEriMetagenome_FD_203521 | JGI IMG/M metagenome (GOLD analysis project Ga0315900, IMG submission 203521) | Freshwater fungal communities from buoy surface, Lake Erie, Ohio, United States - Buoy 12 MA114 | ecosystem: Environmental > Aquatic > Freshwater > Lake > Lake biofilm | place: USA: Lake... | reverse complement strand
GGTGAGAATGTATAAGTTAATGCTCCATTATATCCACTGATTGTCGCGGTACCTGCTGCTGAACATGTAGCTGCCGTAGTTGATACCGTTGGAACAGATGGTGTTGTTAACTGCGCTGCAATGCTAAATGAACTACTTGCTGTTGAAGTACAACTTCCATTTCCTGCTGTTACTGTATAACTTGTTCCTGCTGTCATTCCACTTATCACTCCTCCTGCCCCTGCACTTGGACCCGCCGGTGAGAATGTATAAGTTAATGCTCCATTATATCCACTGATTGTCGCGGTACCTGCTGCTGAACATGTAGCTGCCGTAGTTGATACCGTTGGAACAGATGGTGTTGTTAACTGCGCTGCAATGCTAAATGAACTACTTGCTGTTGAAGTACAATTTACATTTCCTGCTGTTACTGTATAACTTGTTCCTGCTGTCATTCCACTTATCACTCCTCCTGCCCCTGCACTTGGACCCGCCGGTGAGAATGTATAAGTTAATGCTCCATTATATCCACTGATTGTCGCGGTACCTGCTGCTGAACAGGTTGCTGCCGTAGTTGATACCGTTGGAACAGATGGTGTTGTTAACTGTGCTGCAATACTGAATGAACTACTTGCTGCTGACGTACAACTTACGTTCCCTGCTGTTACTGTATAACTTGTTCCAGCTGTCATTCCACTTATCACTCCTCCTGCTCCTGCACTTGGGCCCGCTGGTGAGAATGTATAAGTTAAAGCACCATCATAATTTGTAATAGATGCTGTACCTGCTGCTGAACATGTAGCTGCCGTAGTTGATACCGTTGGAACAGATGGTGTTGTTAACTGCGCTGCAATGCTAAATGAACTACTTGCTGTTGAAGTACAACTTCCATTTCCTGCTGTTACTGTATAACTTGTTCCTACTGTCATTCCACTTATCACTCCTCCTGCCCCTGCACTTGGACCCGCCGGTGAGAATGTATAAGTTAATGCTCCATTATATCCACTGATTGTCGCGGTACCTGCTGCTGAACACGTAGCCGCTGCTGTTGATACAGTTGGTGCAGATGGTGTAGTATTAACAGTAACTATTGCAAGATCTTGAGCTGAACATCCGTTAGCATCCGTTGCTGTTAACGTATACGTATTTGTAGCTAGTGGAGTAAATGGGGTGTTATTGGTCACACTGTTATTCCACGTGTAAACATATGGTCCTGTTCCACCAGAAGCACTTCCTGATAATGTAACGGCAGTTCCAGAACAAACTGTTTGATCTAATCCAGCATTGGCTGATGGATTTGAATTTACAGTTAATGTTGCCGTCGAAGTTAATTGACCAGAACATAATGTTGGCGCAGGGCCAGTAACAAATACATTATATGTAGTTGTAGCAGTAACAGTTCCAGTACTCAACGAAATAGCCGAACCAGTACCAGCAACTGCTGAACCTACTAATGAGTTATCTGCATTATTTCTCAATTGATATGAATATCCTACTTGGGAGTTAGCAACTGAAATTGAAGCCGTTCCTCCTGAACATACTGCCGAAGGTAAAATAGACACGCCTAAACTTAATGTTGGATTTGTCCCAAAACTAACCGGCACTTCATCCGTTTGGAAAATAAAACAAGCTCCTGGAGGTAGTTTAAAAGCCTTTACTTTTAATGTTGTTGATGCAGACAAAGTGCCACTTGTTAAAGTTAGCGTGCCTCCATTACCCATTAATGATGAACCAGTTGTTGTTGTTCCATCAGCTAAGAATAATTGATAAACAATTCCTGTTTGTGAGTTAGAAACTTGAACAGAAACTGTTCCGGATGCTGTACAAAATTCTGCTGAAGCTGGATTTACTGTTAATGTTCCTGAAGGTAGAATACACTGAACGGTTGCACCCGTAACCGCTGCGCTCGGACACCCGCCAACAGCTGATGCAGTTGCTGATAATACTCCGTATGGATATAATTCATAAGGCTGTATTCCGCTCAATGTCCACGTTCCACCGCTAACTGTAACTGGTGAACCAACAGGATAACCGTCAATATATACTTGAACTTGAGTTCCGTTTGTTCCTGTTCCGGATAAAGTTGTACCTTGTTCAAAAACTGGATTTGTTGTAATGGCCAAACCTGTACTTGCAGATTGAGAGCCTATGGTTACCGATGAAGAAAGAGCACTTACAGTCTCACAGCTCGCTGTTGCTCTTGCAGTTAAAACACTTCCAGGGGCAATATTAAGACCCGTAACGGTCCATTCTCCATTGGAAACTGTCACAGGAGATCCTGTTGCTACTCCATTGACAAATAATTGAATAGAAGTTCCGTTGGCTTCTACACTTGTTCCTGAAACCGACGTCACATTTGCGCTAGCACAGATTGGCCCATTAATCGTTGGGGGTGTTGAAGCCCCTCCTGCAATCACAACAGAAGAAGAAACTGCAGAGAAACAATCGTGGGCGTCAGCCATTACATTTGTCGATTGAACGAAGTATGCCGTTACCGTTGCACATCCTGGTAAAGCAGGACAAGAAACATTTACTGTTCCGGCTGCTGTAATATGAGAACTTACCGCATAAGGCATTCCGTTTACAAATAAGTGAACGAAGCCACCCTGAGGGGATGGAGCCGCATTGAACGCTATGGTTACACCAACAGATGTAGAACCTGTGAAAACTGTTGAAGAAACGATAGTTGGTGTCTGGGAAGCAGAGGGAGTATAACCACCTCCAATTGAAAGACAAACAAAAGCTGGATATGAAAGACAACCGTCTGGACCTTGCTGATAAACCATATAACCACCTTCTGGAATACAGTCAACACCTGCACCTGAATTACAGCCCCCGGTATTTCCAGTGCATTTCCAAACCCAACTTCCATCCGCAGGTACAGGTAAATATGCCGATGAAACGGGATTTGGAGCAAACTCAGTATTGTTAGGATACATTACATTGATATCATAACCTACTAAACCTGTTCCACACAAATTTTTACCCGTTTCATTTTGTACAACTGGAGCTGCCACAGGTGTTCCTGTACAAGTAATAATTGTATAAGAATTACAATCCGATAAAGATTCAAACTCTCCAGTCGCAGTTGCAGTAGCTGTAATTACGTTCCCATTGATTAAAGCAGGAGAAATACCCGTCAACGACCAAGCGCCTCCCACACCAACTGTTGTTGTTCCAATCTGAACTCCATTTTTATAGACTTTAATAGTTGTTCCAGAAGCTTCAGTTGAAGTACCTGATAAAGATGTTGCACCATTAGCAATGGGAGTTGTTATTGTCGGGCAATCTGAACGATATGTACAAAGACTAGTATTTGGCGAACAAAAAGCTTGTGCATTAATAATTTCTGTGAAGCATGCTGATAAGGTTGCACATTGCCCTACACCGCCAACATCAGAAGCCGAACTTGGTTGACATATAGTCGAAGCTTGAGCAGCTGTATTGTCGACTATGACATAACGCATAGGTGTATTTGCATTAATTCCAGGGAATTGCGCCACTAAATCAGCAAAAACAACATAAAAATCTAAGAAATAATCTAAATCGCCACAGTTGGTTGACCCAGCAATTGATTTCTGATAATTAGTTGTTCCCGGGTATGAAATCACCGGAGTACAATTAGGAGTATTTACGTCGTAAACATAAACACCAAATTTTGTGGCTAATACAAGTTCAATCTCAAATCCAGGATTATCCACCGTCCAGTTCGGATCTGCATTTGCCCCTGTGTTGCCAAATAAACCATCTGTATCAATGAGGATTGAATAACTTTTCGCATTAGGGGAAATACTACCCATTCTCAAGCGAAACAACCAATTTCCAGCAGGGCTTAAGTATTTTTGAGCTGGATCTCTATCTCCTTGATCCACGAAGTCTGTAAATCCACAATCCGGTGCATTATTCAAATCCGAAGTTGGTTCAGAACCAGGGAAGATCAAAGAAGAATAAGGAATCTCACTCTGTAATTGATCATCGGTTGTAAATCCACCTGTTGTTGCAGAAGTATAACCATCACCATTTGGATCTAAAATTGACGCACCTGCTCCGCTTGCTGGTTCATAAATCATCCCGGGTGTTTGAGAAAATACCATTGGAATAGAAAGGATAAAAATGAGCGTCCCAATTGCGGAAAATACTATCTTTTGCATGTTAAAAAATTTTAGCGAGGCAAAAGTACAACGAAGAAATTAAAAAACCTTCACACCTGTGTAATTAAAGTAACATTAACATGTTATTTATTGAAAATGATTGCTCTATTGCTTCAATATTGCGAGTAACGTATCCTCTTTATCCAATATTTCCAACACATGTGGGTCTTCTAATTGTTTTGTAACAGATACCTCATTTGCTAATACTTCCTCTTGAATAAAATTCTTGAATGAACAGATAGCATCTTCAATTTCCGGCGTTGAGTGAACAGAAATATTAATTCGGTCAGTAACTTCTAAGCCCATATCCTTTCGTAAATTTTGAATCCTATTTACCAATTCCCTCGCGATACCTTCCTGTTTTAATTGCTGAGTGATGGTGATGTCAAGCGCTACAGTTATGGAACCTTCACTAGCGACTAACCAACCGGGAATATCTTGAGCGCTAATTTCAAAGTCTTCACTGGTTAACGTGATATCCTCTCCATTCAAATTTCCCTGCCAGCCCTCGTTTTGTTCAATTTGTATAATATCATCAGAAGTAAAGGATTCTACCAATGCGGCAATAGCTTTCATATGTTTACCATATTTCGGACCTATGGTTTTAAAATTAGGTTTAATACGTTTAACCAAAATCGAGCTATCTCTTAATAATTCTAATTCTTTTACATTCACCTCTGATAAAATCAAGTCTTTTACGTGCAACAAATTAGAAGCAACCGTCTCGTTCAACACGGGAATCATTATTTTTTGCAGCGGCTGTCTAACCCGTATATTTTGCTTTTTCCTCAGTCCCAACAACAGGGAACAACATTCTTGAGCCATGTCCATTTGTTCTTCCAGTGTGTTGTTTATGTAGGAACGTTCTGAAGTTGGAAACTTCGCTAAATGCACAGAAGCATGGGAATGGCGCTGCGTTACTTCGTTAAGGTCGTAAAACAATTGATCCATGAAAAATGGTGCAATTGGCGATGCCAATAACGCCACTGTTTCGAGGCTAGAATACAATGTTTGATAAGCGGCTTCTTTATCCTTCGGGTCATCGTTCTTCCAAAATCGCCTTCTGCACAAGCGCACGTACCAATTTGATAGTTGTTCAGTTACAAAATCTTGGATAAGTCTTCCTGCTTTAGTTGGTTCATATTGCGCATAGGCATCATTAACTTCTTCAATTAAAGAATGTAATTTGGAAATAATCCATTGATCTATTTCAGGTCGATTTTCTACCGATATTTCTTTTGATGAAAAGTCAAACTCATCTATGTTCGCATACAACGAAAAGAATGAGTAGGTGTTGTACAAGGTACCGAAAAACTTCCGCTGAACTTCTTGAATGCCTTCCTCATCAAATTTTAAATTATCCCATGGCTGAGCATTGGTAATCATATACCACCTTGTGGCATCCGGGCCATATTTTTTCAGCGTGTCAAAAGGATCTACTGCATTTCCTAATCGCTTGGACATTTTCTGTCCGTTTTTATCTAGTACTAATCCGTTAGACACAACATTTTTAAAGGCTGCCTTATCAAAAACCATGGTGGAAATAGCATGTAAGGTGTAAAACCATCCCCTTGTTTGATCCACTCCTTCTGCAATAAAATCAGCAGGATAACCAAGTTCATTGTCAAGGTATTCCTTGTTTTCAAAAGGATAATGCCATTGTGCATAAGGCATCGCTCCAGAATCGAACCAAACATCAATCAAGTCGGCTTCGCGATGCATCGGTTTGCCAGATGGAGAAACAAGTGTAATCTTGTCTACAATATGTTTGTGAAGGTCTATTTTATCGTAATTTTCAACTGACATATCGCCAATGGTAAAATTGACCAATGGATTTTCGTTCATGTATCCCTCTTTAACACTACGTTCACACGCCTCTTTTAACTGTGCAACGGAGCCAATACACATGCGCTCATCGCCTTCTTCTGTTGACCAAATAGGAATTGGAATTCCCCAATACCTGGAACGCGATAAGTTCCAATCGTTAGCATTTTCCAACCATTTTCCAAATCTTCCTGAGCCTGTTGCCTCCGGTTTCCAATTGATGGTGTTGTTCAGTTCAACCATCCGTTCTTTACACTCGGTTACTTTAATGAACCAAGAATCCAAAGGATAATACAATACCGGTTTATCAGTTCTCCAACAATGAGGATAGTTGTGTTCGTATTTCTCTATTTTGAATGCCTTTCCTTCTAATTTCAATTTAAGTGCAATGCGCTCGTCAACAGACAAGTAAGCCTTTAAATCAGGAATGATGGATTTTAATCTTTCCCTTTGGACCAATAATTCTACTTGTTTTTCTTCATCTGAAAGGTATTCTGCTTTCACATACTCACCTGCTAAACCGAAGAGTTCGTCTTTAACAGCTGCGCGGAACTTCCCTTTTAAGTCAACTAAAGGGACTAAATTCCCTTGTTCGTCCTGAACCAACATAGCGGGAACTCCAGCGTCTTTTGCTACTTTGGCATCGTCTGCACCAAAAGTTGGGGCCGTATGTACAATTCCAGTACCGTCTTCAGTGGTTACAAAATCTCCTGATATGACCACAAATGCTTTTTCTGGTTGAAGAGCAGGAAGAGCAAAAGGCAATAATTGTTCATATTGGATTCCAACTAGATCCTTGCCAAGACAGGAATTACCAACATAAAAAGGAATGACTTTGTCTCCCGGCGAATACGTTGATAACTGATCTATAGCATTTACCGATTGAAACCCTTTCCCGAATTGATAACCAACTAAATTTTTAGCTAAAATTACATTAATGGGCTCATGAGAATACTGGTTGTAAGTGGAAACTAATACATATTCTATGGCAGGACCAACTGTTAATGCTGTGTTTGAAGGGAGTGTCCAGGGAGTTGTGGTCCACGCTAACAAATATGTGTTAGTCATCCCCCTCAATCCCCCTTCAAAGGGGGAAGCTGTTCCCTCCCTTGCGCCTTCAAAGGGGAAATTGGTGCCACTTTTTTCCTCCCTTGAACTATCCAAGGAAGATGTCGTCCTTTTTTCCTCCCTAGAGGGAGGATTAAGGAGGGTGACACTGTCATTATTTAACACCTTAAACATCGCCACCACGGTTGTGTCCTTTACATCTTTGTAGCAACCGGGTTGATTCAACTCATGAGAAGACAAACCTGTTCCAGCTTTCGGAGAATACGGTTGAATGGTGTATCCCTTATAAAGTAAATTCTTGTCGTATAATTGTGATAATAGCCACCAAACGGATTCCATGTATTTCGGCTCGTACGTCACATAAGGATGGTCCATGTCGACCCAATATCCCATTTTTTCCGTTAAATCGTTCCAAATATCCGTATACTTCATTACAGCTTTCTTGCAAGCCTCATTATATTCGTCGATTGAGATTTTCGTTCCTATATCCTCTTTTGTTATGCCTAGTTCTTTTTCCACGCCTAATTCTACCGGTAGCCCATGTGTATCCCAACCCGCTTTTCTCTTTACTTGCTTCCCCTGAAGCGTTTGATAACGGCAAAAAATATCCTTTATGGCGCGGGCCATTACGTGGTGAATTCCCGGTAATCCATTGGCTGACGGAGGGCCTTCAAAAAAAACAAACGATGGGTTTCCTTCCCGAGATTCAATTGACTTTCTGAAAATGTTTTCTTGTTTCCATTTCACTAAAAGCTCATCTGCTACCTGTGGCAAATTAAGCCCTTTGTATTCTCTATATTTTTGATGCATCCGGAAAATTTGTGGTGCAAAGGTATAGAAAATGTTGGCTTTTTAGTTTGCTGACTGGAGCCAAAAAACTTGGCCAATAGTCAATGAAAATACTGACCTTTGTCGAATGAATCTTAAAGTTGCCGTCATAGGAGGTGGAGCCGCCGGTTTTTTTTCAGCAATCACGGCTAAAGAAAACAACCCCATCGCAGACGTTGTTATTTTTGAGAAATCCACAAAATTGCTTGCAAAAGTTAAGATTTCAGGGGGCGGACGTTGTAACGTAACGCACGATTGTAAAGACCCGTTCACACTCGCAACTTTTTATCCCCGAGGAGGAAACTACTTAAAAAAAGCCTTTCAACAATTCCATGTAATAGACACCTTACGTTGGTTTGAAAAACGGGGCATTAAAATGAAAACTTATCCTGATGGTTGTATTTTTCCTCTTTCCAATGATTCACAGACCATCATTGATTGTTTCTTAAATGAAGCGAAAAGACTTGGTATTCGTATCCAGACATCTAGTGGCGTAACCGCTATAACTAAGGCGGGAGAAAATTACGTGTTGACCGTAAATAATGAGCAAGTTCTATTCGATCGCGTCATTATTACCACCGGAGGTCAACCGAAGAAAAGTGGCTTAGACTGGCTTTCAAGTCTCAATCTTGAAATTATAGATCCCGTTCCGTCTTTATTCACCTTTAATATGCCCAATAATCCCATTTGTAAACTCATGGGAACGGTTATTAATCCTGTACATGTGAAAGTTGAAGGTACCAAACTTCACGCAAATGGACCTTTGCTTATAACGCATTGGGGAATGAGTGGGCCCGCTATTTTGCTGCTTTCTGCTTGGGGAGCTCGCATTCTACATGAAAATGAATACTCCTTCAACATTCTTGTCAATTGGCTTCATGAAAAAAGCGAAAACGCACTAAGAAAGCATTTTAAAAACATGAAGGTAAGTAATGAAAATAAAATGATGGTGAATTATTCTGGCCTGCCTTTGACGCAACGCCTATGGGAATTTTTATTGGAAAAAGCAGGTGTTCCAACGACCATGCGCTGGAAAGATTTTGGAACAAAAAACGAAAATAAATTACTCACCACTCTATTACAAGATCGCTATTTCGTAAAAGGGAAAACAACCTTCAAAGAGGAATTTGTTACGGCCGGAGGCATCAGTATGATGGAAGTTGATGTACACCGAATGGAAGTAAAAAAATATCCCGGTTTACACGCTGCAGGAGAAGTCCTTGACATCGATGGAATAACAGGAGGATTTAATTTTCAAGCTGCTTGGACCACTGGTTTTATTGCAGGAAAATCGGCAGTAAGATAAGTTTAAAACTCTGCGTTTTGAGGTGTTCGTGGGAAAGGGATTACATCTCTGATATTGGTCATTCCTGTGACAAACATCACCATGCGTTCAAAGCCAAGCCCAAAACCGGCATGAGGAACCGTTCCAAATTTGCGAGTATCCATATACCACCACAGCTCTTGGGGATGAATTCCAAATTCCTCACATTTCTTGTAAAGAATATCGTAACGTTCCTCACGTTGAGAACCTCCTACAATTTCACCAATCCCTGGAAATAATACATCCATTGCCGCGACCGTTTTTTGATCGTCATTTAAACGCATATAGAACGCTTTGATTTTTGCGGGGTAATCCGTTAAAATAACAGGGCAATTAAATTCTTTTTCTACCAAATAACGTTCGTGTTCACTTTGTAAATCAATCCCCCACTCCACATCGTATTGAAATTTCTTTTTCTTGTAGTGATTGGAGTTTTTCAACACCTCTATAGCTTCCGTATAGGTTAAGCGCTTAAAAGGATTTTCAGTCACAAACTTCAAACGGTCTATTAAAGACAATTGGCTCCTTTCGTGTTGTGGCTTTTGAGTTTGTTCTTGTTGGTCTCGATCATTTAAAAACTTCAAATCCTCAGCACAATTCTCAAGAACATAACTACAAATGTATTTCAAGAAATCCTCTGTCAAATCCATGTTATCGTTGAGGTCATTGAACGCCACTTCCGGTTCTATCATCCAAAATTCTGCTAAGTGCCTCGAAGTATTGGAATTCTCCGCACGAAACGTTGGGCCAAAAGTATATACTTGACCGAGAGCCAAGGCTGCCAATTCTGCTTCCAATTGTCCAGAAACCGTTAGGCTTACGGCTTTGCCGAAAAAATCCTTAGAAAAATCTACAGAACCCGATTCGTCTAAGGGAGGATTTTTCGCTTCTAGTGTGGTTACGCGAAACATCTCTCCTGCTCCTTCAGCATCTGAACCGGTAATAATTGGCGTATGCAAGTAATAGAATCCGCGATCGTTAAAAAACTTGTGTATTGCATAAGCCACTGCATGTCTTATTCTAAAAACTGCACCAAAGGTGTTGGTGCGAAAACGAAGGTGCGCTTGTTCACGTAAAAACTCAAGGCTGTGACGTTTAGGTTGCATCACGGTGCGTTGCACATCGTCCGGATGAGCATCTCCTAAAATTTCGATGGCACTTACTTGCAATTCTATGGCTTGGCCAGATCCTTGAGAGGCGACCAAGATTCCTGTGAGGGAAAGAGCTGCAGCTGTATTAACACGCTTAAGTAACGCTTCATCAAACTGTTCAAAATCTACAACCGCTTGAAGAGAAGCCATACACGATCCGTCGTTTAGTTGGATAAATCGATTACTTCGAAATGCTCGAACCCAACCTTTCACCTCAATTTCTTTGTTCAACAACGCTTGTCCTTCTTTACCTAACAGCTCGCTAATTCTCCATCTTTTCATTTCACCTGAATTATTTTATGTCTGATTAATCTTTTGATTGTAAAGTGAATTTATCTTTACACCTACAAAAATAATGGAATTGAATAAGTCTACAAGGCAATTTAGTTGAAACCAATGCGAATGAAAAGCGTATATGCCATAAAACTTAACTTATGAATGCAGCGCACATACATTTAGCCTTAAATCATTTTCCACTAGCTTTGCCTTTAGTCGCCTTGGTTATATTGATTATAGGTTTTATTTTTAAAAATGACCTAGTCAAAAGAATCGCTTTCGGAATGATGATGGCTTCGGGAATCTTCACTTTTCTTATGATGAATTCAGGAGAAGGGGCAGAAGAAATTGTTGAGGAATTAGGTAGAAGTCATGACTTGATTCATGAACACGAGGAGAAAGCGGAAACCTTTGCTTTGTTGAGTTATTTGAGCGCCGTTTTTGCAGCTATCGCTTTTTGGATAAACTGGAAACGTAAGCCATTTTCGGACATCACCCTATATCTTTCCATGATTCTTTGCGTTGTTTTGCTTTACCTTGGACAACAAACAGGAAGCAGCGGTGGTGAGATTACACATGAGGAAATTGTAGAAAAATAATTTCATACATGTGCTTTCCATCACTTTTAAATGTGTAATATTGAATCATTCTAAAAAATTGTAATATGAAAAAAATAATGATTGTTTCATTTGCATCTCTTTTACTTTTCTCTTGTGGCAATAATTCTGAAGAAAACAAAGATGAAAATGAAGGAAGTAAAAAAGGAGCATGGAGTAAAGAGGATAAAGGGAAATTTCAATCAAAATGCAACGAGGAGTTAGGAAAAATTATGGGTGAGAATACCGATAAATTTTGTGGCTGTGTGGGAGAAAAAGTAGAAAAAGCGTTTGATAACTTTGATTTAGCGGATAAGGCAATGAATGGGGCCGAAGGCTCTAAAATTGCCGAAGAATGCGCGACACAAGTAATGAAAGATGCGATGAAGGACATGAAATTACCAGAGACTCCTGAACCGGAAGAAGGAATGCCTACTGACGAATTGTAAGAATTATAGAGTATTAAATATAAAAGGGTTGTTTGACACAACCCTTTTATATTTAACAAAATTCTATTGCATTAAGAGATAAATTCATGAGGAATCACCATATTTGTCTGTATCTAAACTAAATTTTATGAAAAAACTATTTTTAAGCCTGTTTGTGTTAGGCGCATTAACATTAAGTTCTTGTGGTGATAAAGCTGAAGACATTAACGTGGCTGATATTGATTCAGAATGCGGTTGCGTTGAATCCATGAACATTGTAATGAATGAAATGATTGAGGCGATTGATGGAAAAAAAATATCCGACATGTCAGATGAGGAGAAAAATGCATTTAAAGAGAAAACTAAGCCATTAGCTGATAAGGCAGAAGAAATAGAAAAACATTGCGACAAAAAGTTCCCGAAAACAAATTACGAAGAAATCAAAGACTGCGCTGCGGTAGAGGACTTCAAAAAGACAATGGAAAAAATGAAAAATATGAGATAATCTCGAAAATATCTAAAGAAAAGGCTGTCTTAAGGGCAGCCTTTTCAGTTTGAAAATACCAAACTTATCTATTGTTCCAATTGGTCATAGTGAGTGCTAAACCTTGCATTGAAAAGCTTTTGATAAACTCTGTTGCTATGCCAATACGTTCTGATAAATCAAGGCATTCTTCTTTCGACCAGTTGCCAAGTACATATTCTGATTGTCTCCCTTTAGCGAAATCACTTCCTACACCAAAGCGCAATCGCACATAATCTTGTGTTTTCAACGTGGCTTGAATGTCTTTAAGCCCGTTGTGTCCACCATCACTCCCTTTTCCTTTCATGCGTAATTTACCGAAAGGCAAGGCGATGTCATCAGTGATCACCACTAAATTTTCAAGGCTAATTTTTTCAGCTTGAAGCCAATAATTCACGGCTTTTCCCGAAAGATTCATATAAGTAATTGGCTTAATAAGTACCAATGTTCTGCCTTTGAATTTAACTTCAGTTTTGTACGCGGCTTTGTCTAAAGAAAAAGCCCCTCCTAATTCTTTGGCTAATGCATCAACTACTTTAAATCCTATATTATGACGCGTTTCTTCGTATTCACTTCCTGGATTTCCTAAACCGACAATTAAAAACTTCATATTACCAATGTGGACAAGAATTACAATCGTTAACAGGACGAATATAAAACAAACAGCCAAGCACTACATTCCCCTCGACATAACCGAAGCGATGGCGAGCAAAGGTATCGTATTCATCAGGTCTTGTTTTTACGTAATGTTGAAAAATATATCCCGCACCTGTATTCGCTTGAAGAAATAAGTGTTTCCAAAACTCAAAGCGCATTCCAGTATGAAAGGATGCCGCTACTCCAGAAAGTGAAGAGGTTACCATTGATTTTGTTCCATTGTATGTAAAGTCATTGTAAGAAAGAATAACTCCGGAGGAAAAACCCCAAAGCCATGTCATGGTATAAGTGTCGGTACGATTTCTTATTAAATTCTTTACCTTGCTTATTTCGGCGCGAATGTAATTCATTCCGTTGCTGTTTTCATAGTGGAAAACCTCCTCTTCAGTAGTTGTGTTTATCCCTGTGTAATAACCGTTTAAGGGCTCAACAGAATTAAATCCTGCATCCGTATTTCCAACCACTTGATATGTTGGTCCATGGACCATAACATATTTTAAATGGTCGTACCCCAAGGAAACATTCCAATAATTTTTAAAATTATACCCAATTCTGAGATTAAATTGAGGAACTGTCAGTTTAGTTAAGTTCACATATTCAGCTAATTTGGTAGAAGGCCTATCTTTCGCTTTTACCCCATTCAACATAAAATCATAACCTAAACCTTCAAAGTGAATATTGCTCTTTGTGTAAGCACTTCTATTGTAACCCCAATAAACATAGCCGGTTCCTTCAGCCATAGAATTTTTTGGTTTTTTACGGTTGTATTTTCTGTACTGAGCTTCCGTTTGAAAAGCTAAAAAAACAAAACATAAAAGAGCAATTATCTTCATTTTTGCATGAGTTGAACCCATTGTTTTTGGGAAATCACTTTTTCTAATCTATAATGTACGGATTTAGTTGGGCTATGCCATTCAACCAAGCCTATCCCTTTGGCAAAATATACGACCTCTTCTCCTGAGCGTTCTTCTTCCTTTCTTTCGTATATATTAATGTTTGTTAACCGCACATAATCCTTGAATACAAGGGACTCGACTTTAGCGTTTTGAAATAAAAATTGTCCTTTGTTACTGAAGGTTCTTCGGATTTCTTTCAATATCACGGTAGAATCCGTTAGTCCGCGGAATTTCGTAGCATAATCTGATGTATCCTTCAAATTAAAAGGAAATAATTTATTTTTATACAAAATTGATTGTTCCTTTTCTTTGCGATTATTTACTACCATGTGGTCCATTAAGTCCAATGAGTCAATATTGTAATTCAAGGCCTCCAATAACCTACCATCTGAAGCATAGCGTTCCACCACGACATGCGGACCTTGTGAGTCGATTACTTTATATACCCGATGAAATTCTTCATCCAAACCATTAATCAAATTGCGGTATACATAAAAACGAGCAGTGTCACATATTGGGTAAAAATATTCAGCAATCGGATTTACACAAACGGCATTATCCGGCTTGCTCGCAAGAGGCGATTCTCCACCACAAGAGGTAAAAATTACGAGTAGTATAATTCCGCCAATTACTTTCATTTTGTCATTTTCAAAAATGCTATTTCCTTATCAGTTAAATGTCGGAACATACCTCTTGGTAAGTCTTTTTTAGTTAATCCCGCAAACTGTACTCGGTCTAACCGTACTACGTTGTATCCCAAAGTTTCAAAAAGGCGACGCACAATTCTATTCTTGCCTGAATGCAGCTCAACACCTACTTCTCGGTTATTCCCCACCTCAACGAACTCCACTTTGTCAACTTTTGTTCTACCGTCCTCTAAATCTACCCCGTTTAACAATTTTTCTAAATCCTCCTTAGAGACAGGCTTGTGCAATTCAACGTGATATATTTTTCGTGCTTGATAGCGGGGATGAGTCAATTTCTTTGCCATATCACCGTCATTGGTAAAAAGCAATAATCCCGTTGTTTCTCTGTCTAATCTACCCACAGGGTATATGCGTTCACGGCATGCTTTGTTAACCAGCGTCATAACAGTTTTTCTACCTTTGGGATCATCCATTGTTGTGATAAATCCTTTGGGTTTGTTCAATAATACATAACGCTTCGTTTCCGCATTTATGGTCTCTCCATCATATTGAACAATGTCACCAGGCTTTATTTTATACCCTAATTCGGTAATTATCTTCCCATTTACACTTACAACACCCGTTTGAATCAACACGTCTGCTTCACGCCTAGAACATACCCCGGCATTTGACAGGTGTTTATTTAATCGAATGGCATCTTCATTAAACGAAGGTAGCGGATCTCCTTTTTTTACTTTGATTTTGAAATCAATATATTTTCGCTTATCGCGTGCCGAGACTTCCTTCTTGGGGGCTTCTTGCTTACTGCCTCTTGTTGTTTTTCCTTGACCAGCAGGGGCGCCGGCGGACTTTTTAGGCGTGGGTTTATTCATAAAGCAAATTTACTGAATTCACTCCGAACTTACATCATTCGAGACTCTCTGATTTCGGCATCCTCTACGCGAAGTATCTTTCCAGGAAATTTACGCACCACCTCCATGTCATGGGTAGCCATTAAAACGGCTGTTTTTTGTTCTTTCGCTACTGCGACAAGCAATTGCATAATTTCAACGGATGTCTCTGGGTCAAGGTTTCCTGTTGGCTCGTCAGCAAGTATTAGTTCTGGTTCATTCAAAAGGGCTCTTGCAATAGAAACGCGCTGTTGCTCCCCTCCAGAGAGCGTATGAGGAAAATCAGTAGCCTTGTGTTCAATACCAGCTAGTTGCAAGCAACTCAAGGCTCTTTTGTGAATTTCATCTTTCTTTTTCCATCCTGTGGCTTTCAACACAAAATACAAATTTTGTATAACATTTCGATCCATCAGTAATTGAAAATCTTGGAAAATGATTCCTATTTTTCTTCGTAAAAATGGAATTTCTTTTCGCTTCATTCGCTTGAGATTAAATCCTGCCACAACTGCATCGCCTTCAATTAAAGGTAGTTCTGCATATAGTGTCTTCATTAAACTACTTTTTCCGCTTCCTGTTCTTCCGATGAGGTATACAAAATCATTCTCGTCCAAATCAAGATATACATCTCTAAGGATTAGCTTTCCTTGTTGTTTTATTTGAGCATTGGTAATGGAAATAACTTTTGGCACGGGTATAACTTTTATATTACACAAAATTGCAGAATGGAATGCAACCGATTCCGCTTTTTCCAATTTTATCTTAACAATTTCAGGTTTAAAACTTTTAAGGCTTTCCCCGCCTTTTGAGTAATGCTCTTTTAATTTTACATCCGATGAATAAGTTTTTGCTCTTCTTACTGCTTTGCTCGTTCGGAAATAATGCATTTTCTCAGCAAAGCATCAAGTATACAAGTGAATACGCTACCTATTTCAAAGCGGAAGACTTGTACAACAAGGCTCAATATGCCGCAGCGCGAGAAGTATTTCGCACGTTTATCAGTAATTCAACAAATCAATCAGACCCTATGGTGGTTAAAGCACATTACTACGAAGGGATTTCTGCGCTACAATTATTTTCAAACGACGCCATTTCACTACTTGAACAATTTAATCGAAAATATCCAGAAAATATTTACATTTTCGAAATCAATTATAGAATTGGAAAATACTATTTCCAAAAAGAAGACTTTGAAAAAGCACAAAAATGGTTGCAACAAGTTCCTGTTCGCGAGGTTGACAAAGAAGATAAAGAAGAGTTACTATTTAAGCTAGGCTATGCGTCACTTCAAAACCTTGACAATGATATTGCTTACAGTGCATTTCGTGATTCCAAAGATGGAAATGGTCCGTACGCCATGCCAAGTTTGTATTTTTATTCTCACTTAAGTTACCTTAAGAATGCCAATCAAATCGCTTTGGAAGGATTCTTAAAACTTCAAAACGACTCTACCTTTTGTGGTGTTGCTCCTTATTATATTGCACAAATTTATCAGAAACAAGGGCAATATGACGAGGTGATTAATATGGCGCCGAGTGTCTTAAAGTGTTCACAAGTGGATAATGAAGCAGACGTTAACCATATTATTGGCAATGCATTTTACAAAACTGGAAAATATCAAGAGGCAATTCCCTACTTGGAGAATTTTTCAAAGAATGGTAAAATTAGCCGAGACGATGCATACGAACTAGGATATGCTTACTACAAAACCAAACAATACGAAAAGGCAATAAAACAATTTGATAAGGTAACTCGAGTGGCTGATAGCATTACCCAAATAGCCATGTATCAAATTGGAGAATGCTACCTAAATCAAGACAAGTTGCTGCCAGCACGATCTGCGTTTGAACGTGCTTCACAAATGAATTATATGAAGGAGGTACAAGAAGATGCTCTTTACAATTTTGCCGTTTTATCTTTTAAAGCAGATATTAATCCATACGACGAATCCGTTCGGGCTTTTGAAGAGTTTCTAGCTAAATATCCGAATTCTAGTAGAAAAAAAGATGTCTATCAGTACTTAGTCAATGTTTATACAAACACATCTAATTTCGCTAAAGCGCTTGAATCAATTGGTCGATTGCCAAATCTCGACGTAAAGTTGAAAAAAGTTTACCAAACGATTGCTTATAATTACGGGGTTGATTTGTTTGAAAAACAACAATTCATAGATGCTATAAAAACATTCAAAATGGTCGACAAATACCCTATCGACCCTCAAATGGTCGCATTGGCCAAATATTGGTCGGCAGATGCCTTACTTCGTACAGGGCAAACAGATGCGGCAATCTCCATTTACAGAGAATTCATGGCCTCTCCTGCGTCGAATGCGCTACCAGAAAAAACGGATGCCTATTACAATATTGGTTACGGGTATTTAAAAAAGAATGATTTAGACAAAGCAATAGAATCTTTCCGTATGTTCTTACAATCAACGCCCAAAGACGAAGCAAAGAAAATTGATGCGTGCTTTCGTGTGGCAGATTGCTATTACGTTCGTGAACAAAAGGACGACAATTTGTTAGCTATTCAATATTACAACGAGGCATTCAAAATGAATACGGAATACAATGATAAAGCTTTGTATTATGTGTCCAAAGCATATGGTTATAATGGACAAATTACAGATAAAATTGATGCCCTAAATCGGTTGATTAAAGGTTATGGATCTTCTAAATACCTGATGAGGGGACGATATGACCTAGGTTGGGCTTATATGTCAATAAAAGAATACCCTAATGCTTTGAAAATTTTTAAAGAATTCATTTATGATTATCCGAATAATCAATTTGTGGTGGATGTTAAATTAGCCATAGCTGATATATATTTCAAAGAAGGAAATTATAAGAGCGCCGAAACTGAGTTTTTACAAATCCTTAATGACTATGGTAAACAACGTGATGTCTGTGCAAACGCCGTAAATGGGTTGGTTGAAGTTTATACCTCTCAAAACAAAGTCGAAGAAGCAACAGAAATTGCTGATAAGTATCCCTGTGCAAATATTTCAGCAGATGAAAAAGAAAACATCTATTACACGCCAGCCATTGAGGCCTATAAATCAAATTTTTACGAAGATGCTATTCCTAAATTCGAAGCGTATCTTAAGAAGTTCCCTGCTGGAAGATTTGCCAATGAAAGTTATTATTTCTTAGGTAATTGTTTGTATAAAACCAAAGATACAACTGAGGCAATTGGCTACTTTGAACTATTTTTAGAAACCCCAACAACAGAATTTTCAGAAGTTGCCGCTTGGAGAACAGCGAACTATTACTACGGTGTAAAAGACTATGTAAAAGGCTTGAAATATTATGAAAAATTAGACCAAATTGCCTCTAAGCCATCAGAAATTTTAAATGCTAAAATTGGAATCATGCGTTGTTCTTTTTTAACCGAAAATTTTGAAAAGTCTGCACTGGCTTCGAAGGCCGTTTTGGAAACAACAGGAATCAACAATCAGCAACGTACAGAAGCTGAATACGCAAAAGGGATTTCAAATTATAAGCAATCTAACTTCGAGTTAGCAAAGCCATCTCTCGAATGGTTGGTTAAAAATACAACGTCGGCAATGGGGTCTGAGGCGAAATATACCCTAGCAGAAATGTATTACAAACAAGCCCTTTATCCGCAAGCAGACATTGAAATTAAAGCCCTGTTAAAAATGAAACCAAGTTATAATTTTTGGGTAGCTAAAGGACTATTATTGCAAGTGCGTATTCAAATGATTAATGACGAACTTTTCCAGGCAGAGCAAACGCTGAAGTCTGTAATTGAACACTATCCAAACGAAACAGACGGCATACTTTCTGAAGCAAATGAACTTTGGGATGAATTAATGCAACTAAAAAATCCTCAAGAAAAAGAGGAGGAAGAAAACCAAAAAAGAATCGAAATCAATGATTAACAATATTGTCCTTATTGCCTGTCTTATCTGCGTGTCAACTTCATGGGCACAGCCGGACCAAATAACAGTTATTGGGAAAGGTCAGCGAGAAATTGAACCAGCAACACGGTTGCTTTACGCTCCAAAAATATTGGATTCTATCCAAAGCACACCGGTCCCTTCCTACCCAATGCTTTATTTTCAAGCGCCTACAAAGATAAAATTGGACACCATTGAGGCAGCGACAGTTGAAACATCATCAGAAAAATTAATAAAACTCTATCCGTTTTATACCCGTTTGGGAATTGGAACTGCTCTCATGCCTTTGGGTGAATTATATTTCAATTCTACGAGGTCTAGAGCATATCACTACGGTTTACACACGCAACATATAAGCGCCTTTAAAACAAAAATTACCAGACAAGATATTGATTACCTAACTGCAAATTTTGACAAAACGAATTTTTCCTTGTTCGGGAGTATTTTGCAAGACAATTATCAGCTGAAAAGTAAATTCAATTATAGCACCGATGGCTTCCGCTATTATGGTGCCAGAAAATCCCTTGATACGCTAATTAATCAAGCAGATTCCGTCAATAAACAACGATTCCAATCCATTGGTGGTGAGTTAACATTTGAGGGTTTGAATGGAGATTCATCAGCATTTAATTATGCTATCAATACCCGGTATAATTACTTTTTCACGAAACCTTTTAAAGCCGATTCGTTAGCCAAATGGAACAGCAGAGAACATAGTGCTGGTTTTAATTTTAAAGGTTGGTACAGGTATCAACACGAAACGTTTTACGGCGATTTAGGACTCCGGTTCAATGGGTTTAGACATGGAATTGCTGATTCAGCGCTTTCCACACTTGATTCAGGCTTAGTTACAAACAACACCATAATCGATTTTGCTCCAGGAGTCTTAACACAGATGTTTGACAACCGCTTAAAGGTAGAGGTCGGTGCTAAATTCTCTTTGGATATTTATTCGAAAACGCGGCCTTATTTGTATCCAAAGGTGGAAATCAAATATTCTATGTTCAACGATATTTTCATTCCTTACGTTGGTATAAATGGGGAGTTGAAGCAAAACTCGTTTAGAAGATTTTCGGAATTGAACCCTTTCATTCAAATTGTACAAGATTCGCTAAGAAACGAAAACAACCTATTTAATTTCTATGGAGGTATTAAAGGAACACTAAGCAAGCGCATCAGTTTCAATGCGATGGCTAGTTTTGGACGACATATTGGAATGGGACTATTCGTAAATGATTCACTAAAAATCAACACATTTAAGGTCGTTTACGATACGGTGAGTATTATGAAAATAGAAGGGTCGTTGTCGTATCAGTTAGAAGAAAAATTAAAAATTGATGGGATTGGGCGATTTTACTCCTACCAAACTAATAACAATGCATATGCATGGAACTTACCACAACTTCAATTTGTACTCAGAGGAAATTACAACCTCTTCAAAAAGTTCTATTTTCAACTTGACAGTGATTTAGAATTTGGAAGAAAAGCATTAGTTTACGACAGCACATTGAGTGGTGTTTCTGTAGAAGATGGTCAGTACATTGTCAGTTTAAAACCAGTTCTTGATTTTAATTTGCAAACAGAATATCGGTACAATTCGAGAGTTTCTGCCTTTTTACAATTTAACAATGTAGCCACTGTTCGCTATAACAGGTATTTCAATTACACGGTGCAAGGGTTTCAAGTTTTGGGCGGAATTACGGCGCGTTTTTAATTTCCAGATTTAAAAAGTTGCTTGAAGAAACGGTAAATCTGTTTTCTGAATAGAAACATTAGAATCAAATACGGAATCACCATCAAGTATAAAATTCCACTGTTGATGTTAGTACCAAATGTGTGTTCGTCTGCTTCTGAACCTTGCTCTGCCAGTAATTTGCATTGCGAGCATCCTTGTGCATATAGTTGTTGGCCAACTAAAATGAACGCACTAAACAAAACTAAAACCCTATACTTCATGGTGTATTTTTACGTTACAAAATTAAAGAATATCGGCATGCAATACAAAATAACTAATTTCGCACCATGAGAATAATTCTCCTTTTACTAATCGGTTTTTACGTTGCGGCTTGTTCAACAAATGAAGAAGCGACAACCAAAACACAAACGCCCGTCGATCAATTAAGTTCTTCTGCTCTGGATAGTTTAATTAAACTATATCCTGATTCAATTGAATTATTCATCAAGCGCGCGAATGTTCGCTTAGCAAATGTCTTTGGTGCCAACGGTTACGATCCTTTTGTAGAGGATGCTGCTCGGGCCTTTAAGTTGGACAGTAACCGAGTAGATGTTCGTTTGCTATATGCCAAAGCTTTGTTGTATAGCCCGCATAAAATAGCCGCAGATAAAATAAATTCCAAACGAATTTTTCAATCAGTATTGTCTAAAGACTCCACCAATGTTGAAGCACTTGTTGGAATGGCAAATCACTACGGGATTGACCAAAATGTTGAGGAAGCCTTCAAATTCATCAACAAAGCCTTGCGCATTAATCCAAAATACCGCGATGCTTATGTATTAAAAGGAAGTATTTACCGATTGTTAGAAAATTACACGATGATGCTTTCGTCCTATGAAACAGCCATTTCTCTAGATCCAAAATACTTGGAAGGTTATTTTTTCATCGGTTCCTACTACGAATGGAAGAATGATCCAAAGTGCATAGAGTATTACACTTCAGCATACAACATTAATCCTAAGGATCCGGATGTGATCTACCCACTCGCCTATGCGTATGAGAAATTCAGCAAAGAACCTGAAGCCATGAAGTATTACAGACAAATGGCTCAAGCTGACAGTAGTTATTTTCTCGCTTATTTTCACATAGGAAGTTTAAAACAGTTCACGTACAACGAAACGGATAGTGCTTTTTATTACTACGATTTGGCCTTAAAATTTCAACCCAGCCATGTTGAATCGCTCCACAACAAAGGACTTTTGTACGAGCAAATTAAAGACCCAACCAACGCATTGTTTACTTATGCAAAAGCCTTGAAAATCAATCCAGAATTTGCCCCAACCAAAGCTCGGGTGAAAGAATTAAAAGGAACGTCTTTACGCACGATCAAATGAGAAAGTCAGACATTATCAGCAACCTGTTAGGCGACATTCTTTTGCCGCTTATGGGGTTTTTGTTTTGGGACTGGGGATTTTATTTTATTCTTTTGTTTTTCCTATTGGATCAATTGGTAAGGGTAGCTTTTTTGTCGCTTCGATTGAAAAAACTTCAAGTAAAACCGAGTACAGCAAATCAGTTTTTTTTAAGGAGCCTTGTTTGGTTTATAGTTGAGCTTGTTATCGTTCACTGTTGCGTGTACTTACAGCAACCTGCAATAGATTTCCAACAGGAGATTATTGCCTTTTGGACCTATGAAGAAATTGGATTCCAGCAAGGGTGGTTGTTACTTCCATTGTTGGTGTTGAATGAATGGTTGCGAATTAATCAGGAAGAAAAACAGGGGCTACCACACTCTTACCGCGTAGCTGTTTTGCAGAAACAGCAAGTGAACGCTTATTTGCGCATGGGTTTTTTCGCCGTTGCGAATGGGTTACTCGTCTTTGTAAAACTACCTGAAGCAGCACTCACCGTTGGATTTCTAGGATGTTTAACGCTTTTGGTGTTTTATCCGAAGGTGAAATAATCAAAATTCCCCGCATTTTCCTTTCTTGACACATGATTCTGACTATTTTTGTGCAGAATAAGCACTTACATGGATAAAAATCAGGATTTACTGAACAGGCGTAAAGCGGCAAAGCTAGGAGGAGGCGCGGAACGTATTGCCAAACAGCACCAACAAGGAAAGCTCAGCGCACACGAACGGGTCACCTTACTACTTGACGAAGGTAGCTTTGAAGAAATAGGGGCCTTCGTAGAACACCGAGCAACGAGCTTTGGCCTTGACAAGCAACATTTTCCTGGAGATGGCGTCGTGACAGGTTTTGGTAAAATCCACGGTCGATTGGTCTATGTGTTTTCTCAAGATTTTACGGTATTAGGCGGTTCTTTATCAGAAACCCATGCTGCCAAAATATGTCGCATAATGGATCTCGCCATGAAAAATGGTGCGCCTGTCATCGGTTTAAACGACTCGGGAGGAGCCCGCATTCAAGAAGGAGTGGTTTCATTGGCTGGCTATGCAGATATTTTTTACCGAAATACACGTGCATCGGGTGTAATCCCTCAACTATCAGTAATCATGGGGCCATGTGCCGGTGGAGCAGTCTACTCGCCAGCGCTAACAGACTTTATTTTCATGGTAGAGGAAACTTCCTACATGTTTGTAACAGGCCCGAATGTAGTCAAAACCGTTACGCACGAAGAAGTTAGCTCCGAAGATTTAGGAGGAGCAAAAGCACACGCTGAAAAATCAGGGGTTAACCACTTCACCTCCGCAAATGATGTAGAATGCCTAAAACAAGTGCGCGACTTGTTAACATACCTTCCTCAAAATGCCTACGAACTCGCCCCTGAACCGAGCAATTTCGCATACGGCAAATCAAAAGAACAACTCATTGAAAAAATATTACCGGAAAACGTAAATGTACCATATGACATTCGTAAGGTTGTGGATTGTGTAATTGACGACCAATCTTTTCGCGAAGTACAAGCAGATTTCGCAAAAAACATTGTGATTGGATTCGCGCGTATTGAAGGAAAAACAATCGGTGTTGTTGCAAACCAACCAGCAGCCCTGGCTGGTGTGTTGGATATCGATGCATCGCGCAAAGGCGCACGATTTGTTCGTTTTTGTGATGCCTTCAATATTCCCTTGTTGGTGTTTGAAGATGTTCCTGGGTTTCTTCCAGGCACGGACCAAGAATGGAGAGGAATTATTACACATGGAGCAAAATTATTATACGCCTTTTCCGAAGCAACAGTTCCGAGAATTACGGTTATCACAAGAAAAGCATATGGCGGAGCCTTCGATGTAATGAACTCAAAAAGTATTGGTGCAGATTTAAATTTCGCATGGCCAACTGCCGAAATTGCTGTGATGGGAGCAAAAGGTGCTGCCGAAATTATTTTCAAAAGGGAAATTGCTTCAGCAGAAGATCCACAAGCAAAATGGTTGGAAAAAGAAGCAGAATATGCAGAAACCTTTGCGAATCCATACCGAGCAGCTGAACGCGGAATTGTAGACGACGTCATTCTCCCAAGCGAGACACGACGCAAAGTAATCGCAGGATTTCAAATGCTCGAGAAAAAAGCAGAAACCTTACCTAAAAAGAAACACGGAAACATTCCATTATAATTAGCAAAAACCAACTTATGAAATCATTAATAGTAGCTTTCCCGCAAAACATTGTTGATGCTCTTGAAATTGCATCAAAAAGTAACATTGGAACGACAGATAAATCCTTTAGAAACGTGGTCCTTTGTGGATTAGGCGGCTCTGGAATTGGAGCAAAAATTGTCGCGAATTGGATTCAAAATGAAATAAAAATACCTGTAGTCTGCTTGAGTGAATACTCCTTGCCTGCGTTTGTTGATGAAAACTCCCTAGTTATTGGATCTTCTTACTCGGGAAATACAGAAGAAACTACTTTATCGATGCTTGAAGCCCAAAAAAGAGGAGCGCATATCGTAGGCATTACGAGTGGTGGACAATTAGCAAAATTCTGTGAAGAAAATAAGTATGATTGCATCCTAGTTCCTGGGGGTAATCCACCAAGAAGTGCGTTGGCTTTTTCGCTTGTACAGCTCTTACATATTCTTTCCGTTCACCAATTAATTGGAACGAAAACATTAGAAGAAATGCGATCCTCCGTTGACTTATTGAATAATGAAATCGACGAAATTCACGCAATAGGTAAAGCTCTAGCTGCGCATTTATTCCAAAAAGTTGGCATTCTTTACGCTGAAACTAAATACGAAGCAATTGCAGTAAGAGCACGGCAACAATTCAACGAAAATTCAAAATATTTGTGTTGGCACCACGTCATTCCAGAAATGAACCACAACGAATTGGTGGGTTGGTCTGGTGGTGACAATCGCTTTGCTCCTGTTTTTTTCTATACTAACGACCAACATCCAAGAAACAGCAAGCGTTTTGAAATTACCCAAAAAGCCGTAGAGAAAAAATGCGGAAAAACCTTTACCCTACATGCGAAAGGCAACTCATTTGTTGAGCAGTCACTTTATTTGACGCATGTGGTGGACTGGGCATCTTACTATCTATGCGAATTAAATGGTGCTGATATCATAGATATTGAAATTATCGATTACCTAAAAGGCGAACTAGCGAAATTTTAATGCATTCCAGACCCGTTGTCAACGTTTTAGATTGGGGCTTAATTGCCTACAAAGAAGCTTGGGATCGGCAAGAAGAGTTATTTAAAAAGGCTGTTGATCTAAAGATAGCGAAGCGAAACGGGGAAACAGAAGAAATTCCGGAGCACCATTTAGTGGTTTGCCAACATCCACATGTTTACACCTTAGGAAAAAGTGGAAAGCACGACCATTTACTTTTGAATGCAGACGAACTAGACGAAAAAGAAGCAACTTTTTATAAAATAAATCGTGGTGGCGATATTACCTACCACGGTCCGGGACAACTAGTAGTTTACCCAATCTTGGATTTAGAACAATTTTTTACAGACATCCACCAATACATGCGTTATTTGGAAGAGGCCGTCATTTTAACGCTTGAAGATTATGGTATTAAAGCGGGACGCGTTGAAGGGTTGACAGGTGTTTGGATAGACGGTGATAACGCTGCAAAAGCTAGGAAAATTTGTGCCATGGGCGTAAAGAGCTCACGATGGGTTACCATGCACGGCATCGGTTTTAATGTCAATACAGATTTAAGTTATTTCTCTCACATAGTTCCTTGTGGAATTGACGACAAGGCCGTTACATCCTTGCAAAAAGAATTAGGAGGCCCTCAGAACATACAAGAAGTTTTTGGGCATCTGCAACGACATTTGCAAGAATTATTTGAATTTGACGTTAAATAAGGTATGAAAAGAGGTTGGCTTATTTTTCGTTATCTCTTGTACACCATTGGCGTAGTAATTTTAGCCATAAACTTATTCATTTTGTTAAGTGGGCGATTTTATCTCTACAACGGTGTTGCCAAAACATATCTTGTAGGTAAAACTGGACCAGGAATTTATGACCACGAGTTATTTTCAAACGCTAGGGTAGCGATTGGTAATCGTAAATTTAATTGGTTAGTCCATCCTAAATCTGACGAAATAAAGCTCCCCGATGAAAAAATGGCTTATTTGGAGGATATGAAAACACGGGCTTTTCTCGTTATTCGCAACGACTCTATTCTCTACGAGCGTTATTGGGAAAGGCATTCCAAAGAAACAACCAGCAATTCTTTCAGTATGGCAAAAACGATTGTTTCATTACTTGTAGGAATAGCCATTGACGAAGGAAAAATCAAAAGTATTGATGAGCCTGTTTATCATTACATTGACGCCTTCAAAGAAAATGGACGTGACATCGTCACGATTCGCCACCTCTTAACCATGTCAGCAGGATTTGATTGGGACGAAAGTGGTAAAAATCCTTTATCAGAAACTGCAGAAGCCTATTACGGAAATGATTTAGAAGGCTTGGTCACAAGACAGCGCGTCGTGGAAAAACCAGGTACAATTTTTCATTATCAAAGCGGTAACACACAACTATTGTCAATGGTTGTAGAGAAAGCAACCGGAATTACGATTGCCGATTATGCAGCTGAAAAACTATGGAAACCATTAGGAACTGAAAAAGAAGCAACTTGGAGTATGGACCGAGAAAACGGTGACGAAAAAGCTTATTGCTGTTTTTATGCCACGGCGAGAGATTTTGCATTACTGGGAAGACTCCTGCTTAATAATGGAGAATGGAACGGTAAACGGATCGTATCTGCTAGTTATATTGATAAAATGACAAGGGCGGATCGAGCACTTCTTACAGAAGATGGAATAACCAATTTAGTTTATGGTCTGCACATGTGGACTTATTATAACGCTGGTAATCCGGTTCATTATTTTAGAGGTTTATTAGGTCAGTACATTATGGTTATACCTAATGAAAACATCGTTATTGTTAGATTAGGTGAGCGAACGGATAAAAATTTCAAGTTGCACAGATTGCCTGTATTCCCAAAAAAAATTAATTCTTTTGATTACCTTGTGGGGCATTCAGTAGACATATTAGAATACATCAAAATCAAAGACATTGTGTTAAAACAAGCCAAAAACAACGAATGAGAGACGAATTAAAAGGCCCAAAAGTTGAACATGTTGCAGTAGCAATTGTGTTGGATGAGGTTGAAGGAGAAAAGGAGTTTGGAGTGTACTTATTAAACCTTCGTGATGACATTATGGAAGGAATTATTATTTCAAGCACAGGCTATGGCGAAAATGCGCAAACTGGTGAAAAAATAAAAACCTCAACGCTGCGTCACTGTCTTGAGGTCCTGCTTCCAAATGAAGCGGCTAAAATAGAGCCTATTATGCCTGATTTATTCGGCTTAACGAATGAGTACTGGGTTAGTTTTTGGGTAAACGACACGATGTACGACAAGCGCTTCATTTTTCCAGCAGAATCGATTTCTGAAAAGAAAATGAAATACTTAGAACATTTTAAGAAACCTGGAGTTATTATTAAATGAAAAAAAAACTAGGTTTCTTATTACTTTTTCTTCTGCTTAATTTTGGAGCTTTAGGACTTGGTAGTTTCTTAATGGGGGGTAATCCTGCTGAAAATGAGTGGTATCAAAATCTTCCAAGGGCGCCTTGGACTCCACCTGGCTATGTATTTGGATTGGCATGGTCGAGCATCATGATTTGCTTCAGTATTCTTATGGCACACCTTGTGACCACTTCAGCTTGGCAACTTTATATACGTATTTATGCCATTCAATGGCTTCTGAATGTATTATGGAATCCTCTTTTCTTTCAATTACATATGATTGTTGCTTCATTATTTGTGATTACTTGTCTTCTAATGGTCTTAGTCTGGCTCGGATTTGCCTTGAGTAAACGCGAATCTTCTCTTTGGAACTTACTATTACTTCCTTATGTTTTATGGCTTATAGTCGCTATTAGTCTAAATGCCTACCCAGTGTTCAATTGAATTTTTATAACTTTAACCCTGTTATTGTTATGGACCTTCGTCAAACCGCCTTCTGTAAATTACTAAATATCGAATTTCCTGTTATCATGGCCCCGATGTTTCTCGTTTCTAATGAAGAAATGATTATAGAAGGAGTAAAATCAGGTATTACCGGAGCAATTCCAGCGTTGAATTATCGCACAACAGATGAATTACGAAATGCCATCCGAAAAATAAAGAAAACTGTTAAAGGTCCTTTTGGCATTAACCTTATCGTTAATAAATCCAATTTCTTATACAAAGAGCAACTAAAGGTGTGTTGCGAGGAAAAGATAGATTTTTTCATTACTTCACTAGGTTCTCCGGAGGAAACAATAAAACTTGCTCACGCTAACGGAATATTAGTGTTTTGTGATGTTACGGATGAACATTATGCTAAAAAAGTAGAAACTCTTGGTGCTGATGCAGTTATTGCAGTTTGTAAGGAGGCCGGCGGACACGCGGGACCAAGTTCCTACAACGAACTTATTCCAGCATTAAAAAAAGCATGTACAATCCCTGTGATTTCAGCAGGAGGTATTGGAACAGGCACAGGGATTCGTGATATGTTAGCGCTTGGCGCTGATGGCGTTTCCATGGGAAGTATTTTTATTGCAACAAAGGAAGCGCCTGTTTCAGAGGGATATAAGCAAGCCTGTGTCGATTATGGCGCAAAAGATATTGTGATGACAACAAAGCTTTCTGGAACTCCGTGTACCGTAATAAACACACCTTATGTTCAACAAACTGGTACTCAACAAAATTGGTTAGAAAGGCTTTTGAATAAAAACAAACGCCTCAAAAAATGGGCGAAAGCGCTAACTTTTATGCGTGGAATGAAAAGCTTACAAAAAGCAGCTTTTTCCTCTACCTACAAAACGGTTTGGTGCGCCGGTCCCTCTATCGAGCATGTGAAATCCATTCGATCGGTAAAAGAAATTGTTTCTGAACTTAAAAGTGAATTCGGTTAAGACCAAGTTGTGCCCTCTTTACCATCCTTTACAACGATCCCTGCCGCCGCAAGACCGTCTCTGATTTTATCTGAAGTTGTCCAATCTTTTTGTTCTCGCGCCTGACTTCTTAAATTAAGGACCAGATCCATTACGGGATTAAGCCGATTATCTTGACCTTGTTCCTCTGAAAACAAACCTAAGACTTGAAAGATAAAAATTTGCATAGCCGTTTTAAGAATTTCGAGGTGCACTATCGTTATTGTCTCTTTTCCATCGTTTATTAAGTTGATATAACGCACCGCTTCAAATAAATTTGCAATTAAAATTGGAGCATTAAAATCATCTTGCATGGCCTCATCGAATGAAACTATCAATTCTTTCCATTTGAATGACGTGCTTGCCGAATGTGAAATCTTCTCCATTAACTTTAATCCTTCCAGGAGCCTACTCAGGCCTTTTTCTGCTGCATCTAAACCTGTTTCTGTAATATCTAAGGTACTTCGGTAATGTGCCTGCATCATGAAAAACCGAATCACATTCGGTGAGTATGGTTTCTTAAAGAGTGGACTTGTTCCTTCCACAATTTCTTTTGGTAAAAAGAAATTGCCGAGGCTTTTGCTCATTTTTTGGCCATTTACATTTAACATATTGGCGTGCATCCATATGGAAGCTGGTTGACAACCAAATGAACCACAACTCTGCGCGATCTCATCTTCATGATGGGGAAATTTCAAATCCATTCCTCCTCCGTGAATGTCAAACTGTTTACCTAGGTATTTTGTACTCATCGCTGTACATTCGATATGCCACCCAGGGTTACCATCACCCCAAGGAGATCTCCAAATTTGCATATCTTCTGGATTTGCTTTTTTCCAAAGCGCGAAATCTGCAAAGAACCTCTTTTCGTCTTGGTTATTCAACATGCGAGTTTCATTTTCAAGTTCCTCAACTTTTCTGCCGCTTAAAATACCGTAATTGAAATCTTGCATGTATCGTTTTGTATCAAAATATACACTTCCATTAACGGTATAACCGTATCCATTGTCTAGAATTTTCTCGATAATTTCAATTTGTTCTTGAATGTGTCCTGTTGCTGTTGGTTCAATGCTTGGCGGAAGCATGTTGTAAAGTCGCTGTAATTCCTGAAATTTAACATTGTATTTGTATACAATTTCCAGTGATTGAAGTTGCTCCAATCGTGCTGCTTTTCCTATACTATCCTCCTCTTGCCCTGCTGAATTTGTAATGTGACCAGCATCTGTTATATTTCTAACATACTTTACTTTGTATCCGGCGTGCAAGAGATACCTGTACACAAGATCGAAATTAATAAAGGTACGCATGTTCCCCATGTGCGGTTCACTGTAAAGGGTTGGTCCACATACATACATGCCAACAAATTGATCGTTTCTAGGGGTGAGGATTTCTTTATTGCCTGATAAACTATTATAGATTTTAATTTTATGTTCCATCTTCAATTAACCAGAAAATTATTGCTGTGTTCTAAGTTCCTTGAATGTGTGGAAAACAACTATTCCGTAACCTGCAGCAACCATACCATGAAACACCAATGTTCCAATATTTCCATCAATCAACATGAAATAGGCACTTGTGCTAAAAACCAGAAAAAAGACAATTTCGAGCATGTTTACAATGGAAAGTTGCTTTTTGTCGTATTTATTTCCTGAAAATTCTGATTTCTTGTTTACATTAAATTTCGGGGTTCGAACAAAGGAACTTTTGATTCCAAGCCAACCCTCAATTACCGCCACTGCATTACTCAAAGCTAAAGCCGATGAAATTGTTAGAAAAAGGAAGAATTGAGGAACAAATTTAACCAAATCCTTCAAAGTGTTTCCGGTTTTATCGCGGTATGCAATCCAATAATAAATCATCAAAATAAAGGTGCTTATGTAGAAAAAAAAATAAAACTTAAGGTATTCTCTTAGGTCTGGAAATGAACCCGCTATGTTGCTCATAAATAAACTTGAAATTGAGAGCGTCATAATAAATAAGAACACTGATGAATTAAACAAATGAGACATACCGTGAAACTTATCTGACAAACGCACGCCATTTGCAAATACCAATCTCCTCCACATTTTTAAGAAAACCTCTGCGCCTCCCTTCATCCAACGATGTTGTTGATTTTTTAGTGCGGACATGGTAATTGGTAATTCTGCAGGGGAAACGACATCGACTAAATATGTGAATTTCCACCCCTTAATTTGTGCCCGGTAACTTAAGTCTAAGTCTTCTGTAATGGTATCGTGTTCCCAACCACCTGCGTCTTCAATACACGATTTTCTCCAAACTCCTGCGGTTCCATTAAAATTAATAAAGTGTGCGTTACTGTTTCTTCCACATTGTTCGATAATAAAATGTGCATCTAATCCAAAAGCTTGCAACTTAGTTAAGGATGAATAATCTTTATTTAAATGGCCCCATCGCGTTTGAACTACACCAATTTTATCTTGTTTAAAATGCGGAATGGTTTTCTTTAAAAAATCGGAGTCGGGTACAAAGTCGGCATCAAAAATAGCGATGAATTCACCTTCTACTTGATCCATTGCGTCATCCAAGGCCCCAGCTTTATAGCCCTTTCTATTGACGCGATGAACATGAGAAATGTTTAATCCTTTATCTTGCCACTCTTTTACTTTCTTTGCAATAATCTCTTTTGTTTCATCTGTAGAATCGTCTAGGACTTGTATTTGAAACTTATATCTAGGATAATCAAAAGCAGCAACAGTATCAATAATTCTGTCTGCTACATACATTTCATTGTACATCGGCAATTGAACGGTTACTTTAGGCGCATTTACTTCATCAAATTCTGCTTTCTGCTGTTCTTTAATTTTTTTCATATTCTTGAGATAACCAAATCCCAAGGAAAGTTGGACACATGCATACAGAAAAATAAATACTGAACATACTGTGTAAATAATCAAAATTGCAGATGCGACCAAATGCGACCAAAAGTAAGGGTCCACCTCTTCTTTACCATCAACTGTCGTTGTTCTGCTTCCCCAATCAAACAACCATGTTGCTTTCTGTTGTTCTGCAAAAAGATCTCCAGGAAAAAAAAGGCTAATTGCTAAAAGAATTAAGCCAAATAGAAGTTGTTTAGTTAAATGTTTTTCCACAGGAGTCAAAGATAAGGCAATATTATTTAATTAGGGTCATCTCATCCACCAAATGCTTCGCCCCGGAATAAATATCCATGACCCACAAAACATAGCGAATATCTACTACTACATTCCTACAGCGAGATGCATCAAACAAATAATCGCTCATGGTACTTTCCCAAGTTCTGTCGAAATTCAATCCCATGAGGTTCCCATTTTCGTCCAATACAGGCGATCCTGAATTTCCGCCGGTTGTATGATTTGAGCCAGTAAAACAAACCCAAAGTTGCCCATTTTGAGCATAATTTCCGTAAGTTTTCTGCTGGTGTAACTCAAGCATGCGCGGTTGCAATTCAAAATCAGCATTCCCGCTGTTGTATTTTGCAATCATTCCCTCAAGAGTGGTGTGTTCTGTATATTTCATTCCATCAGTTGGGGATGATCCTTCCAGTTTGCCATATGTTATTCGTAATGTGCTGTTTGCATCTGGCCAATGCTTTTCATTAGGAAACATCTCTTTTTTACCTTCCACATATCGTTGAAGTAGAGCACTCATGTCGCTCGAAAAGTCCTGATAAGCAGGGATAACGTAATTTTTAAAAGGAGTGATGTAGCTTAAATAATGTTTTAAACCTATGTCTTTGTTGAGTTTTTTGAGGCTCTTTTCATTGAAATTTGATAGAAAATCTAAATAGCGTTCTTTGTCAGTTAAAATTGATTTTGTGTAAATAACATTGGAAATCGACATAATGTAATTATCGTACCCATCCGAAGCTAGGGAATATTTTATGTCCTGTGTAATCCCTTTCCATTGATCCGTATTGTTAAAATATTCTTTCGTTAGTTTATTAAAAATTTCTTTATCTACTTGTGGATTATAATTTTTAAAAAACCCTTCTGCTCCGGACTTTAGTCGTTCCAAGACTGCATTTAATTCACCATTCGATTTGTATTTCTGATAATTCGAAACTAAATCATTGATGACTCTTGCTAACTTAAAATATTCAGGGCCATACGAAAAATATTCAACCCCCATGGCGTATTTAAACTCCCAGTTGACATCGCGTTCTACCAAGGCATTCATTTCATTAACTACAGATGCGTATTTCTTCCATTCTTCTTTGGAATTGGCGCGTTTAATATATTCTGCTTCTTTGTTTTGTTTTAACGTAACTGCGTCTAGCGTTCTTAAACCATCAATTTGCCCTATCCATTTTTTCCATGCATTAGCAATCGATGCCTGTTTAGCGGCATACTGTATTCTGGTAAGGTCAGATTCCTTCATTGCAGCATCAATAACTCCCAATGACAAATCTCTCATGTGAATTCTAGCTGGCCGTTCTTTTTCAATGATAAATTTCAAATATGACGACACCACATGTTGTTCTGTTTGACCTGGAAATCCATAAACCATGGTAAAATCTCCTTCTTTTCTATCTCGAAATGAAATATTTAAATACCTAATTGGGGTGTAAGGAACGTTATCTTTTGAATAGGCTGCAGGTTTATTATCTTTCCCAGCATAGATACGAAAAACCGAAAAGTCGCCCGTATGACGAGGCCAAACCCAGTTATCGGTGTCACCACCAAACTTTCCAATTGAATTTGGAGGAGTGCCGACAAAACGAATGTCAGTAAATATTTCTTTTACCATCATATAATAGTCATTACCGTAATTAAAGGCTTTCACCTCTGCCTCATAACCAGAATTGGTAACTGTTTCTGATATGATTTTCTTGATATTACTTTGAATTGTAGCTTGATCATCCTTTGAAGCTGCGCCTTTTAGTACCCTAGCTGTTACATCCTCAATTCGCACGATTCGCACTGCCGTTAATCCAGGGTTGGGAAGTTCTTCTGCCAAGGTTTGAGCCCAAAAGCCATTTTTCAGGTAATCTTTTTCAAGAGACGAATGTGATTGAATTTGCGAATAACCACAATGGTGATTGGTTAAGAGTAAACCTTTTGAAGAAACGAGCTCTGCGGTACATCCTCCACCGAATTGAAAAATAGCATCTTTTAAACTAGCCTTATTTATGGAGTAAATATCCTCAGAAGAAAGTTTCATTCCTTTTGCTTTCATGTCGGATTCAAAAGCCGCAATCAGCGAAGGTATTAGCATTCCTTCATCCGCTCTTAGGTTAAGCGTTTGGATAAAAATGAATAATAATCCGATGGTTTTTCGAATAAAATGATGAGTTTTTTGCATAATCAAAATGAACAGTTAAATAAGTTTTATCCTTTAAAGCAAGGAAAGATGTCAAATTTAGTCACAAAAATCTATTTTAAAAACAGGAAAAAGAAATGTTAACTTTGCCACGAATGAAGGTTTTTGACGGAATTGAAAATTTTTACGGAGTTAAGAATCCTATTCTAACCATTGGGACATTTGATGGTGTGCACATTGGACACCAACATATCATTCGTCAAATGAATGAAACTGCAATCAAAGTCGGTGGGGAAACCACCTTACTCACATTTCATCCTCACCCAAGATCAGTGGTTAATACCCAAGGAAATAGCATGAAGCTCATTCAAACCTTGGAGGAAAAGTTAGATAAACTCTCGAAAGTTGGGTTGAGTAATGTTATTATTCAGCCTTTTGACAAAGCCTTCTCGTGTTTGTCCGCGACAACATTTGTAGAAGATTTACTCATTAATAAAATTAAGGCACATCACTTATTTATTGGTTACGATCACCGTTTTGGAAATTCTCGAGAAGGAGATGTTGAATTACTTAAAAAAATTTCCTCACAAGGTCATTTTCAACTTGCCGAAATTTCAGCTGTAGAAATTAATGAGATTAACGTTAGCTCTACAAAAATTAGGAATTCTTTGATTTCTGGAGATATAACACATGCCAATGAATTATTAAATGGCAGGTATTGTATTTCAGGTGTGGTGGAAGACGGAATGAAAATTGGGAGAACAATAGACTTTCCAACAGCAAATATCGGTCAAATTGACCCACACAAGTTGCTACCGAAAAATGGAGTTTATGCGGGAAAGGTGAGTTTCGATAATCAGACATACAATTCGGTTTTCAATCTTGGACTAAGACCGACAGTAAACAGTGACGTAAACCAACCTAAGTTGGAGGTTCATTTGTTGAATTTTTCTGGTGATCTTTATGGAAAGTCCGTCTCTGTTTCTTTTGAACATCGCTTAAGAGACGAAAAGAAATTTGGCTCTATTGTTGCGCTTAAACATCAAATTCAATTAGATGAAAGTCTTGCTCGTACTTTGCTTCGGACTCATTAATTATTTTGCTTTTTCACAAAAAAAAGCACCCCACTACTACCGCTTGGACGAGCTGTCTATGGCTAATTCTGACACCGTATTTTATTTAACATTGTCCAAAGAAAAGTTAGACTCAATTCCTTCCAGCATTTACCGTTTCACCGAGTTAAAAGGGCTTGATTTATCAAAAAACAAATTAACTGACATTCCTCTCGAATTAAGCGTCTTTTCAAAACTAGAGGTCTTGAATATTAGCCAAAATAAACTACCATTTCTGCCTGTTTCCGTTACAAAACTCAGCCGACTTAAAGAACTTCTTGCTGCATCTAATCGTTTCAGTTCGTTGCCAGATCAGATGGAAGACTTAACAAAGTTAAAGACCTTAGACCTTTACAATAATGAAATTACTAATTTCGGAAGTGGTTTTTTTAAACTAAAACAACTGAAAGTAATTGATATTCGCGGCACCATGTATGGGACCAAAATGCATAAAGAAATCGTGGCTAATTTTCCAAATACAAAATTAGCCATTGATCCTCCTTGCAAGTGTATGGATTAGTTTTTTGGTAAGTTAACTTTATGTTATTAAATTAGTGATCTATATTTATTAATATCGAAGGCATGCGCACAACCTTTTTTACTCTTTTTCTGATATTATTTTTTTCAAATCAGAGTTTTTCACAAAGCCAAAATTTCAAAATCCAGAATATGGGAAGAAAATATTCTGAAAAACAACTGGTAACTGCCCTTTTCAACGCAGACTGGTGTGGTTATTTTCATGAAAGCTCACGGTACACCATAACTTTTGATGATGGAGCTACGGTTGAATTATTGTCAAAAAAGGAAATTTCTAGTTCGGAAAAACTTAACGATGCTTGTTTTCAAAATGAGAACATCAAAGACAATGGAATATACAAAATTCATGAAAGTGGAGCCCTCGTTAGAATGTTGAGCGCGAGAAACACCTCAAAAAATTAAAAGCATGAAAAAAATATTTACTTTTTTGTTTCTAGGTTTCATTTTCTACAGTTATTCTCAGGGAGATAATTGTGCTACCGCATTCAATTTAGGAACCTTGCCCACTCCTGCAGGCTGCTCAGGTGGGGCAACAGGTGTAGGTTTGCCTGTTACACACAATGGGACGAACGTAGGAGCTACTGCAGCAAACCCATATGTTTCCATTATTGATTGTGGGACAGGAACTGCAGATATGGCTTCCCCTGCTCAAGATGTTTGGTATTCGTTTGTTGCGTCTGGCCCAACAGCTGTTATTAGTTTTTCAAACATTACGGGTTCTTTTGGAACTCCTCAAATTGGTCTATACACAGGATCTTGCAACAGTTTAACGCCTGCTGGTTGCGATGTTGATGGCTCACCTGCTACCTTTACCGGTATGGTTGCCGGACAAACATATTACATACAAGTGAGTGGAAATGGGGCAACTGCCGCAGGTAATTTTACCATTTCAGTCCAAAGTAACCAAGAGTGTGGAGATTGTTTAACTCAGGCATCTTTAGTTGCTAATCCCCCTCCTGTAAACGGATACTATTACCCGGGACAAACTGTTACTTTTTGTTACACGGTTTTCACATACAACCAAGTTAATACCAATTGGTTTCATGGCGTTCAGCTTACCTATGGCGCGGGGTGGAATATGGTTTCCCAATCACCTCCTGCAGGTTGTTCTTCAGGTTCGTGGGTTTGGAAACCAGCAGGAATTGGAGTCGTAAATGGAACCAATTGGGGTCCAGGATTCTATTTCGAGTCGAATTTGGGATGTAATAATTGTGATGTCACTGATCCTGGAGATAACTATGGAGATGCTAATGCTTCAAATTGCGATTTGCAATTTTGTTGGACCATGCAAGTAGATGCAGCATGTCCTGCTTCGTCATTAAATGTCACTGTTAACACAAGCGGGGACGGTGAATCTGGATCCTGGTCTAACTTGTCATGCCAAGGAGACAGTCCATCATCATTAGATCCTAACATGTCATGTTGTTTGCCTCCTACTATGGCTTCAACACCTACTACTTGTTCAAATTCAACCGATGGAACGGCTACTGCCACCGCTACCGGAACGGTTTCCCCGTGGGATTTTTATTGGTATAACTCAAGTGGAACCTTAGTTGGTTCAACTATGAATACAACCGCGACAAACACGCTAAGTAATATTCCTGCTGGAACTTATACAGTAGTTGTTATTGATAATTCGAATTGCTCAATTGGTGCAAATGTAACCGTATCATCGAGTCCCGGAGCAACCGTAACGGTTCCTGCAAATATATCTGTTTGCAATGGCGCGACGGTAAATGCTTCAAATTTCACATCTAGTGGGTTCCCCTCAGCATCATATACGTGGACAAACACCAATGCAGCAATTGGTATTCCAGCCTCGGGAACAGGAAATATTTCTTCATTCACTGCGACAAATACTGGCTTAACTCCGATAACGGGCACAATTACGGTGACTCCTTACAGTGGTCCTGATCCAGCAACTTCTTGTGCTGGTGCGCCCAGTTCTTACACAATTACAGTAAACCCATCACCACAAGTAACTTTGACAGCAGCTCCAAGTACCACCATCTGTTCAGGTCAAACAGTAACTTTAACTGGGAATTACGTTCCACAGCCAGTAGTTTCAAATCAAACTTTCCAAAATAGCACAGTTGTTAATATCCCCAATGGTTGTTCTGGGCCATTAGGCTGTCAATTTGGAACTTCAAGTGTGAATTCAATCGGAATTACGCCTGTAAATTTTGTTAGCGGGCAACTTGTTTCTATTTGTTTTACATTACGACACGAAGACTATACAGAATTTACTACGCTAACCTTACAGGTAGGTTCAACTGTTTATACCTCACAAAATCCGGCGCCTGCTCCTTCAGGTGGTCTAACTTACGTATACAATGCTGATATGTTAACTTTATTAAATCAAATAAAAGCAACTATTCAAACAGGCGGAAACAATTCTGCACAAGTAGCGACCTTCTGTATTCCGCAGTCTGTTTTAACTTTGATTGAAGCTGCCGGTGGACTTACAAATACTACCTGGAAAATTGGTATTTCTGACCAAACAGGTGGCGCTGACAACGGATCAATTTTGGATTTCACAGTGATTATAAAAGATTTCCAACTTTTTAATTATTCTTGGGTCTCTTCAAATGTTGGCTCCATAAGTACTTCTCCTCTTTCAGGGACTACTAATGGTGGAGCACTTTCAATCACGGCCTCTCCAACAACAACATCTGATTACACGCTATCAATTCTTGATGAATCCGGTTGTCCGGGCACGGCAACAGTAACTATAACTGTAGCAAGCAATATAGTTCCAACATTCGTTCAGCTCGGGCCTTATTGTCAAAATGCAACGGCTGGTAGTTTAAATTCTACCTCTTCAAATGGCATCACCGGAACTTGGAGCCCTTCAGTTATAAATACATCAACTTTGGGTTCAAGTAATTATGTGTTCACCCCAAATGCTGGTCAATGTGCTGTAAATACTACTATGACTGTTCAAATTACAACTCCTGTTACCCCGTCATTTACACAACTAGGTCCGTATTGTCAAAATTCATCACCAGGCTCACTACCCTCCTCTTCGGACAATGGAATTTCTGGAACTTGGTCGCCGTCTACGATTTCAACCACCACCTTGGGAAGCAGTACTTACACTTTTACACCGAGCGCTGGACTGTGTGCCACTACTCAAACCATGACGATTGCCATTTCAACTCCAGTTACCCCATCATTTGTACAACTCGGACCTTATTGCCAAAATGATGTTCCCGGAACCTTGTCTTCAACTTCTACAAATGGAATTACAGGAACATGGAATCCTTCCTCTATAAATACTTCAAACACAGGGAATGTTACGTATACATTTACCCCAACTGCTGGTGTTTGTGCCACTACTCAAACCATGACCGTTACCATTTCAACGCCAGTTAACCCAACATTTACGCAACTTGGGCCATATTGCCAAAACGATTTGCCCGGAAGCTTGTCCACATCCTCTACTAATGGAATTACGGGCACGTGGAGTCCCTCTTCTATAAACACTGCAAATGCCGGAAATGTTACCTACACATTTACTCCTACTGCGGGAGTTTGTGCTACTAGTACAACGTCCACAATTACCACAAATGCACTACCGACATTTACTGCTGCGCTTGGCTCAAACCCAAGTGCATGTGGGTTATCTGATGGAACTATCTTGATAAGTGGTCTAAGTGTTTCTTCAAATTACACCCTTAATTACAACGATGGAAGTGTGCTTGTGGGTCCAATACCAACAACGTCGAACGCATCGGGTGAAATTCTTATCAATGGTCTAAACGCAGGAAACTACAGTAATTTTTCTATAAGCGACGCAAACTGTTCTAGTACTATTTCTGGCCCAATTACACTTATTGACCCAAATGCTCCTGTTTTCTCTGTTAGTTTAGGAAATAACCCTACAACCTGTTTAGGGACTGACGGGGCAATAATATTAAACGGATTAACTCCCAATACAACTTACACCGTCACATATTCGGATGGTATCGCCGTAGTTGGACCAAATTCATTTACAACCAATGCTACTGGGTCAATAACATTAGGCGGTCTTAACTCCGGAAATTATTCGGATTTTGTTGTAGAATTATTAGGTTGTATTGGTTCTCAAATTGGTCCTGTTAATTTGACAGACCCTACGCCGCCCAATCTAATAATCACTTCTCCTGCTGCAGTTTGCCAGCCAAACACTGTTGACCTAACAACTAGTAATGTCACAACAGGTAGCACCGGAAATGGGGCCTTGACTTATTGGACAGATCAAAACGCTACAAATCAACTTTCTAACCCCGCGTCGGTTTCAACAACTGGCACATATTACATTCAATCTACCGCTAACGGTTGCACGGATATTGAAGCTGTTACTGTTATAATTAACAGTACTCCTTCTATCACTAATCTTGGCAACCAAGCAGCTTGTGCTAGCTATTCCTTACCTGTAATTGTTGGATCTAATTTAAGTGGGTCTCAAGGATATTTTACTAATTCACAAGCTCAAGGTGGAATAGCCATATCTGGACCTATCACAAGCTCGCAAACGGTTTATATCTACGATGCCAATGGGGCTTGTTCGGATGAAGAATCTTTCGTGGTAACAATTAATCCTCTTCCTTCAGCAACCATTTCGGGTGGAGCAACTTATTGTCAAGGTGATGCCGTTTCGGATATCGTCGCCTCTCTTTCTGGAACAGCTAACTTTACCTTGAATTATACCTTAGATGGGGTCGCACAATCACAAACGGGATCTTCAACTTCTTTATCGCTTGGAAATACAGCGGGAACTTACGTTTTATTAAGTATTTCTGATGCTAATTGTACGAACAACAATTTATCCTCAACACAAACAATCGTGATTAACTCCATTCCGAATGCACCTATCGCCGGAACAGATACCTTGTATTGTAATAATGCAGTGCCAGTAGATTTATTCGCTCAGGGAACTGGATCGTTTACATGGTATGCTGATCAGGCTTTAACAACTGTACTTGGAACAAATTCGTCCTACACTCCTTCCATGAATGCGGGATCAACCAATTACTTTGTTACAGAAACTATTAACGGATGTGAAGGACCTGCTTCAATGGTTGTGGTGTCTGTAGAAGAATGCGAGATTATTGTTCCGACTGCTTTCACGCCAGATGGAGACCTAACCAATGATGTGTGGATACTGGACAACATTGATCAGATTTATCCTGAAAATGTCGTGAGCATTTACAACCGTTGGGGAAATCTAATTTATCAGTCAAAGGCAGGGCAATATGAAACTACCCCTTGGGATGGAACATTCAATAGTGAAAAAATGCCCGTTGGTTCTTATTATTTTATCATCGAATACAACGATAATTTTACAGAAAATAAAACCGGTATCGTAACACTAATAAACAACTAATAATGAGATTATTAATTTTATTTACGTGTATTTGGGTAGTACATGTGCAAGCACAGCAGATTCCTCAATATTCACAATTTTCAAGAAATCAATTTATGGCGAACCCTGCCGCCGCAGGCGTCTATGATTTTATTGATGTCACTGTTAGTGGCAGATGGCAATGGGTCGGAGTTGCCGATGCTCCTCGGACATCATATTTGGCCTTTTCAGTTCCTTTAAAATTTAAGCCAGTAGCTTACAATCCAGGGATTAGAACGTCTAATGGTCCTGTACAACACCCTGAAATCAAAACAGGAAAATTAAAACATACCGTTGGCGGTCAATTAGTTGCTGATCAATATGGCGCCTTTACTAAGTTTTCATTTTCTGGAACTTATGCGTTACACCTCCCAATGACTAAAAAAATCAATCTCGCCTTTGGATTAAAAGCCGGAATATCTAATAATTCATTTAATTCTGATAAAGCACAAGTTTTGAGTTTAATAAACCCAACTTTACCATACGATAATACCTATGCTACTTTTTCAGCAAATAATGCTAATAAGAATATAATGGATTTACATTCCGGATTATACCTTTATGGCAAACGCTTTTATTTGGGGGTTGCAGGAGATCAACTGACTAGAGATCTTGTAGAGTTTGGAACCGCATCTGCTAATTTTAATCCCCAAATGCATTTTAATCTAATGGGTGGATATACTATTCCTATCAATGAATCATTAACTATAACGCCTAGTTTTATGGCAAAATATATGTCTCCTGCTCCCGTTTCGATAGATTTCAATGTGATCGCCGATTACAATAAAATGCTTTGGTTCGGTATAGGTTATCGTCATACGGATGCGTTAATTGGACTTGTCGGAATGAATCTTTCTAACAAATTTAAACTTGGATATTCATACGATTTTTCCATTTCAAAATTTAATAACTATTCTTCAGGTGGCCACGAGCTCACATTAGGAATTATGCTCGGACGTTAATAAAACAACCCATGAAAAAATTAATTATTGCATTCTTTTTTCTTTCTACACTTCAAGCAATGGCTCAATTCGAAAGAATTGAAGACCCGAAGAGACTTGGAGGTAGTGTAAATACTTCTGCAGAAGAAAATTTTCCTATTTTCCTGAAGTCTGACGGAGCACTATATTTTACAAGAACTTTTGACGAAGATTCAAAATATGGCCCCTATGACCAAAATATTTGGGTTAGCGAAAAAGAGGGGGAATTAACCTATTCCAGTGGTGAAAGCGTTAAAAAAATAAATAATAAATTCAACAACTGCATCGTTGGGTTTAGCTCAGATGAAAGTAAAATATATTTATTGAATGCATACGACGGAAAAAAAGACCTAAAAAAGGGAATCTGTTATTCTGTTAAAAAAGGAAACAATTGGTCCAAACCGAAAGAAATTAAAGTGC
>Ga0315900_10001128_pt1 | contig 42979 bp, 34 predicted proteins | sample LakEriMetagenome_FD_203521 | JGI IMG/M metagenome (GOLD analysis project Ga0315900, IMG submission 203521) | Freshwater fungal communities from buoy surface, Lake Erie, Ohio, United States - Buoy 12 MA114 | ecosystem: Environmental > Aquatic > Freshwater > Lake > Lake biofilm | place: USA: Lake... | reverse complement strand
CTTCAAAGGCCATATATACATAATAGCCATTGTATTTTTTCTTGATCGGATAAGCAAGGCGACGACGGCCCCACTTGTTCATCTCAACAAAAGTACCACCATGATTCTCGATATAGTCTGTCACTCTACGAATGACTGCTTCTACATCTGGATCCTCAAGGGCGGCATTGATGATGAATGTGCTCTCGTATAAACGACGAATGCTCATTCTGTGCTCCTGTGGTTGTTGTTTCAAACAGCCCAAATCACTGTGGTTTGGGCAGGAAATTAGAGCCGCAAAGATAGGAACTTTTTCTGCAAATCCCGCATACTTTCTTATATGATGGGTAGATTGATGAGTGATTCATCGTCTTCTTCATATCCAGTTGATTCCCATACTGCTCCCATTTTCTCCTCCAAAGCAGTAATCATGCGTAGACTAATCTCATCACAAATGGCGAATCCTTTGGAATTAAGCCGTATAATGATATCATCTTTGGTTTGTTGAAGGATGAGGAATTCATCAATGATATGCGAATCAATGGATGCTCGAATGACTTCCACAATATCAATACCATAGTCCTTCATGAATCGTGCTTTTGATAGTCCTTCGGATCGAATGGCCAAAAAGGCTGATTCATAGAGTCTATCGGTGAGACTGAGCTCTTCCTTGCTTGCTTCACCGATTCCATTCAATTGAACCGCTTCGAAGTATCGCTTGAGATTTCTGAAATTCCAATAACGGGTATTATTGATATAGCCATGAGCGGAAGGACCAAATGCGAGATATTCTTTGGCTTGCCAATAGGTGCGATTATGATTGCATCGCAGATTGCTTTTGGAAAAGTTCGATACCTCATATTGCTCATATCCGGCTTTTTCGAGCATTTCTATCGTAAGCGCATACATGCCGGCATCTTTTTCATCATCTTGAGGTTTTACCAAACCTTTTTGCAGCATGGTAAACAGCGGCGTCTTTTCTTCAAAGATCAAACTATATGCAGAAATATGCTCGGTTTTCAATGCAATTGCCTGCTCCAATGTTGATTGCCATGACTCAATGCTTTGATTTGGCAAGGCGAAAATCACATCTATGTTTATATTGTCAAAACCCGCTTCCCGAGCGAGTTGTACGGCTTGTTTACCTTCTTCGGGTGAATGAATGCGATGTAGAAAATCGAGTTCTTCTTGATTGAATGATTGTATGCCAAAACTCAATCGATTGATTCCCGCTTTCTGGTATCCTTCAAGTGATTCTTTCGTGATTGTTCCCGGATTGCATTCCATCGTAATTTCAGCATCGGGGTGAATGGGAAGATTCGCTCTTACCTGCTCCATGATGGATGTAATTTGCTCAGGTGTCAAGAGCGATGGCGTTCCGCCACCAAAGAAAATGCTTGTTGCCGGCCTGAGATTGTCCTGATACTTCCTTGCTCCGTCTGCGATCTCTTTCTTGAGTATGGAAACAAACACATCTTTATGCTCCATATTTTCAAGGGAATAGAAATCGCAATACACGCATTTCTTTTCGCAGAATGGAATATGCAGATAGATGCCGAAATCGGGATTTGGTCTCATTGATGCACTCCCAAAGCATGCGCCACGGCCTTTACTGTATTTTGTCCATCCATCGCCGCACTTACGATGCCACCTGCATAACCTGCTCCCTCACCGCATGGATAACATCCTTTCACGCTTACATGCTCACGGCTGACGGGGTCACGCGGGATACGAACGGGAGAACTCGTTCTGGATTCTGTCCCCACAATGACTGCATCCTCATGCACATAACCTCGCATGCTTTTGTCGAAAGCCCGAAAGCCATTCTTCAAACGATCTGCAATATGTGCTGGAAACAGCGAAGCAAGATCTGCTGAATATAAGCCGGGGATATAGGAACTTTTGGGAAGTGACCCGCTCACCTTCCCTTTCAGAAAATCCTTTAATCTTTGAGCAGGCGCCTTTTGAGATCCATCACCGATACCAAATACTTTTTGCTCGATTTCAGCTTGCAAATGCATGCCTGCGAGTGGTCCATATCTTGAATACTCTTTCAAATCTTCTTGTTCGATAGCCACGACGATTCCGGAATTTGCATAGGGAGAATCACGGCGTGACATCGACATTCCATTCACCACAATTTCACCGGGCGCGGTCGCGGCGGGAACGATGAGTCCACCCGGACACATGCAGAATGAAAAAACTCCTCTACCATGCACTTGTTCGACGAGTTTATACGATGATGCGGGAAGCAGTGGATCTCTTGGATTTTGCTTATAGCGGATTTCATCGATATATGACTGAGGATGTTCTGCTCTCACACCAATCGCAAATGGCTTGGATTCTATATGAATTCCCGCATCAAGAAGCATCGTGAAGATGTCCCTTGCGGAATGTCCAGTGGCAAGAATCACGGCATCGCCCCTGAATTCACTACCATTAGCGCATGACACTCCAAGCATGCGATCATTATTCATCAGGAATCCATTTACGCGGGATTCAAAGTGAATTTCACCGCCATATTTCTCTATGGTTTCTCTAATGGATTGAATGATTCCGGGCAATTTATTCGATCCAATATGTGCATGCGTATCAATCAAGATACGCTCATGTGCGCCATGCTCGACAAGCAATTGCAATACCTTTCGAATATCACCGCGCTTCTTGGAATTCGTCCATAATTTTCCATCGGAATATGTTCCCGCTCCACCTTCGCCAAAACAATAATTGGAATCTGGGTTTACGATGCCAAATTGTTGAATTGCGCGAAGATCTCTTCTTCTTGCGCGAGCATCTTTTCCGCGCTCAACAATCACGGGTTTTAACCCATGTAGCAGACATTCGAGTCCCGCGAAATATCCGGCAGGACCTGCTCCGACTATAATGACTCTTTTGCCTTTCGATACATCACGGAATCCTTCGGAAATCAAAGGTACTTTTGGAGCTTCTTCATTCACGAATACTTCCACCGTGAGCATGATCTTGGGATGCCTCGAGCGAGCATCTACGGACCTTTTTCTTATTGCCCATGATGTCACGGAATCCTCATCCAGTCCGGCTTGGCGGACAGCACTCTGTACTATCACATCATTCATCGTGGCTTCAAGTGGCGACAAAGCTATATCAATCAGCATATTCATTCTTGTTCTTCCCATGAGTCCATCAATGTGCGATCCATCACATGCGGAATGGAAGCGATGATATCACTTGCTGACATCGATTCTTCACCAAAAACAGATGCCGCAAAATCACCTGCTTCTCCATGAAGCATCGCTGATAATGCGGTTGCCTCAAGTGGATTGATTCCTCTTGATAATAATGCCCCAATCATGCCACTTAATATATCACCAGAACCGGCGGTAGCCATACCCGGATTTCCTGTTCTTGTGAGATATGTTTTTGTTCCATCGGAAGTGCATGCCGGAACACTTTTCAGATGCACGATGCATTGCATTTCTTTGGCAATTTGTGTGACATTTCTCAGCGGAAATTGCTCGATCTCTGTTCTCTGAATTCCCGTCATGCGCGAACATTCACCGGCATGTGGAGTGATCACCCAATTGGATGGCAAACACATGATTTCACTTGGAATTGCATCAGCATCGAGTATCACAGGAATCGATAGATTCAATTTCAATAATTCTTGAACAATGAGTTTACCGGCTCGAAGACCGAGTCCGGGGCCACAGACAATCGCATTGGTTTTAGAGAGTGACTCTATTACTTTTTGCATCAAATATCCCACATTCATTGCGCCATCTTCATCCATTGGAATCAAGGATAGGAGCGCTTCGGGTGGCAATGCCGGGTGTATGATAGGTGTCATGACTTCAACAAGACCCACTCCCATTCGGAATGCAGACATCGCGCATAAGGCAGGTGCGCCGGACATATCCCTTGAACCCGAAATGATCAATACTCTGCCATAATTGTATTTATGAGATTGTGCATTTCTTGTTCCAATCACATTTCGAATATCTTCATCTTCCAAAGAAAATACCGTAGAGTGTTCATTAGCATTGCTTTCGGGAATGCCCAGCATGATGATTTCAATATCACCGCAATGTGTTTTGGCTGGATATAATTGCATGCCTACCTTTTCACTGAACATCGTGCAAGTACCATGCGCCTTGAATACATATTGATGCGCTTCCCCGCTTTCAGCATCGATGCCAGAGGGAATATCGATTGCAATACAAAGCGACATCTCATACACATTCAATTCATGCATTCTTTTCAGGATTGCATGAGGCATGCCATATAATTCAGCATTTGCTCCCGTTCCGAGAATCGCATCAATGATGCAATCGGATTCGAAAGACAAACCCGGGATATCATCCTCTTGGAGATGTTCTATTGGAATCTTGAGAGATTTCGCAGATTGTAGATTCGCCGAGGTTTCCGGCGACATTCCACCCATATTTCCAATATGATAGATTTTTACATCAAATCGATTCATGCAGTGTAGATGTCTTGCGATCGCAAATCCATCTCCTCCATTATTTCCCGAACCACATAGAATGAGGATTGAGGGTCTTTCTGAGCGGATTGTCGAAGCATCAAGCCACATGGCTATGCAATGTGCCGAACCACTTGCCGCATTTTCCATGAGCAAAGCACCGGATACGCCGATATGTTTGATGGCATGGGCATCCGCATTCTTCTGACCTTCCGGGGTGAGATATGATCGCATGAATTCTCCGTTTGAATTATTGCAAAAATACCAATTCAATAGCTTAAGCGCTGAATATCCCCAAAATCTCTCATGATTTTGTAGTTTTGTCCATTCAAAACACAAGAATTTTCAACTTTGCAACTTTGCCATTATGTCCAAAAGAACAGTCGTCATCACCGGAGCCAATGGAGAGATCGGCCATTTATTGCTCGAAACACTTTCAAAAGAACAAGCCAGCATCATCGCGGTGGATTTATCGCCACTCAGCGATGAGCATACAGCCTTATGCGAAGAAGTCATCATCGGTGATATCTGCGATGATGAAGTGATTCGCGATATTGAAAAACATGATGTGAATGATATTTTTCATCTTGCGGCGATTCTTTCCACCAGTGGCGAGAAAAATCCTGAACGCGCACATCATGTGAATGTGGATGGCACGATGAATGTATTGCAATTGGCATATCGTATCGGAAAAAGAACGAATTCGGCCGTGAAAGTTCTCTTCCCGAGTACCATTGCAGCATTTGGTGTTTCAGATCTTGAAACCAAACGCATGTCGGGTCCGGCAAAAGAAGATGATTTTGCTTCGCCGATCACGATGTATGGCATCAATAAATTATACAATGAACATCTCGGTAGATATTATTCCGATTGCTATCGCAGATTATCACCCGAGAAAGAATCCGGATTCGTGGATTTCCGCGCTCTTCGATTCCCCGGTTTGATTTCCGCATTCACCGTTCCAACAGGTGGAACAAGTGATTATGCGCCAGAGATGATACATAATGCGGCACAAGGCAAACATTATGATTGTTTTGTCAGACCCGACGCACAAATCCCCTTCATGGCCATGCCTGATGCCGTGAAATCCTTATTGCATCTAGCTTCTGCGCCTCTCGAGAATTTGAGCACGAGAGTGTATAATCTCACTTCATTCTCACCAACAGCACAAGAAATCAAAGACATGGTTCAAGCGGAATTTCCGAATGCCACGATTGATTTCAAGCCACAAGAGAAAAGACAAGAAATTATTGATTCATGGCCAGGTGTGGTTGATGATTCCAAAGCTCGCAATGATTGGAATTGGTCACCTGACTATGATGCCGAAAAAACATTCAAAGAGTATTTGATCCCAAATATCAAAATGCGTTATGGCGGATAATCAATCAATGAATCCAAAGAATCAAAAGGCGAATGCTCTCATTCATGAGCTTTCGCCTTATTTATTGCAACATGCCTATAATCCCGTGCATTGGCGAGCATGGAATGATGAGACGCTTGCACTAGCAATCGAGCAGAATAAGCCATTATTTGTCAGCATCGGCTATGCGACATGTCATTGGTGTCATGTCATGGAACATGAATCCTTCGAAGATCAAGAGATTGCAGATTTACTGAATGCGCATTTCATTGCCGTGAAAGTAGATCGCGAGGAAAGACCCGACATCGATGCGGCCTTGATGGAGATGTGTCAGGCAATGACGGGTCATGGCGGCTGGCCTCTATCGATTTTCATGACGCCCGATAAACTTCCCTTTTTTGCTGGCACCTATTTTCCCAAACATTCTGTTCCCCAACGCATTGGCTTCAAAGACATACTCACCAGAATCAATGAGGGCTGGAATAATGAGCGCGATGCAATCATTTCATCGGGTCAGGAAATCGTTGCGCAATTAAAATCACATAATGCCAAATCTCAAACTGAATTGCTCTCGAATGAAGTATTTGACAAAGCGGATGCATCATTCAAAGATCGATATGACAAAGAATATGGAGGATTCGGCAGCAGACCCAAATTCCCGAGTCCTCATCATTTGATCTACCTTTTGCGTCGTGCAAAATTGACAAGTACACCTGAACTTGCCGATATGGCCATGCATACTTTGAAAAGTATGGCAAATGGTGGATTACATGATCAAATCGGACATGGCTATCATCGCTATAGTACGGATCGCGAGTGGCTTGTCCCACACTTCGAAAAGATGCTCTATGATCAGGCGATGATTCTCACAGCCATGACTGAAGTATTTTTGTATTCGGGAGATTCAGCTTTTGAGAGGTATGCCGAAGAAATCGTGGAATATGTGCAATCTCGACTGCTCTCCCCGGAAGGCGCTTGGTATTGTGCTGAAGATGCCGATAGCGAAGGTGAAGAAGGCACATATTATCTCTTCACTGAATCAGAATTGTCAGACATTCTGAATGCAGAAGAATTTTCACTTGCGAAGTCATGCTTTCATATTTCCAGAGAAGGAAATTATCTTGACGAATCGGGTGGACATCGCACAGGCAAAAATATCATGAGTTTGTTTCTTGATGATACTCATGCACAATCCAATCCCGAACTGTTTGCATCAATACGAAACAAATGTCTGAACTATCGAGTGCAGCGGATTCCACCTTTGCTCGATGATAAAATCCTCACCGATTGGAATGGTTTGATGATTCATGCGATGAGCTTCGCGGGAAGATCATTCAATAAACCCGAATGGATTGCCTCTGCGTGCATATCCCATGAATGCATTAATGGGAAAATGCGTGGTGCCTCCGGTTTATTGCATCGATATCGCAATGGACAAGCATCCATCTCTGCAATGGCTGATGATTATGCCTATCTCATGCATGCCACCTTTGAATTGTACACCGCAACGGGCAAAGATCAGTATATGCATGATTGCATACAATATGCCGCGATTTTCAAAGAGCAATTCATGGATGAAGAGGGTCGCATAAAGGTGTCGAAAATCCAAGAACTCGACTTTCATCAATATGCATCGGCTTATGATGGAGCCATTCCATCGGGCGCTTCCATTGCATCGATGGTCTTCGCCAAACTTGGTGCATTGACAGGTAAACAAGAGTATTTCTCCACGGCATATGCAATCATTCATGCCAATGGAAAGAATATTCAATCCTATCCAAATGGATTTTCTGCGATGCTGATGACATTGTCATTTCTTACAGGACCACGCTCTGAAATCATGATTACAGGAATTGGAACATCGCAGGAAAGAGATGCATGCAGACAATTGATATTGAGTACCTATTTGCCACATGCAGTCATTGCATATAATGAAACCGGTAATCAACTCGATACTATTTCTCCGATGCTTGCTGGTCAAAAAAGTAAAGAGGATCTTTCCATTTTCTTTTGCAAGGATTATGCTTGCACCTTGCCTGTCCATGATGTCAATTCACTGAAGGAAGCTTTGGCTCATCATTCATGAAAGCGCAGTCATTCATCATATCGCTTGTCTTTGTTGCCTGTTGGATTAATATCTATCAATTCTTCAATGTGAGTACTTATGGTATCACTCCGGCAGATGTCAGTTCATGGCTTGTGATCTTCTTTGCGCTATATAGATTTCTTTGGAAAGGCGAGCAAACGCAAACATTGCCGGGTTGGGCATTGACAGGACTTTTTGCAATACTATTTGCCGAATATGCATCCGTCTTCATGCCTCTCATCTCAAATAATGCAGACATGCAGATTCAGTGGCTGAAAACAAGCACGAATTTTCTTTCAAAGTGGCTTCTTATCATCACATTTGCCTCCGGGATCTATTCTGCCGATGCATTCAGATCGGCGATACGATTCATGCTTGTGATCAGCATAGCCATAAATATCTTCGGCATCTATCAGATTTTTGCGCGGGCATTTGATTTGCCACTTGCCTGGATTCCAATCAATAATGTGTCCATCAGCATTCGAAATTATCATTCGATGGATAATATGACGCAGCTCAGTCTTCGCTTCGAGAATTTCTATCGTGCAACATCGATATTCAGCGAGCCATCTTTCTATGCGCAGTTCAATACACTCGTATTGACATTCCTGCTTATCCCCTTTTTGCGCAATACAATACCTTTTTTAGAATCAAAACTCTTGCGTGCTTGCATTGTCATTCCCGCAATCATCGGCATGTTTCTCACCTTTTCACTCACTGCACTATTTTCTCTTTCGCTCATCACGATTTGGGCTATGATATTTGAAAAGTCCAATAAGAAAGTGGCATTGCTTTCCTCTATTGCCGGCGGATTCATTCTTATTTTGATTACAGATGCAATCGTTAGTCAATATGTGAGCATCAGCGTATTCGACCTTTTCACAAAAAGAGTTGGCGGGATTGTGGATGTACTTTCAACCGGCGGTGGTCGTGGTACTTCCATTGTCGGCGAGTCATTCTTCGGCAGACTTTCCACGATATTTCAGGGTTTTTCCATTTGGGCAGAGTTCCCGATCACCGGAATCGGAGCCGGTTGCTATGAGTATTATTCCAAATTAAATCCTATTTCATTCTCGGATTCCCTGCATTCCGGTTTGCTCGCAGAAAGAGGCACTTTGGGATTCGCGGCTTATGTATCAGTATTCGCATATCTCTTCAAGCGTGTATTTCATGCTTCAAGGAATGAAGAATTACGCTCACGATTATCACCCGATATGCTCACCATGACAGCCATTGCACCATATGTCATGATTGCTCATGTAGCTTTTTCCTTCTCCACTTACTATTGGATCAATTGGATTTTTTGGGTCCATCATGGACTTGTGTATGCAATAATCATATCCGCACACAAATCCGCTGGAATGCCCATGAGAAGTATAAAAATGGTGAATTCAGGTATATCTCAACGACTTCTCGGGGTGATTGAAGCGAAAAAAACGCCATAAGTCGAGAAAAATAGCGGGAAAAGAGTTTGAATGTATTAGGATAATACCCTATATTTGCAGTCTAAAAAAAGTAATTGAAAACACCTCTATATCAAGGTATAAGACAATGTCAAAGGTTTGTGAATTGACCGGTACGACCGTCCGTTATGGGAATAATGTTTCTCATGCTAATAATCGCACACGCAGACGCTTTCTTCCAAATCTTCAGAAGAAGCGCATCTGGATTCCTGAAGAAGGTCGTTTCATTACAGTGAAAGCAACAGCTCGTGCATTGCGTACGCTCGATAAAAAGGGTTATGCGGCAATGATGAAAGATCTTGCTTCCAAGTAATCTAAAAAGTATATCTCATACCCCGCTTGGCTACAAGTGGGGTTTTTTTATGCATATTCATCACATGAAGATGAAAATCACCTCTGGTATATCATTCTTGAATCTATCCATGATCCTTTTCGGAATCATGGTATTCTGGGGATGTACCTCACCGCTTCCTGAAACAAATATCAATACGGTAAACAAAAGAATTGTCAAGCCGCTTCCTTCCATTTTCAGAACAAAACCATCACCACTTTCCAAAGCTGATTCCAGCAGAATGGCCGGTATAGTTTTAGATTATTATCTTCAAGCATCTGAATTGCAATTACGCGATCAACATGATGAAGCACTTAAAATCTATAAGCGTATTCTGCATCTTGATACTTCGGCAATGACCTTTTATTCAATGGGAATGTCTTACTATAAACTTCTCAAGACAGATCTTGCCATTGAGCACATGAAAAAAGCAGTATTGCTCGAACCTAATTTGATAATAGCCCGTGAAGCCCTAGCTGAATTCTATATAGATCATGAGCAATATGACAAAGCATTAATTGCATATATCGATTTGGACAGTATGAAGTCCGATATCAAATATACCTATGCCCTTGCCGCTTTGACAGAGATCTTATTTCCTGAAGAGGCAGAAAAGCATTTTCGGAAACTCATCAATTCCACCGGATATGAAACAGATATCGTCAATCGATTCGGCATGTTGCTTGTACGAAATGGAAAAGAGGAAGAATTCATAACATTGATGAGAGAGCATTATGCGATGCATCCGGATAATTCCAAAGCTCGTTCACTGCTCATTGAAGGTTTGCAATTATATGCTCGCAGCGAAGAGGTGCTCACTGTAATTGAAGGTTTTCTACCAACGGCAATTGATCAAGAATTGGAAGATTATTATCAAGCGCTTCTCATGAATATTCTCATTCGGAAGGACACGCTGAATGTGAATGGGATGATAGGAAGGCATCTCATGAAGGTCAAGGACTATAACACATCTTCTTGGAATATGTTGATTTCACTCGCATTGATGGCAGAATTTGCACAACATGAAACAGCTGATGCATTGCATCAAAAGGCGCTGAATAGAGCGGATACAAGTCATGCCAAACAAACAATCGGACTTGCTTATGAATTGATGCGAATGGAAAGAATCTCACTATTTATCACGCATTGCAAACGATATGCCCAAAAATATCCCGAAGAATCAAGATTTCATTTTCTCTTGGGAATACAGGCGCGGGAGCAAGACAAATTTTCTGAAGCAAAATCCTATTTGCAAGAAGCGATTCGTAGAAACCCAAAAGAGGGTGATGCATGGGCAGAGATGGGCGGAATATTTGGTCATGAGAAGGAATACCGCGCTTCCGACTCCTGCTTTGGAGAAGCACTCAAACTTGATAGCATGAATGCGATGTATAATAATAATTATGCCTATTCTCTCTCGGAAAGAAATGAGAATCTAAATGAAGCATTGCGGATGTCTCTGCTGGCGATTTCACAGTATCCAGACAATCAATCTTATCTTGACACCTATGCTTGGTTACAATTCAAAATGGGTAATACACAATCTGCAATTGAAATTCTTCAAAAAGCCTTGAATCAAGATATGGATAGAAGCGGGATTCTCCATTATCATCTGAGCATGATCTACCAATCTATATCCGAGAATGAAAAAGCATGGGAGCATATTGACAAAGCTCTTGAAATCAAGAATGCACCAGAATTTCAAGCATTCAGAACCAAGCTTCTTCAAGATTGAGCATTCTTGTCATTTTCTTATCTTTGCCCGCATTATATCATATCATTCTTTACTCTTTCCGACAGAAGCATCATGAAGAACAAACAACATTTGAAAAGTTTTGAAGGGGATCTATTTTATATCGACATCATCTGGACCACTGGTGATAAGCCTGCAACATTTGAAGTGAGAGCAACAAATGCAGACACGGATGTGACGACGACGATCACGAATCAATCAGCAATAGTCGGGATGATCACCGATGCGAAGAAAACTCCTTCATATATGAAAGAAGAGATTTGGAATTGCACTTCTGCGGATGCAGATGCTCATGCACAAAAGCTTGTTTCACTCCTTTCTCAAGAACCTGTATTGCAACAACTTGAAGAATTCTTGGAATCCGATCTCACAACCGGTGGTTGGGACTCTGAGGATGAATTCGATGATGAACTCGCATTCGATGAAAATGATCTAGATGATGATCCGCTCTTCGATGATGAGGAAACACAAGAAGATCAATTCTGATTTCAACATCACTGATGTTTATCAATGAAAAAACTCGTCCTACGCAGCTCTACTACATCACATTCGATTGTACAATCGGACAAGACTGCAGAGGCACGCTATACCATTCCTTATGAACAGGAATTGAATCCTGCTCAATTGTCCGCGGTATGTCATGTCTATGGTCCGGCACTCGTGCTTGCCGGCGCAGGAACAGGCAAAACCCGCGTTTTGGTCTATCGACTTGCCAGACTCGTTGAATCAGGCATTCCTCCCGAGCGCATTCTTCTTCTGACATTCACCCGAAAGTCCGCTTCTGAAATGCTTCGCAGAGCATCTACCATGCTGGCTGGAAGATGCGATAAAGTGAATGGAGGAACATTCCACTCATTTGCACATCGTACACTCAGACGCTTTGCAACAGAATTGGGATTCAATCAAACTTTCTCCGTGATTGATCAATCTGATGTTGAAGATGCAATGAATCTCATTCGGAATCGCAGCTCCGCACAAAAGACCAAGAGAAGATTTCCTCAAAAGCATACGCTCGCAACGATCTATGGATTATCTGTCAATATGTGCAAGACAGTGGAATCCATCGTGCATGAACAATATCCGCAGTTTATTCAGGAGCTTGATGCTATCATCGCACTCTTCACGCAGTATGTGAATTATAAGAGGCAACATCATTTGATGGATTATGATGATTTGCTTGTCTATCTTCTGATGCTGCTTGAAAGCAAACCACATATAGCTTCGCAACTTCAGAAAGAGCATCAATTCATCATGATTGATGAATATCAGGATACGAATAGTCTCCAACATCGCATCGTGAAAGCTCTTGCCGGTTCTCAAGCAAATGTGATGGCTGTTGGTGATGATGCACAGAGTATTTATAGCTTTCGTGGCGCCAATCATGCGAATATCTTGGAATTCCCTTCCCTTTTTAAAGATTGCGCGCTCTATGCCATAGAACAGAATTATAGATCTGTCCAACCCATTCTCGACTGCGCAAATCATGTTCTCCAATCTGCATCATTCGGATATAAAAAGGAACTATTCAGTTCATTGATTTCCGAAGAAAAACCGATGATCATTTCAACGAGAAATGAGCAAGAGCAATCGGCATTTATCGTACAGCAGATTTTGGAACTTCGAGAAGAAGGCATTTCACTGAATGCCATGGCTGCTTTGGTGAGATCCGGATATATGTCATTCGATCTTGAAATAGAACTCGCAAAAGCACAAATACCATTCAGAAAATTCGGTGGATTCAAATTCATAGAAACAGCACATGTGAAAGACATCCTCGCATTTTTTCGCATAGCAAATAATCCGAGTGATATTCTTGCTTTGCATCGATTGCTATTGCTTCTTGAGGGAGTAGGACCAGGCACTGCATCCATCATCACTGATGATATTTCTTCAGGGAAACTCAACCTAATGAGTGATCATGGTTGGCAGGATATCAAACGCGGAAAAGATGAAATTCTTCGATTGATCGCGCTCTTGAGAAATATGCAAGATCCATCGCTGAGCATGAATGAGAAATTATATTTGGCCGGAGAATTTTATCGGCCGATTCTTCGTAAAAAGCATGATGATAGTGCAAAACGATGGAAAGACATAGAAACATTTTCTGCTATCGCTGAGCGCTATACCGATATCGCGACCATGCTATCCGAAATGGCTCTCGAACCACCCACGGAATCAGCTGAAGCAGGTGAAGAATTCAATGAAGATGAGTTTTTCACGATTTCAACGATACATTCCTCGAAGGGTCTGGAATGGAATACCGTATTCATCCCATGGGTTTTGGATGGTAAATTTCCACCGAATAAAGCTCTGGTCGATGAAGAACATATCGAAGAGGAGCGTCGCCTGATGTATGTCGCAATCACTCGCGCGAAAGAGCATCTATATTTGCTGTATCCGATAGACATTTTCGATAGAGAAAGCGGTATGGTACTTGGTTCTCCCTCAAGATTTCTTGATTCCGTCGAAGAACAAATTGCGGGTCGCTTTGCCTTATTGCCCGATGGAGATGATCAAGCATGAAACGCAAAAAGATACTCTTTCTCACGGCACGCTTTCCATTTCCGCTCATTGGTGGGGATCGCATTAAATCATTTCATCTCTTGAAACATTTATCGAAAGAGCATGATGTCACGCTCATCTCCTGCATACATGGAGAGGCACCAACACCGGAGAGACTCAAGCCTTTGACAGAACTTGGGATAAAAGTCCATACAGTGACAGTGACTCCATTCAAGAATGGTTTGCGATGCATCAAGACATTTTGGACAAATCAACCCCTTGAAATTGCATTTTATGATGATCCTGCTTTTCATGAGATTGTTCAGCGTGAAATTCGCGAGCAATCTTTTGATTTGCTGATTGCATTTTTCATGCGTACCGCCGAATATATCAAACATATTCCCATTCCGAAATTGCTCATCGCCGAGGATTGTCGCGTGCTGTATCAATCTCGTTCGGTATCCACGACATCAAATCTTTTGCAAAAGATGATTCGTTCTTGGGAGGTCATGAAACTCAAATCCTATGAGCCAAGCATCATTGAGCAATTTGATTGCGTGACATGTGTGACAGAAACCGATATTCGTGCCATGCAGGAAAGTAAGCCGAATGCGAAGTATGCTCTACTAACGAATGGTATCGATCTTGAAGCCATGCCTGCTTCGAGCGAAGAACAACTCAGAACAAGAAAAGGTATTGTGTTTATTGGTTTATTGCAAGTCCATGCAAATGAAATGATGGCTTTGCATATCGCCAATGATATTTTCCCAAGTATCCGCAAAGCAATTCCTAATGCCACACTGAACATCGCGGGATCAGATCCCGGAAAAGCAATTCTGGAACTCGAAGGAAATGGTATTTCCATTCATCCGAATGTGGATGTGATTGAAGATTATTATTATCAATCAGCGATTTTCTTGCATCCTCATAAAGGCGCTTCAGGAATACAAAACAAAGCTTTGCAGGCGCTTGCGATGGGTTGTGCATTGATCACGACCGAATCCGGAAGTCAAGGCATTCCTATAATTCATGGCGAACATGCATTCATCGCAAAAAATGATGAAGAGATGTCGGAGTATGCAATACAACTTTTGAATAATGATGAACTTCGCATTCGCATGGCGAAGAATGGTCGCCGTTTGATTGAAGAACATTTTTCATGGGATGCGATATTTAAAGAACTCGACACAATCACTTCTGACATATGGTCAAAAGACAAGGAGCGCGTATGAACAAAGCATTGTTTCTCGACCGAGATGGCATAATCAATGAGCGCATTATCCGTGGATATATCACCAAACCCGAAGAATTCACACTCATCCCTGAATCACTGACATTATTCGCATGGGCAAAAGCTCATGGTTATCTTACGGTGATTGTCACCAATCAGCAAGGCATTGGAAAAGGTCTCATGACCGAGCAAGATCTTTCCAATGTACACTCATATATGTGTTCACTTCTCGCAGATCATGGCTTTACTCCTGATGCAATAGAATTCTGCAGTGATCTCGCCGGCACCAACTCATCACGCCGTAAACCCGCACCCGGCATGCTCCTCGATGCTGCGCAAAAACTCGATATCGATTTATCTTCTTCTTGGATGATCGGCGATAGCATCTCCGATGCACAAGCAGGAAAACATACCGGAACAAAAACCATTCTTGTGGGTGATTATTCTGAAATACCTGAAGCCGATTTTATATGCGCACATGTGGGAGAGTGCGCGGAGATCCTCATTCCCCTCGGATGAGGGGTGCCCGGAGGGCGGGGTGGGAAAAGTTGAATTGTAATCGAAGAATGATCAATGATAAATGAAATTGAAGAATGGAAAATTGAAGAACCGAAAAATGGAAAAATGAAATGGTAAATGACTAAATGAAATGAAGAAGAACTTAATGGTTGCTTCATCATTTATATACATTCTCCATTTCTCATTTCATTTTTCCATTCCTCCATTCCTCCATTTCTCCATTCTTACATTCTTCCATTTTTTATGTTCTCTTCGAGCCGAGGGGTGGGTTGTGCATATTATTTGAACACTCGAACATGTCCGCCATTGACTGCACCACCATCATTTTCAGTTGCTCCAATAGCCACTCTTGTTCCATCTCCCGAAATCACTACACTACTTCCACAATTATCGCCGGCTGCTTCCCCATCAATATCTGTGTTTTGTTGAATCCAGTTTTCACCATTCCATTGAAAGACTCTTGCATGTCCGGAATCACTTCCATTACCATCATTATATGGTCCTCCAGCTATCAGTTTGTTTCCATCAGATGATAGAGAGACAGAAAAGCCAAAACGATCATTCGCTGATTCACCTAAGATATCTAGACCTTTATTTATCCAATGAAAGCCATTCCATTGCATAACTTTTACTTTTCCTGCATTACTTCCATTTGCATCATTGAGTGGTACTCCAATGGCAATGATATTCCCATCATGATTGATTGATACATTTGCCATTGTTTCAGCACTTACATCAAGATGTGATCCACCTTTTTTAGTCCAATCTGTGCCATTATCATAATACACATTCACATGATTAATGTCAGAAACAGCCACGAGTCTTCCATCAAATGAAAATGATGTAGATCTCCCTAATCCTATATTACTACTAATTTCTGACCATGTGGAAGATGATTTTCTATAATATTTGTATGTACAATTGGTTGACAGAATACCAAGTGTTTTACCATCACCTGATAGTTCGACATTATTTCCAGCATTGAGATTTGAGCTATTACCATTAATATCAGTGCCTTCTTGGGTCCAAGTTGTATCATTCCAATTATAGATTCTGACAGATCCAGCATTTGATCCTCCTCCATCATTCTGTGGAGCACCAACTGCCAAAGTTCTACCATTATTTGAAATTGAAACAGCTGCTCCAAATCGATCATATGCAGCTTCACCAATGATATTACTTCCCAATTGAATCCATGATGAGCCACTCCATTTAAACACTTTCACCAATCCATTTGTATTAAATATTCCATTTGATGGATAACCCACTGCAAGAACAGAACCATCATAGCTCAGATCAATTGAATGTATTTGACCTACATGATCCTCTTGAGAAATTGCATTGATGTCAGTACCAATTTGAGTTTTTGAAAAGCCATTCAAGCTTGCTACTGGATCACCCGTGAACGTTGCCCAGTTTGTACCGCTATAGTATTGTAATTCACCCTGCAAACCACAGTCAGAACAAAATGCAATCATGCCGGCATCTACATTTGCTAATGCATTTCTTTGTTCTGCTGTAACATTTGTAGGCGAAAAAGGACCTGATGAATTATGATTTGATAGTGCATTCAACTTTACTTTATCATGATATGTCATTGCACCATTAGATGTAATGGTTGCTGTATCCAATGATAATACTTGACCGCTCAAACTCAGTCCATTTGCTGTTCCAATCGTAATATCTCCGGTATTTGTTCCTGAGAGATTCGATGATGTAAATGTACCACTTGTACTGATATTCGTTCCATCATCCGAGAGTGATCCTGTTACAAGTGCGGTGCCATTCCAGCGTGGAATACCACTGGATACAATTGTTCCCACTTGTGGATCTGTTTCCGTATAACTTGAGATATAACTCGGCGTAAACCACTCCAGTCCTGTGCCATCATTCTTCACTCTAATCAATTGATCAGATGTTCCAATTGTTGCAACAGTCGTAAGATCTGCATCCTTTACTTGGAACCCTGCATCTGCTTGCGACTTAGTATAATAGTCACTTGCGGTTTCTGCTGACATTGTGCCAAGCATTGGTTTATTCAGAATCTGTGCATCACCGGTTACCGCATTCCAATCTGCATTTACATTCACTTCCGCTCCCGGTGCAATCGAGTTCAGCTTGGCTTTATCACTTGCTGACATAGCTCCAGGATCTGTTATTGTAGCAGCTGAAAGTGATAATACTTGTCCGCTCAAACTCAGTCCATTTGCTGTTCCAATCGTAACATCTCCGGTATTTGTTCCTGAGATATTTGATGACACAATTGTACCTGTCATACTTAATATTCCCCCAATAGTAAGATTTCCGGCAATATTCACTGACCCACCAATTGAAGCATTGTTTGCAATTGATACGATGTTAAGAAATGCAGTATCTGTTACCATTAGTTTTCCTTGAATCAGTGTATTCCCATGATCAAATACAGTGATTGCATTCTTTCTTTGGCTTGTTGATGTACCAATTCCAAAAGAGAATTTTCGATTTCCCGTAAAGGAAGTATTTGAAGTACTTGCAGGATTAAAAGCATCATCTGAATATGCTCCAATTGCAAACTCATGTTGAGAAGTAGGGATATTTCCGGTACCGATCGCAAAAGAATGTGCTGCACTGAGATTATTATTGCTCCCTATTGACACACTGTTTATCCCACCGGATGATGTTCCATTTGATTGACCAATCGCAATGCCATTGACTGCCAATACTGTATTTGACTGACCAATCGTGATTGCATGATCTGATTCAACAGTGTTGTTTCTCCCACCGATGATTGTTCCGTACTCTGCATTGGATGTAATTCTATTATTTCGGCCACCGACGATTATTCCATTTGAACCTGTAATTGAGTTTATCTCGCCTCCACCGATATATCCATGATCTCCATTGATAGAATTTTCAAGGCCTCCCGTGAGAACTGAATAATCACCATTCAATTGATTTGAAAATCCTGAAAGCACGGAAGAAAATGGCGAACCATTACTGATTGTATTTTCATTTCCACCGGCAATCAACGATTGCATACTATTGTTTCCAATCGCATTATTCAATCCAGATCCGATGAATGCATGCAATGAACCAGTTCCGATTGTATTGTTCTCACCACCTGAAACAGCTGCCCCATGTGAACCGGTTGAAATACCATTACTTTTACCTCCTGCAATGACTGCATGATCACTTCCGGAAACTGAATTTCCAGAGCCGCCACCAATCATACTATTATCACTCAACAAAGAAAGTGAATTCAATCTTCCGCCATTGATGGATGAAAAGCTTGAATTAGATATCGTATTTCTGCGACCTCCGGAAATCGCTGAATTATTACTAATGCCTGAAGATGTATGGGTGATTTGATTGGAATCTCCACCCGAAACATTGGTATTCGAAGAGTTCTGTGAGATAACATTTGCAAAACCACCAACTATTCCTGAAAATCTTCCTTGAGCAATATTGTTTTGTCCGCCTGAAATCGTGGAAAAAGTAGCAGTGTTTGTAATGGTATTTGATCCACCGCCTGATATCGTTCCAAAGTTTGCAGCTATAATATTTGTTGAACCACCTGAAATAGTAGCATAATTTGTACTAATGGAATTATTGATTCCACCTGATATTATTGATCCGGTTGATGTGACCTTATTGTTTAAACCGCCGGATACACTTGAGTGCGAACCGGTTACTAAATTGCTTTGTCCTGAGCTTATACCCGAGCTCATGCCTGAAGCATTATTGGACAATCCACCGGCTACTATAGCACTCATTCCTGTTGCAATATTATCTTTTCCTCCTCCGATGAAGGTATGTTGACCGGAAGATACATTGTTTATACCACCACCTATGGTTGAGGCAAAACCTCCCGCATTATTACTATTACCACCGGATATTGTTGAGAAGTCTTGCATCGTTCTATTCGAATTACCTCCTCCAATATTCGCATAATTTCCACTGGCGGTATTCGAATTTCCACCCGCTATCGTGGCATATAATCCACCAATTTGATTAAAACCACCTCCACCGATTGAACCATATGAAGCTGAACTCGAAACGACATTATTTGTACCTGCGGTCACAGTCGTGAATGTACCTAATGCTCTATTTGATAAGCCTCCTCCGACAAATGACCAACTTCCGGATGAAGCATTGCTTTGTCCACCGGCAATTGTACCATATGTTCCTGTGACACTATTGGAATATCCACCCAATATTGAAGCATAACTCGCAGATGTTCTATTCTCATCCCCTCCGGCAATGACAGCATGACGTCCCCCTACATAGTTCGCAAGCTTCATTTCACCCTTTTCAGAATCATCATTCAATTGCAAAACACTCTTGAGATCTTCACTGAGATGTCGCAATTCAACAGAATTCTCGGATACCTTCTCTGAGGTAATTGCATATGGCACGGATTGTAGTGGCATACGCATGGGCATCACGATTCCATTCACCGAAAATTCCACTACATATTGTCTGTCAAAAGGAATGGATAACGGCAGTCCCTCATCTTTTCCAAGATTGATTGCAAATAATCCATTCTTCTCTATGTGCAAGGTGTCAAATTGAGTAAAAAGCACATTGTCATCCGATTTCTCAGAATATAAAGTTGTTTTTATGATGTGAACTTTATCAATATCATATGCTGAATTCAATAATATTCCCTGTACAGACAATGATCTTGGTATTTCTGCAAGCAAAATAGCATTTGAAACACAACATAGAATTACAACCCATAATACAGTTGAGTATCTTTTCATGATAATCCCCTAATAATTGACTAAATCAAAACAATAGTTACATTCTCGCCTACCTATTCATGGTATTTTCATGATGTTTCCCTAATAATTGAATAAATCGTACCCATACTTACATTCTCGACTACCTACTCATGGTATCTTCACGATGTTTCCCTAATAATTGAATAAATCGAACCTATGATACAACCTAAACTATCTACACATGACTCCTTCTACTCATTATATACACATTTGCCACTTTTTGCAGTATTTATCGAGAAATTTGACCCACTTATTATGTATCTGTTCTTTATCTATATAAACTCAATAGCTCCAGAGTAGAAAGAATGATGTCAACCCGATGGGTCTGCGAGTCATGATATTCCCCTCGGACGAGGGGTGCCCGAAGGGCGGGGTGGGATTCTTATTCTCCTGATGTCGCCCCGAGCGAAGCCGAGGGGTACAAATACACATCAGACTCTCGTCTCGGCTTCGCTCGACGAGCAGTTTCAGCCGAGGTCTGTACCCCGAGCGAAGCCGAGGTCTGTACCCCGAGCGAAGCCGAGGGGAATAGAATGAATGAAAGAATTGAGGAATGGATAATGAATGAATGAAATTATAAATGAAGAATGTACATGAATGATGAACATTCAATAAGCTATTCTTCATTTCATTGAGTCATTTGCCATTCCATTCTTCCATTTTTCGGTTCTTCAATTTCTCCATTTGTACATTTCATTTACCATTCTTCATTTTTACTTTTTTGTTTTACTCACCCCGCCCTTTGGGCACCTCTCAACATGAGGGGAATATATAAAAACAATGCCCCACATTTCTGTGAGGCATTGGATCATTTCGTGATGAGTTTGTCTTGGAGTATATCTTCCGGGACGCGATACACATGTTTGACGAGACGGAGTTTTTCGAGTATCCAGATGATATAACCGGAAAGATCGAATTGCCACCAAGCAAGACCGTGGAATGCGGAGCGCGGAAATGCATGATGATTATTATGCCAGCCTTCGCCCATGGCAAGAATGCCAACAAGGAAATTATTCTTTGATGCATCTTCTGTCTTGAACATCTTACCGCCGAAGATATGACAAATAGAATTCACACTCCATGTGAAATTCAATGCAAGGAATAATCTCACAAAACCACCCCATAGCAAACCATTGAGTCCGCCGATGAGAAATGGAATGAGCAAACCAAGCATTGACCAAGCAAAGAATGTGGCATCAAAAAAAGTGACCATCTTATCCTGCTGAAATTTCTTGCCAAAGGTTTGTCTTGCCTGTAAATGCACTTCGGGATCCATCGTAAAAATCCATCCGCAATGCGCATGAAGCCATCCTTTGAATGTTGGACTATGTGGATCATCCTCAACATCGGTATTTGCATGATGCTTCAAATGTATGCTTGCCCAAGATGAAGGAGCTCCTTGCAAAGCCATGGAGCCAAGCATAAGAAGAATGAATTTCACGACGGGATTTGCCGTAAAGCTCTGATGCACCAGCATGCGATGAAAACCAAGCGTAATTCCAAGCTCGGTCAAAATCGTGAGTGATATACAGAGAATCACATCCTGCCAGGAAATATGACCCTGAAAGGCCAAAATAATAGCTGTGATCGTTCCCAAACCGGGCAAAACAATCAACATCAGAAAATATAAAATCACCTGCATTTGGTGAGAATAGGGTTTATTCACGGAATTGTCCATAAATGTTGAGACATGGTGGTGATGATTCTTGCTTTCTTTGCCCTGAAGCAGTTCTGATACTTATTCCGTATTTTTGCAGACATCAAGGATGGCAATGGGTCCGTCACTCAATCCTGCTCTCGGGCAATTGTCCAAATATACGGACTTGACAATTTGCAAAAACCATTCTCTCATTCTGAAATGCAAAGACATTTCCTCTAAGGACTTCACTCTATGTGCGGAATCGTTGGATATATCGGTCATCAAAAAGCTTCAGACATCATCATCAATGGATTGAAACTCCTCGAATATCGTGGATATGACTCCGCCGGCATCGTGACGAATGAGTCAGGACATCTCCTGATTCAGAAGAAAGCGGGTAAAGTGAAAGACTTAGAAAAAATATTGAACCTAAGCTCCATGCTAAGCAATATCGGGATTGGTCATACGCGCTGGGCCACGCATGGCGAACCCAATGATGTGAATGCGCATCCGCATACCGATAGCACTGGCAAAATCGCGCTCGTGCATAATGGTATCATAGAGAATTACACAGCACTCCGCAAAAAACTTATCAAGGATGGCTATTCCTTTACTTCAGAAACCGATTCCGAAGTCCTCGCAGTCTTTATCGGCTCTATATATGCCAATGGTAATGATCTCGAAACTTCCGTGCGACTCGCGCTCAATGAAGTGGAAGGCACTTTCGGCATTTGCGTGATGTGCTCTGATGATCCCAATACAATGATCGCAGCCCGTCGCGGTAGTCCAATCGTTATGGGTATCGGCGATGGCGAATTCATCGTAGCTTCCGATGCATCGGCAATCATACAGCATACAAGACAAGTGATTTATCTGGCCGATAATGAAATGGCGGTGATTTCTCGTAATGGCGTGACCACAAAAACGATTGACAATGTGATCACGAATGAACAAATCGAACAAATCGAATTTGACTTGGATGCGATTGAAAAAGGTGGCTATAATCATTTCATGCTCAAGGAAATCTATGAGCAACCTTCCACTTTCCGCGATGCATTGCGTGGTCGTTTACTCACCGAAGAAGGCAATGTCAAACTCGGTGGCTTAAACCCAGTCGCGAAAGAATTGCGCAATGCGCGAAGAATCATCATCCTTGCATGTGGTACTTCATGGCATGCCGGACTCGTCGGTGAATACATGATTGAACGCCTAGCGCAAATTCCCGTGGAAGTGGAATATGCTTCGGAATTCCGCTATCGTACGCCGATCATATATCCTGATGATGTAATCATCGCAGTCTCTCAAAGCGGTGAAACCGCAGATACTTTGGCAGCTTTGAAAGAAGCTCGTTTGAAAGGCGCGACCGTACTCGGAATCGTGAATGTGGTGGGAAGCTCGATCGCGCGTGAGACGCATGCCGGCGTCTATTCTCATGCCGGACCCGAAATCGGCGTGGCTTCAACAAAAGCATTCACTTCCCAACTGGCAGTATTGTCGCTTCTGGCTTTGCATCTTGGAAGAATGAATAAAGTGTCTTCCATCGAAGGCAAAAGAATTGCCGAAGCACTCGATTCCATTCCATCGAAAATCGAAGAGATTCTCAAGCAGGAAAATACCATCAGAGAAATCGCCGAAGAATATCAAGATTCTCGCAATTTCTTGTATTTGGGTCGCGGTTATAATTTCCCTGTCGCTCTCGAAGGCGCTTTGAAATTAAAAGAGATTTCTTATATCCATGCCGAAGGATATCCGGCCGCGGAAATGAAGCATGGACCTATCGCACTCGTGGATGAAAATATGCCCGTGGTATTCATCGCGACCAAAGATGATATTTATGATAAAGTGATTTCCAATATACAGGAAGTCCGCGCGCGTAAAGGGAAAGTCATTGCCATCGCAACCGAAGGCGATACTCACATTGAATCCGTTGCGAATCATGTGATTTATATTCCCGATACATTGCCTATGCTCACCCCCGCATTGGCCGTCATTCCACTCCAATTATTGGCCTATCACATAGCAGTTCTTCGCGGCTGCGATGTTGACAAACCACGCAATTTGGCAAAGTCAGTCACCGTGGAGTAGTATGTTGGGTCGGAGTTTGGATGTTCAGAGTTTAACCGACCATACATATTTACACTTCACCTAGTTTGATTTTCACACATACCATTGTTCTGTTTTCCATCTTTCATATATTTGCAAAAATGAATGAAGGAATACAGACATGAATGGTACACTATCCAAAGCTGAGATTGGGGAAAGAATTGCAGATCTTCGAAAGTTGAAGGGACTGACGCAGGAAGATTTGGCAAAAAGTGTGAAGATTTCCCGCACATCTTTGACACAAATTGAATTGGGAAAAAGAAGCGTGGACATCCTCGAACTCAAAGAATTATCCGATGTTTTGCGTTTTTCTCTTGATGATTTTATGTCAAAAGATTTCATGCCAAATCAAGAAATTGCAATCAAAGAGGGCAAGAAATCGAAAAGGCCAAAAGAACGAATCTCCACTCAAATATTTCAAGTCGAGAAATTCATCAATGTCTTCTTATATATGCTTGAGCGATGTGCAGGCAAGCCAAATATTGGGGATACAATGCTCTATAAATTGTTGTATTTCTCTGATTTCAATTATTATGAAATATATGAAGAACATTTATCGGGTGCCACATATCGGAAATTGCACTATGGACCCGTTCCTGAAAACATGGATGCAATCATACAACAGATGGTTGAGAAGAAACATGTACAGAGGTTAAAGACCACATTCAATGGCATTCCGCTGATTCGATATGTACCTTTGAAAAAAGCCAATCTAACACTATTGAAAGCAAGTGAAAAAGAGGTCATTGACAGAGTCATTGAGCAAATGAGCGATTGGTCAGCCACAGCAATCAGCAATTATGCACATAAAGACATGCCTTGGCTTGCTTCAAAAGATGGTGAAGAGATTTCATATGAATTGGTCTTTTATAGAGAGGCACCTTTCTCGGTCAGAAATTATGGGGATGAAATGCGATCGAAATGATATTCGAAGAATTAGATGAGTTCAATAAAGATATAAAAAGACTGATAAAAAAGTATCGAACACTCCATGATGATTTGGAAGTGGTCAGAAAAGTATTGACCGTCATACCCGATGAAAGACCACCATTTAGCTTTCGCATCGATAATTTGGGGATTCAAACATGTATCATCAAAGTAAAAAAGATAGCCTGCAAAGCATTACAAGGACGCGGTGTGAATTCCGGGCTGAGACTTGTCTATGCTTATAAACCCAATGAACAGAGAATCTTCTTCATTGAATTATATCATAAAAATGACAAAGAAAGTGAAGATAGAAATCGTATCACACAATATGTTGATTGAAGTACATCTTAGATTCACTTTTTCTTGGAGACAGTTGCAGTTTTCCCTTTCCCACTCTTATCCCACCATAGTATCAAATGATCGGTGAGGACATCAAAGGGTAAAAGTTCGATATCATCGCACACAAATGTTGAGGGTAATTTCTTTCTGTGTTTTTCTACTTTCTTTCGTAGAACCATGCCATCTGCATAGAGATTCTTGGAGATGATGTGAACTATTTCCGCAAATACAAATACGCGTTTTTGATCTTTGGGGACATGTTTCTTGATATAACGAATGGCATTATCAATGGCACGGTGGATGCCTCGCTCATTGGACAGTGGTTCCTCGGGGCTTCTGTTTTTTGAAATGATCTCTTCCCTTGCTGTGAGAATCATCATGATGCTTTCTAACATTCGCAATAAGGACAAACCGCCACTTTTATCATGCTCATATTCCGGAATATCATTTCGGATTGTGGATATATTGGGTCTTTTGGAGATGAATAGTTGTACATCGTCTCTGTCTATTCCAGAAGAATATTGAGAATTCTGCGCAATACCGAGAAAATATGATAGCCACAAATATGCTTTCACAAAAATGAAGTCGGATTTGTTGCTAATGTGCATTAATTGAAGATTTCTTTTTTTAGAAAGAAAAGAAAAAAGATCAAATGCATATTCAATGTCCAAGGCATATACAGCATGTTGAAAACTTAGCATTCGCCTAAGGATATGCAAACGAATTCTAGAAGATGGAAGTTTTTGTATTGCAACTTCAAATACCTCTTTTGATTGTTCATATTCCCCAAGTCGGAAATGTGCTAACATCCGATAATTTGCCAAATACATCTGCCTATTCGGACTATCAAAGTGTGATTTTCTTTGAAAATAGTCCCCAAGCTCTTGGCAATAAATCAGTAATGCTCGATAATCATGTTTCAGTATACAAAAACCAAATAAACAACCGTAATAAGTATTGACTGCCAAATCTATTTCATGTACTTCAAGTATTTTCTTTAATGCAGCAATACCTACTGTATGCGCTTTCAATTGCGTTTTTTCAACAGTAAAACGACTTCTGGTCATTATTACGAATTCATGTTTTATCTTCAGTGCTTCAACATGTAATTGTAACTTTTGATGAACCAAAGATATTGATGCCAAATCCTTATTCATTCTTTTTATTGTTGAATAAGCCATTGATCTATACCATTGTTCCTCAAGAAGTCGTAATTCAATATGAAAAAACTCATATTTGCGAGCTATCATAATCGCCTTATCATGCAACTCCTTTGTAAAATCACTACCGCCTAATATTCCTGAAACAAACGCAGTATATACATAGTAGATTGCTTCCACTTCAGCCGCATCCGTATTTGAAACTTCATCCGCATCAATGGATATCAGCATTAATGAATTCACAAGTCTCTTTTTCAAGCGAGATTTGAATGAACGATAATTTGCATCGCTTGTACCATTGGGAAAAATATGAGCGCGCAATTCCTCATCTGTTTGTACTTCACCATGTCGCAATGCATGAAAAGCTCGATAATATGATGCATCTTTACTCGGCATAGTACCCACAGAACTTGAGTTATAGTACCTTCCTTTTGATTGAATAATAATCTCAGGGGTTGCAGGCATTTTTTCTGCAATTATTTCGCTTATCTTTTGCAATAATTTCATTGTACTATCTACATATAGTGAGTTTTAAACATTGCTCGATATTATGTATCTATTATATATTTCATGAATTTACACATTTTATTGCATTTCTCGGTATAGATGCAACACAAATTAATAATGAATAATAAGCTAAGATTTCAATGCAACAATTTGAAGTCAAGTGTCTATTCACTCTATCATCTAAAATCTTATGTTAGTTACAGATATGTTACATATCTAATCACAAAAAAAAACGGAATCCTTCAGCGCTGAAGTAACCGAATATCATTCCAAAGAGAGTTGGCAAATATTGTTTGACTCTCATTCATGCTACTGCATCAGCTTCACTTGATACAGCAAGCACTTTGGAGTATTTATTCATTACATCACAAAGGAAGGAACATGTCATTAATCATCAATATCCTTATTTGGTTAGGGATTATTCAAAGCGGAAGCTATTATACACAAGAAGAGATTTCTACATTACTCGAAACCAATGCCGGTACAATTCAACAGTTTCAAACTGATCCGGTTTTGCAACATGATTTTGAACAGTGGCAAAACAATCAATCCAACCAATATGGTCAAGAGCAAACTTTAGGACTAGGATCCCGATAAATTTTATTTTACAATTATTTTGGAGATGACTTATGTTAAAATTCATCAAATATCACATATTCCTCATAGGATTATTTTGCACTTTTTCGATTTGTACTAGTGCAAATACAAATAATATTCCAGTCATTATTAGTGACGAATTTGCGCCTCAAGGTGTTGAAACAGCATGCGAACCAGACTGCCCTGAAACCCCTTTTCCAATTGGTCCTTACTCTTGGCAATATGCTTACAATATTACATTACCTGGTGGTTGCGTTGTAACTGTACAATATAAAACAAGATTTGCTTGCAATACATGGCATGATTTGTATATTGCTTCAATTACTGCACAAAATTCAAATGACCCTATTTGTAATAATTACTTTTCAACGACAAGTGCTGCACAAATTTTGGCAGATGTCACAATGCAAATGTTTCTTACAAACCCAATGGGATTCCCTCCGGATTCTGCAGGTGAATGCGAATCGAATTGGAGAGTTGTAAAAGGTGCTTGTTGGCAAAAGTTAAATATAAATTGGGGAAATGCAACACATCCAACCCAACATTATAGATTATATCCTTGTGAAGGAGGTATATGTTGTCTAGATCACTTCCAAGTATGTATAAATCAAAATGGAGTGCGTGAAATAACATCATTACCAGGTAGTATCAATGGTACATGTATTCCTCAAGAGTTACAATCAAATTCACTGGGTTGCGAGGTAGTTTGCGGACATCCATAAAGTATTGTAATAAGTAGAATCATGAATTATAGCACCTGTATCTTATAATTGATACAGGTGCAATTTTACCACTTATTTTTTAAACATATGAAATCTATATGGAAAGCGAGTTACTTAGCATTGTTTGTAATATCTCACCTTTGCTGTACAAATTTCGAGCTCATTTGTCAAGTTAAGTGGAACAATCATTTAATAGCTGATAGAATAGCCACTCAGAATAAGGCAGCAATCTCCAAGGATGGCAAACATGCAATTACGGTTGGGTATATGAATACGTATTATACTTGTTCCGATGCGAGTATTACTGACCCTTTCAACAAATCATTATCTTGGAAAAAGGGTACTATCGATGGATTTAGCAATCTTACTTCCGTCGCATATTTTTCAAATCAAGGTATTATTGTATCTAATGATGAAGGAATGCTTTTTCGCAGTACTGATCATGGTTTGGAATGGAGTACTATTGAATTGGAAAAAGATGTACGCATCACTTGCATACAGCATATTCAAGACTCTATTCTATTGACTTCCACTTTGAATGGATCAATATTTAGAAGCACTGACTCGGGCTTGAGTTGGGCACTTGTTCAAAAAGTTGAATTTGGCTTGAATGATTTGTCATTTGGAAAAAATGGTAGTGTATTTGCTATTGGGCAAAAGGGACTAATTCTTGAAAGTAAGGACTTAGGTAAAACTTGGAAAAAAACAGTCGAACAAGCACCCGATTCCGTTAATCTCATAAGTGTATCCTATGTATATGATTCAACTTGGGTGATTGCCGGAGATACATCATATCTGGCTAGAACAACAAATAATGGAAATAGTTGGAACTATATCATTACAGATACTTCGAATAAAAAAAGAAAGTACAATGTTAGTTTTACTTCATTTACAGATAGTGGTATTGGGGTCATTATCGATTATAATATGTTTATTCCGGAAGCTAATATATTTTTCACTTGGGATGGAGGGAAAACTTGGAAACCGGGTTGGGATATATATTCCAATAGCTTAGTGGATAAATTGCAGACTACTGATATTCAGTTTTTCCCTGGTACCTTATCTGGAATTGCTTCTGGCAGTAGTGAAAGAGTATCCGCAATTCGAATCATCAAAGATTCACTTCCATATGCATATGAAAGAATGCCAATAGTCACAGTGCTATATGACCAATATAGACCAAGCAATTTTTATGTCAGCTCAGGGAATGCAGCATATTTCAGTACAGTTGATACTTTGAGAAAACAATTTCTTAGAGAACATGATTTAACTGGTAAAGTTGTAAAAGAATGGAGATTCGCCGATAGTTCAAGCAGATATAAATATGTTTCCGCTCAGCGATTGAATGATAAGCATATCATTATTTATGTAGACTCAACTAAATTATTTTCGACCACTTGGTTAATGACATTGTTGATTATGACAAAAGACGGAGGAAATACTTGGGATACAATCAGACCATTTCAAAATAGTCCTGGGAGTCTGAATAAATTCGATAAGGGGTATTGGAGAGATTCATACAATGGGCTAATAAATACAAAACCTTCAGGGAAAGCAACCGTTATAACCAGTGATGGTGGTTTGACTTGGAAGTCTATTGAGCATCCCACTGAATATGAAAAGGTCGTCATAGAATCTTTTAGTTCAGATAGCACTTCCTATATAGGTATTGCAACAAAAGCAAACGATAAAAGCATGGATCTTGTATCACTCAATGACAAACATGAATGGAAAGTCTTATTGTCCAATATTCCCCAAGGTAGATTGATAATCAAGGATCCACAAAATCTATTTATTCACGATGGTAATAATATCACATTACTTTCTATTTCAAGCAATGGCAACTTTGCAACACAAAGAATCATTGGCCCTTCAAATATACAGTGGATGACTACTAGGGGTAAATCATTGTGGATTGGCAATGTATTATTACATGCCGAACAAACATTTGATATACGATATTCTCTTGATAGTGGAATCACCTTTATCCCTATCAAAGATGAGATACTCAATAAATTACAATCACGCTTCAAAGGAGCAGTTTATCTTACGAAATCTTTCATTTCAATTGGTAATAGGGCTTTATTACATACAGATGAAATCACCTTATTATCTGATCCTATTGATTTTGTGACCAATATCCAAGAAACCACAAGCGATATTTATACGAATCCACCATATCCAAATCCTTTCAGCAAGAGTACGACAATCATGATTGATTGGCTTTTCACCATGAATGTGAATGCACTAACTCTGAAAGTGTATAATATCAAAGGTGAAGAAGTTCGTGATATGACAAAAGAACTTCGCCTGCAGGCTGGACCATATTCCTCAAGTGTGACATTCGAAGCGGGCAATCTCCCGGATGGCGTTTATTATGTGGTATGTAAAGGTGGCCCGCATATTTCTTCCCAAAGGCTGATCATTGCTAGATAAATGATAGTGTTCGTTTCCAAGGCATGCTACTGTGTGTGGCATGCCTTTTTTTATCCATGCATCAATCCTATCACTTGCATATACAGCGGAAATCCTATCGTGATATTGATCGGAAATGTGATTGCCAAAGCCATTGGTACATATATCCCCGCTCTTGCTTCGGGAATGGCAACCTTCATGGCGGCGGGCACTGCAATATAGGATGCGCTAGCGCCTAGTATTGCAAACATGAATTGATTCGAAATATCATGCGTGATGAATCCGCTCAGCCATGCAATGATACATCCATTGATGAGTGGGAGAATACATGCCAAGACAAAGGGAAATACTCCATAGGAAAAGAATTTCTTGATTTCCCTACCGCAAATCAATCCCATGTCTAGCAAAAAGATGGACAAAAATCCCTTGAACAAATCACTCGTGAATGGCGTGATTCCCTCGGCTTGCTTTGCATTTGCGGAATAACCAATGAGCAAACTTCCCAATATCAAAAGCACACTCGCATTCGTGAAGGAATGTCGCAACATATTCTGTACGGAAATCTTCTTCCCTGTTCCGGACATCATTGCAAAGAGTATCAAACCCACAATGATTGCAGGCGATTCCATCAATGCCATAACTGCTACCATATGACCATGTAATGTCATCTGCTTACTCTCCATATATGCAACCGCAGTCACAAATGTGACGGCACTCACCGAACCATAAGCCGATGCAATGGCAACGGAATCATGAATGGGTAATTTCAGGCTAGCTATGAAAAAGACATAAATAGGAATGATACAAGCGATGGCAATGCCAAAGAAGAGCGAGAATAAAATCTCATTCGAAAATTGCTGATGGGATAATTCTTGTCCGCTATTGAACCCTATAGAAAAGAGCAGATATATCGAAATGAATGTGGATGTGGTGGATGGTATAGCCAAATCACTCTTGACATAGACAGCGAATATCCCAAGGAGAAAAAAGAGGAATGCGGGATTCGTCATATTCTCCGTGAGATGCATCCACTCCATTGATTATAGTCCTCGCTGTTGATTATTCTTTCGATATGCTTCAATAGCCCCATTCTGCTTATCGCGAAGAATTGATTCTATGTCCAATGATAAAGTCTTGGTTTGCATCGCGGCCGGCTTATTCTCACGATTAATTGAGAGCAATATTTCAGTGTCTTTCTTATGAATTGCCAATGTTGCAATGAAAAAAACTATGGAAATCGAACGATAAAATGAGGGATCTATTGGACCTTCCACGGTAAAGGAGTAAATCAATGACATGGATGCAATGAGCCAACACAAAGGTTTGATCAATCTATATATCATATATGTATCACCCGGATTATTGAATGAATGCATTACAAATTTCGGGAATTACAATCATTTATGTATATTTATAGATTCTATGTTTCTCATAAAATTATCTTATGCATTATACATTTCATCAATTGAGAATATTTGCCCGCATTGCTGCTTTGGGGAGCATCACGAAAGCCGCCGAGGAATTGCATTTATCGCAACCCGCGATTTCGATTCAACTCAAGAATTTTCAAGAACAATTTGAGATTCCCCTCACTGAGATAGTTGGCAAGAAACTCTATCTCACTGATTTTGGTCGCGAGATTTTGGCCTTTGCCGAGAAGATTCTGGATCAAGCAAGTGAATTGGATCAAGTGATGCAGTCCTATAAAGGACATTTGGTGGGGAGAATCAATATCGCAATCGTTTCAACGGGTAAATATGTGATGCCCTATTTGCTGACAGACTTTCTCAAAGAACATCCCGCAGTAGAATTTGAGATTGATGTGACTAATAAAGAAAGGGTTGTGGAAAGTTTGGAAGCAAATTCTATCGACTTCGCTCTAGTGTCACTTGTACCGGAACATCTCAAAACGCAAAGCATTCCGATATTGAAGAATAGCATGCATCTCATCGGTGCTTATGATCCGAAATGGAAGAATAAAGAACTCTCGCCCATGGATTTGCAGAATATGCAATTGATTTTCAGAGAGCAAGGTTCGGGCACAAGACAAATGATGGAGCGTTTTTTGAGTCAAAGACATATTGTATTGCAGAAGAAATTGGAGCTTACCTCGAATGAAGCGGTAAAGCAGGCAATCATGGCAAATTTGGGATATTCGATCATGCCTCTGATCGGGATTCGCAATGAACTTGCCAATAAACAATTGATGATCGTGCCCATGAAGGGACTCCCCATTCATACCACTTGGCGCATCATTTGGCTCAAAGGCAAAAAACATTCACCGGCGGTGAAGGCATTTTTGGACTATTTGCGCGAGCATAAACAGAGTATTTCGAGGAAACATTTTGGATTGCAGGATATTAACCCATGAGTTCATGCTAATTATGCCGATTGGAACTGCGCAAGTTCTTATTTTGTCATAGATTTTTCAGTTGAATAGCCCAAGAATATTCCAATGATTCAGTCAATTCTCGATATAAATGCTCAAGGCAAAGTATGTTTGGTCCGCGTGGATTTCAATGTTCCTATTGATGAACATGGAGTCATCACCGATGATAAACGCATTCGCGAATCACTTCCAACGATCAATGCCCTTTTGAAACAAGGTGCAAAGGTGGTGTTGATGTCGCATCTCGGCAGACCCAAAGGCACAGTGAATCCAAAGTATTCACTCGAAGTGGTCGCTACACATCTTGCGACGCTTGTCTCTGCTCCCGTACACTTTGCTTCCGCATGTATTGGCGAAATTCCTGCGACAGCAATTGCATCCATGAATGCTGGCGAAATCTTGGTCCTTGAAAATTTGCGATTTCATGCCGAAGAAGAAAAAAATGATGCGGGATTTGCCAAAGCATTGGCTTCTCTCGGGGATGTCTATGTGAATGATGCCTTCGGTACCGCTCACAGAGCGCATGCTTCAACGGCAGGCATTGCGGAATTCATGCCTATAAAAGCGGCGGGACTTCTCATGCTGAAGGAACTTCAATATCTTGGCAATGCCGTGAATACTCCCGAACGACCCTTCGTGGTCATTCTCGGTGGTTCAAAAGTCTCCGGTAAAATTGATGTCATCAATGCCCTGCTCCCCAAATGCGACCATATTCTCATTGGTGGTGGCATGATGTTCACATTTCTGAAAGCCAAAGGATATGAAGTCGGCTCTTCCTTGATCGAAGAAGATCGCATCGAAATAGCAAAATCTCTTCTTGAAAGCGAATTTGCTTCCAAAATCGTCCTACCACGCGACTGCATCATTGCGGATGCTTTTTCGGGCGAAGCAAATACACAGCATTCTTCATGTGAGGCGATTCCAAGTGGTTGGATGGGACTCGATATCGGACCCGAAACAATCGCGGAATTCGCATCAATCATTGGCAATGCGCGAACAATTCTCTGGAATGGTCCGATGGGAGTTTTTGAAATTCCCGCATTCGCGCATGGAACAAAAGCGATTGCTGAATCCTTGGCACAAGTCACAAAGTCAGGTGCCATCACGATTGTCGGAGGCGGAGATTCCGCTTCGGCGATTTCCGGAATGGGTCTCGCAGATGCAGTCAGCCATGTATCAACGGGTGGAGGCGCTTCACTCGAATTTTTGGAAGGTACGACACTTCCGGGCATTCAAGCCCTGGAATTGTGATTCTTACGGAGTCTATGAGTTATTATCAAGATAATCGCGGAATGGGTTTTTCCCTGTTTCCACCAATGCTGAAACTATTGCTCATTTTGAATGGTGCGATTTTTCTGCTCGATTCTGTCATTTTTGAAGTGCTCGCTTTCAATGGTGTCTCGCTTTCTTCCTATATCATGGAATATTTTGCATTGCACCCCATTCAAAGCGGACTCTTTTGGCCATGGCAATTGATTTCCTATCAATTCCTGCATGCGGGATTTTCACATATCTTCTTTAATCTTCTCGCATTGTGGATGTTTGGCGCTGAACTCGAAATGATTTGGGGTAGCAGAAGATTCATCACTTATTATCTGATTGCGGGAATGGGTGGCGGACTTGTTCATTTGGGCATGCAAATGCTTCCCGGCTTTGAGGGCGCGCCCACAATCGGTGCTTCGGGTGCGGTGATGGGCATCTTGCTTGGTTTCGGACTTACCTTCCCAGATAGACCCGTGATGATGTTTCCTTTGTTCATCCCGATTCCTGCAAAGTATTTTGTCTTGATCTATGCCGGTATTGATTTATTCTCAGGACTCTTCTCAACCAATTCCGGCGTTGCACATTTCGCGCATTTGGGCGGTGCATTCTTTGGATATATCATGCTCAAACATGGCGATGATTTGAAGATTTATGCGCTGGTTGATAAGATCTTTGGTCGTTCAAAACAACAATCAAATTATGGCAATATCATTGATTATCCATTCGAAAAAACCTATGTTGAAGTCATTGAAGAAGTCAAACCACCCGAGCCGAAAGGCACAATGACAGGTGTGTTCATGGATGGACGCGAAATCACGACTGAAGAAATCGATACCATTCTCGAAAAAATCACGGCAAAAGGTTTTGCGAACTTGACCGAACAAGAAAAGCGCATACTCTATGAAGTCTCAAAGAAACTTGATTGATGCTCGGAACATTTGACCTATACCGATGGTTAGTACACAATATCTTATTGGCTAATACTTATGAATCTCCCAATTCTCGATAATCAAACAGAATCTCCGTATGTGGTGCGACCTTTCCGCAGAAGAATCAGTCGTCAGGTGATGGTTGGCTCTGTACCTGTCGGTGGCAATGCCCCGATCAGCGTGCAAACCATGACAAAAACAAAGACTGCGGATGTCAATGCAACCGTTGAGCAAATTCAGCGCTGTCAGGAAGCAGGCGTCGATATCGTTCGCGTGACAGTGAATGACAAAGAAGCTGCTGAAGCGATTGCTGAAATCGTCAAACGCACAACGATTCCCATTGTCGCTGATATTCATTTCAATCACATTTTTGCACTCAAAGCGATTGAAGCAGGTGTTGCGAAAGTGCGTATCAATCCCGGAAATATCGGCTCAAGAGATCGCATTAAAGAAGTTCTCACGAAAGCGAAAGAGCGTGGTACACCCATTAGAGTTGGCGTGAATTCCGGTTCACTCGAAGAAGATATTCTCGAAAAACACGGTTATCCAACTCCCGAAGCACTTTTTGAAAGTGCAATGCGCCATGCGGAAATCGCGGCGGAATTCGGTGTGGATGATGTGATTCTCTCCGTGAAATCCACTGATGTACGACTCATGATTGAAGCATATCGCATGCTTGCCGAGAAGACGGATTTTCCATTACATCTTGGTGTGACCGAAGCAGGTACTTCTCGCGTTGGAACAATCAAATCTTCTGTCGGTATCGGCACATTGCTCGCAGAAGGAATTGGTGATACGATTCGCGTTTCTCTCACCGATGAACCCGAAAGAGAAGTTGAAGTTGGAAAAGAAATCTTGCGCTCACTTGGTTTGACACAAAGATCCGTTGAGATTATTTCTTGTCCTACATGTGGAAGACTCGAAGTGGATCTCTTCAAGATCACCGCTGAAATTGAAGAGCGACTTAAAGGCGTGAAAAAGCCCGTGAAGATTGCACTTTTGGGTTGCGTTGTAAATGGTCCGGGTGAAGCCAGCGAAGCGGATATAGGAATTGCTGCAGGCAAAGGCGTTGGTATTCTTTATCGCAAAGGCGAGGTCGTTCGACGCGTCAAAGAAGAAGAAATCATCGATGCCGTTGTGCAGGAAGTGATGGACTTCGTTCCTGAAGAAAACTAATATAAAATAATACTTGGTTAGTACTCAAAAATGGCCTAAGTTGCACATGAGTTGAGTGGCTATCTCTCCCCTGAGAGCCACGCGCGATGCTCACACCTGGAATTCCACATTCCGGGTTTTTTTTTGCCTAAAATCGTAAGTTTATTTGAGCGAACCGATGATCATGGGCTTCTCGCTTGCACATGCCTGCATGATTTCATCCACATGTTCTGGCGCAACAGCGATGATCATGCCGATACCGAGATTAAATGCTTTCCGCATTTCTTCATCAATAATTGAACCTGCTTGTTGAATGATGGAAAAAATCGGAGGGATTGTCCAACTTGACCAATCGATATGCAATTCCAAACCTTCGGGGACGATGCGCTTTGTATTTCCGACAATGCCACCACCGGTGATATGTGACAAAGCCTTGATATTACCTTTGTCAATCAAAGGAAGCAAAAGATTTGCATAGGAGCGATGCACCGCAAGCAATGACTCACCCAATGTTCCACCGAGTTCATCAATATGTTGATTGACATCATATTTCGGGAATAAAGCGGCTCTCGCGAGAGAATATCCATTCGTGTGTAAACCTGTGGATGCCAAACCAATCAAAATATCACCTTTGGCGAGTGTTTTATGCGGGAGGATTTTTGGCTTGTCCACCACACCGACAATCGTGCCGGCCATATCATATTCACCTTCTGCATACATTGATGGCATCTCGGCAGTTTCGCCACCGATGAGCGCACAACCATTTTGCTCACAAGCAAGGGCCAAACCTTTAATGACTTCCGTTGCAACTTCCGGCTTTAATACACCCGTTGCAAAATAATCCAAAAAGAAGAGTGGTTTTGCGCCACATGCAAGGATATCATTCACGCAGTGATTCACGAGATCTTGTCCGACAGTCCCATGAATACCTGTCATGAAGGCAATCTTCAATTTCGTTCCAACGCCATCCGTGCTGGCCACGAGCACAGGATGCTCAAGCTCAGGGAATCGCCCATCATAGAGTCCACCAAATAAACCAATATCTGTCATGACAGCCGGTGAAAAAGTACGGCGAATATATGGCTTGATGGCATCAACTGTTTTGTCTCCGGCATCAATACTTACGCCGGCAGATGAATAGGTTAACATGGCAATTGGAATGAAAGGTAAAAAAAAAGGCAGGCACACGCTTTGAGTGATACCTGCCATAAAGATCTACTGAATTGGTATCAGCTTGTTTTTTGACGAATCTTGCGCTCGCTCATGCCACGAAGATAATACAACTTCGCTCTGCGAACAGTACCACGCTTCACAACATCAATATTTGAGATGATGGGTGAATAGAGTGGGAAGATACGCTCAACGCCAACACCATTGGAAATCTTGCGAACGCGGAAAGTGGCATTGATGCCGGAACCGCGACGAGCAATGACAATCCCTTGGAAATTCTGCACACGCTCTTTTTCACCTTCAATAACACGCACCGCAATATTGATTGTATCGCCGGGACGAAAATCAGGCATGATGAAATTGCCGGACTCATTCTTTTGATTCCGTACTTCATGCGCGGCCTGCACATATTTTTGCTCTACGAGCTGAACCTTCAATGACATTGTATTCTCCTTAACGCAGATTTTCATTTAGAAACAGATTGCAAAGTTAAGGAAAAGTCTAATGTCCACAAACAAGAAATTCTCCACTTTTTTTGAAAAACTTAGGAAATGAGCGCTTTTCTGGGGATAAAATCACACAAAATATATTCCACAGATAGAAATTCTGTGGTAATTTTGCGTGATAGAACTATTCATCCGGAGCATTGCTTCCGGTTTCGCCACCATTTTCAGACTTTTCAGGAGCTTCCCATGATTATCGGCGTTCCACGCGAAATCAAGCCGAATGAGAATCGAGTTGCACTCACTCCCGGCGGTGCAGAATTATTGATTGCAAATAAACATACAGTGATCATCGAAAAAGATGCCGGTGTCGGCAGTGGTTTTTCCGATGAAATGTATATCAGAGTAGGTGCAAAGATTATCCCAACAGCAGCAGAAGTCTATGGACAAGCTGATATGATCATGAAGGTGAAAGAGCCGATTGCACCTGAATATGGACTCATCAAAGAAAATCAAGTACTCTTCACATATTTCCACTTTGCCGCTTCTCGTGAACTCACCGAAGCAATGGTAAAAGCAAAAGCGATTTGTATTGCTTATGAAACCGTCATGAAGCCGGACAATTCCCTTCCTCTATTGATTCCAATGAGTGAAGTTGCCGGTAGAATGGCTCCACAAGAAGGCGCGAAATATCTTGAGCGCACAATGGGCGGTCGCGGTGTATTGCTTGGTGGCGTACCCGGCACAGAACCCGCAAATGTACTCGTGCTCGGCGGTGGTATCGTCGGTACCAATGCAGCAAAAATTGCAGCAGGCTTTGGCGCGAAAGTGACAATCATGGACAATAATCTCTATCGTTTGCGCTATCTCGATGATGTGATGGCAAAGAATGTGAACACAGTCATGTCCACTCCTGACAATATCCGTCGTCATGCACAGCAAGCTGATCTCGTTATTGGTGCTGTTTTGATCGCTGGTGCAAAGGCGCCACATTTGATCACAAAAGACATGCTTTCAACAATGAAACATGGCGCGGTTGTGGTCGATGTGTCCGTGGATCAAGGTGGATGTATTGAAACATGTAAGCCGACAACACATGAGAATCCTACATATGTTGTTGATGGCATTCTTCACTATTGCGTTGCGAATATGCCCGGCGCAGTGCCTTATACATCAACCGTAGCACTTACAAATGCCACACTTCCTTATGCAATTCAACTTGCAAATAAAGGATGGGAAAAGGCATGCTCAGACAATCGTGAATTGTATTATGGCGTGAATACCGTCAGCGGAACAATCGTGTATCAAGCGGTTGCAGAAGCTTTCGACATGCCATATAGCGAGCTCAAACTCTAAGAATGAATTATTTTCTTTCAAAGGGTGTTTGCAAATGCATTCACCCTTTTTTTATAAGCGGAAATCATGTCACTTTGCGCCATACCAAAAGCTCAGTCGATCCCCGATGCAAACATCTTTTCGGAATATGAATCTTCGCATCCTCTGACTGTCAAGCATTTCAAACAAATGCAGGATGGAACATATTGGTTTCAAAGGCTTCTCACGATTGAATCTTCTTTCATGAGAAATGTGAAAGACATTCCGAAACAAGTTATTTCGCATTTAAAGAATTTGAATGGTGAAAAGGATTTTGACATCGTCTATGGAGGTGGCGGACTTGCCATTATTCATGCTGCTTTGATGTCAAAAGTATATGGCTATTCGGTTTGTTTATTCGATAAATATGGCGTTGGTCTCACGCATCGCGATTGGAATATCAGCTATCAGGAATTACTCGTTTTGCGTGATTGCGGACTCTTCACCGAAGAGCAATTGCAATCATTCATTACTTGCACTTATCGCAGTGGCTTCGTGAAATTTCATGATGCGAATTCTGCAATCAAGACTCCACATTTGTGGATGGATAATGTGCTCGACAATGCGCTCGATGCAAATGCATTATTATCTGCCGCAAGAGAAATCGTGGTATCGAATGGCGGAGTGATTTTGGATAATGCGGAATTTACTTCCATCGAAGTTGATGGCGCAATAGCGCATGTGAAGATCAAAGAGCAAGGCATTGAACGAACACTCATCACACCTCTCTTTATTGATGGAATGGGGGCATTTTCTCCGATAGCCAAAGCCCTCAATCCTGAAGCGCCTTTCACGCATTGCTGTCCTACTGTCGGCTCGATTTCATCGGGTTTCAAAACAGGTACAGGCGAGCGAGAAGTGGATTTCAGTGTCGGCGAAATTCTTGTCACGAATGAAGACATGCTACCCGATGGCAGACAACTTATTTGGGAAGGTTTCCCAAGCTCAAATGATCGCTTTGTTACGTATCTCTTTTTCTATGATGCGATTGATTCCCCTTCTGATAAATCGCTCCTGAATTTATATGAATTGTTTTTTGAGAAACTTCATACATATAAAGAGCCGGGCGAGCATTTTGATATCGGCAGACCACTCTTTGGCATCATTCCATCCTATTCTCATAAAGCGCTTGGCAATGCGCGCATTTCAGCTGATGACAATATCCTTTGCATTGGAGATGCCGCGGCTCTCAGTTCACCGCTTTCCTATTGTGGATTTGGGTCTTTTGTTCGCAATCTTCCGCGCATGACAAAAGCATTGCATCAAGCGATTGAGTCAAAACAGCTCACTAAGAATTCGCTCAAAACTATTAATGCATTTGAATCTCGCGTTGCAATCATGTCGAACTTTGCGGCATTCCTGCAGGGCAAGAAGGGTCAACCAGCAAATACAGTCAATGAAACAATGAATTTGTTCATGGATGTGCTTGCTCATTTGCCGAATCATATTGCTCAAGAAGTATTTCGCGATACGATGAAGTGGGAATCCTATAATATCATGATGAGCACGGTGCCGAAAAGACATCCCATGTCCTATAAGATTTTGATTCGCACTCATGGCTTTTGGGGTTTGCTCAGATGGGCGCTCAACTTTATTGGATTCACGCTGAGCGAAAAACGCAAGAAATCTTAACGCACAATCACCTGCGAAGCATGAACATAAGGCTCATCGCCTCCATGCACATGACCAAACACTGAGATTTCGCTCCCCTCTTTCATCTCGGGAAGTGGGTCTTTCCCGGTATATTCCACTTTGAAGATTGTCCCTTGAAGATCTTTTGCATGGAAATGTCCTTCATGTCCCTCATGATCATGTCCATCATCTTTCACTGTAAACTTACCATCGATCTTCACTTTCTGTGCTTGCTCCACATCGGATGCTTGCTCGCTCATTTTCATGGCAGTTGCAAATGGCACGGATTGCAATGCACCAAACTGCGTGGCATACCAGAAAATAAATGGAAGCAATACAATGAGAGCGATAATGATGATGCGTTTCAGCATGAAAGTTCCTGTTGATTAAGTACCCGATTTGCGAAGTTGATCGGCATTGCCTTCATATTTGGAAGGACATTTCGTGAGAATTTCATTCGCTATGAATTGTTTGTCTTCAAAAAGTCCTTTCACGACAATGCTTTCCGCAATGTCGAAATTATTGGGTCTTGCGCCTTGATATTCCACTTGAATCACTTCGCCTTTTTCATCTTTCATCGAGAATGTGAAGAGATTTCTCTCTGCATCATAATTGGCTCCCTGCTCACGCACCCATGTACCTTTCACCTGCATCTTTCTACCCGTTGCACGAGCAGCTTCAATCGTTCCATATTCAATTTTGCTCGAATCCAGTACGGATATGCCTATGGCTAAGAATGCCAAGCTTATAATGATGCCGATGATATATCGAGTTTTCATTTCAATTCCTATTACTTGATATGTTGCTCAAGTTGTTTGACCGAACCATCCAATTTATTGACATAGAATGCTAGTCCAAACCATATCACGAGAGCGATGACGAGGACGACATAGATGGCATGTTGTTCGAAGAATGACATCATGATAGTGATTCCTTATGAAGCATGCGAGATTGTAATTCTCTTCCTGCAAGGCGAATGCGAGATGCAAGACTGAGTAGCCAGAAATACAGCATGGTGAATGCACAAAATGCCATGCTTAAAATGATTTGTTTCAAAAGATCGAGTGTTCCTGCCTGCTGACTGATGACGGGTCCTGCATTTGAATCATCGGCAGAACCGGGATGCAAACCACCATAGATGCGAGGCGCGATATAAATGAAAAAGACTGCAGCGATTGCACCGATGATGGAATATACCGAAGATAATCTCGCTCTGGTTTCTTCTTGTTCGATCGCGGAACGAAGCACAAAATATGCTCCATAAATCAATAGCAGAACAAAGATGGATGTCTCGCGAGGATCCCAATTCCAAAAAGATCCCCAATTGAATTTTGCCCAAATCGCGCCGGACACCGTGGCAAGAATACAGAATAATGTACCCAATGCGGCTGATGAAGATGCGATTATATCAAGTCGTGGAGACGGGTTTCTGAGATAGCGAATCGACATGATCATCGAGACGATATAGGCAAGGAATGCAATCCATGACATTGGCACATGAAAATAGAGTATGCGCGCTCTTTCTTCCAGTCCAACAATATATGGTAGCGTGATTAGCGGATCGATTTCGATAATGCTTGAAAGTCTGAATTCGGCATCGGAATTACCGCGCTTCAAATCTGCAATGACTGTTTTTCCACTCCCAAAATCAGCGGGATTGAGTTTATCAGCAGTCAATCTCAGGAAAAAGGTTTTCTCTTTGCCTTGAATTGGAATCATCCATTCACCGGATTCTTGCTTTTCTGCTTTTGACACATCGATCTTGCATA
>Ga0315900_10001125_pt1 | contig 43033 bp, 44 predicted proteins | sample LakEriMetagenome_FD_203521 | JGI IMG/M metagenome (GOLD analysis project Ga0315900, IMG submission 203521) | Freshwater fungal communities from buoy surface, Lake Erie, Ohio, United States - Buoy 12 MA114 | ecosystem: Environmental > Aquatic > Freshwater > Lake > Lake biofilm | place: USA: Lake... | reverse complement strand
TCAGCGTGAGTTTGTCTGGTCCATTGGTCAATCTTCACTACTAATTGATTCCTTCCTCTGCGGCTTGCCCGTTCCCTCCGTCTTCTTCTATGTGGACGAGAAGAACAAGAACCTCGTGATCGATGGCCAACAACGAATCCTAAGCGTCGTGTTCTATATGGAGGGGTACTTCGGGCGCGAGAGCACACAGGGGAAGCGACAAGTCTTTCGGCTATCAGGACTAGACGAAAAAAGTCCATACGCAGGCCGCCGCTTTGTAGATCTCGAGGAGCAGGATCAACGAAAGCTCAAGCAGTCCGTGCTTCGCGCAGTGAACATTCGGCAACTGAACCCGACCGGTGAAGGTACTAGCGCGTATCACATCTTTGAACGCTTGAACACCGGTGGCACGCCACTCAAGCCCCAGGAGATCCGCAACTGCGTCTTTAAGGGAGCCTTGAGTCAGATGCTTCGCGAGGCAAATCGCGACAAGAACTGGCGCAAGATCCTTGGCAAAAAGGTACTGGACAAGCACCAGAAGGACGTAGAGATGATTCTTCGCCTATTCGCGCTCGTAGGAACTGTTGACGAATACGAGAAGCCTATGAAGGAGTATCTCAACAAGGCAATGAAGAAGCATGGGGACGGGAAGACAAAGAAGACCGAAAAATTCTTCGCCCAGTTCCCAAAGGTGGCGGCGCTTGTCGCCTCAAAGCTAGGCGAGAAGCCCTTTCATCTACGCGGCCCACTCAACAGCTCCGCCCTAGATGCGGTCATGGTAGTGCTTCTCGAAAACTTTGGAGAAGTCAAGGTAGATGAACTGAAAGCCCGATATGTTGCTCTCCGCGCGCACAAGGAGTTTCGCAGCCTCACATTACTGGCCACCACCGATACGAATGTCTTGAGGGCCAGAGTCAAGCTCGCGCGTGCAATCTTGGTGGGGTAATCCATGTCATACGTCGATCACTTTCGCCATGCAGACGACGTAATTGCGCACCTAAACACTGTTGTGCCTGGGCTCCCCGATCCCCTACTGAAGACAAAATACGCAGGATTCGTCACTGTCGCAGCCGTTACGGTGTATGAACTAGCCATAAAGGATATCTTCTGCGAATTTGGTCGCAAGAAGCACAAGATACTTGGCGCCTTTAGCGAAAGCTACTTCAAAAAAATCAATGGAAGAGTGACTCTAGACCACATCCGCAAGGACTATTGTCTGAGGTATGGCGACGTGTATGTGACCAAGTTCAAGACTCAATTGGAGTCCAGTAACAAGACACATTTGGCAGCTCATCGACGCGATCTTAGGTCGTCTTACTCGAACCTTATTGTCTGGAGAAACGCCTTTGCACACGAAGGAGCGGTACCAGCTACGGTGACGTACTCGGAGGTCGTGCAGGCATATCAAGATGGCAAAGAAGTCATTCATTCACTTGCCGCCACAATGATTCGCTGACCGAGCAAGTTGCTGCCTACCTCCTTATTTGGACTCTCCTTCAACGGCAAGAGCCTGTTTGATTGGGGCCAATGGGAAAAGCACCTTGAGCGGGCAGTCCATTACCACTGGCGCGAAAGCGAATGAATGAGTGGACTAATGCTGATGTACAAGCAATTTCGCATCAGAGTACTGGCAAATCTTATTTGTGGTTAACCGCTACCCCCACGGGGGGCGGACCACTTGGGACGGGGAAGCCCCTTTCATTCCTTAGGCCGCACAAGGAACTGACAAGTCCTGGCATGGGATCCCTGTGAGGCTCTGATCAGGGTAAATCCCCGCCCATGTCGTAGGTGCATTAGTCAGTTTGTGGTCAGATTGCGGCGAGAATCGCGCACCATGACCACAGTCGACATCTCCACTCCCTCCGATGCGCCCTGGCGCGCCGCCTACGGCAAGGCGGGCATCGTGCCCGAGTTGGCCTTGCCCACCCACGCCAACCTGGCCACGCTGGTGCACGACGCCTGCAGCCGCTACGCCCAGTCGGCGCCCAAGCAGGCCGCCTTCACCTGCGTGGTGCCCAATGGCATGAACGGTAGCCTGCGCTTTGCCCAGGTCGATGCCTTGTCTGACGCCTTTGCCGGCTACCTGCGTGGTGTGCTGGGGCTCAAGGCGGGCGACCGGGTGGCGGTGCAGTTGCCCAACTGCCTGGCCTACCCGGTGGTGGCTTTCGGGGTGTTCAAGGCCGGTTGCGTGCTGGTCAACACCAATCCGCTCTACACCGAGAAGGAGATGGTCCACCAGCTCAAGGATGCCGGGGCACAGGCGCTGGTGATCATCGACATGTTTGCCGACAAATTGCCGGCCGTGCTGCAACAGACGGGCCTCAAGCACGTGGTGCTGGCCGATGTGACCGCCTTCTTTCCGGCGGTGCCGCGCGCGGTGGTGCGCACGGTGCAGAAGGTCTGGAACCGCGTGTTGCCGTCGGTCACGGTGCCGCATGAACGGCTGGCCAGCGCCCTTGCGCGTGGCGCGGCCACCCTGGCGCAAACCCCGGCGCGCCGTTACTGGGAAGGCGTGGGCCCGAACGACCTGGCGGCCCTGCAGTACACCGGTGGCACCACCGGGGTGAGCAAGGGCGCCATGCTGACCCACAGCAACCTGCTGCACAACATCAACCAGATGTTGGCCATGGGCGCCAGCCACATGCGCGAGGGCCAGGAGTGCGTGCTGACGGCCTTGCCGCTGTACCACATCTTCGCTTTCACGGCCAATCTGCTGGGCTTCCTGGTGATCGGCGCACGCAATGTGCTGGTGCCGAGCCCGCGCCCGGTGCAGAACCTGCAGCGTGCGGTTGAAAACTACCCCATCACCTGGATGACCGGGGTCAACACGCTCTACAACGGCTTGCTCAACGAGGAGTGGTTTCTGGCCTACCCGCCCAAGCACCTCAAGGCCTCGATTGCCGGCGGCACCTCGCTGCACCATGCGGTGGCCGAGCGCTGGCGTCAGGTCACCCAGACGCCGATTGCCGAAGGGTATGGCCTGACCGAAACCTCGCCGGTGGTCAGCTTCAACCCGCTGTCGGGCACGCCGCGCAGCGGCAGCATCGGCATCCCGACGCCGGGCACCCAGGTGCGCCTGGTCAACGATGCGGGCCAGCCGGTGGGCGCCGGTGAGCCCGGCGAGATCCAGGTCAAGGGACCGCAGGTGATGCAGGCTTACTGGAACCAGCCCGAACAGACCGCGCAGGTGCTGCGCGAGGGCTGGCTGTCCACCGGTGACGTCGCCGTCATGGACCACGAAGGCTTTTTGCGCATCGTCGATCGCAAGAAGGACATGGTGCTGGTCTCGGGCTTCAACGTCTACCCCAACGAGGTGGAAGACGCGATCGCGCAGATGCCTGCGGTGCTGGAAGTGGCGGTGATCGGCATTCCCGATGCCAACACCGGCGAAGCGGTGCGCGCCTATGTGGTGCCCAACCCCGACCATGGCAGCATGGTCAGTGCCGACGAGGTGATCGCGCATTGCAAGCAACAGATGACGGCCTACAAGGTGCCCAAGCAGGTGATCCTGCGCGACGAGCTGCCCAAGTCACCCATTGGCAAGGTGCTGCGCAAGGAGCTGCGCGCCGAAGCCCTGGCCGAACTCGGCGCGCCGCGCCAGTGACCACAGAACAACGATTCGGAGAACACCCCCATGGTGAGTGATTTTGAAACCAAGCTGCTCGGCTTCATGATGATGATCATCATGCTGGGCATGGGCGCATCCCTGACCCTCAAGGACTTCATGATCGCGCTCAAGCGGCCCGCGGGCATTGGCATTGGCGTGGTCACCACCTACCTGCTGACCCCGATCGTGGGCTTCACGCTGGCCCATCTGGTGCTGCTGCCCAACGCCTCATCGCAGGCCTCCCAGTGGTATGCCTATGCGGTGGGCCTGATCCTGATGGCCTGCCTGCCCGGGGGCACCACGAGCAACATCTTCAACTACTTCAGCAAGGGCGTGCTGTCGCTGTCCCTGCTGATGACCATCGTCTCGACCCTGCTGGCGGTGGTCATGGTGCCCCTGACCCTGGGCTTTTTCAGCATGGGCATCGACGGCAACTGGAAGATCCCGCCCGAGAACGTGGCCCAGGTGCTGTTCGTGCTGCTGGTGCCCACCGCCATTGGCATGGCCCTGCGCAAGCTCAACCCCAACATCGGCGCCACGCTCGAGCTGCTGGGCGGCGTGCTGGGGGTGCTGGTCATCCTGTTCCTGATGGTGTCCTGGGTGCCGCGCAACTGGCAGTTGCTGCTGACCACGCCCTGGCAGGTGTACTTCGGGGCGATCGGCCTGGGGGTGTTCGGTTTTGCCGTGGGCTATGTCTTTGCCCGGCTGGTGCGTCAGGACAAGCGCCGTGCGCGCACGATTGCCCTGGAGACTGGCATCCAGAACGGCCCCCTGGGTGTGTTGATCGTCACCCTGACCTTCACCGGCGTGCAGCAGCAACAGGTGCTGCTGATCCCGGTGCTCTATTCGCTGTTCATCATGGTCACCTCGACCCTGGCCACCCTCTGGTTCCGGCGCATTTCCGACCGGGAGGCCCTCTCCCGCGACCGCGCCAAGGTGGGGGCCGTGCAGGCCGCCTGAGGCCCGGGGCGGCGTCCGCTGGCGCCGCGGTGGGCCGCCGCCATGCCCAGGGTTTAAGATCGGGCGCATGTCATGGCTCGATCAGATCAAATGGGACGCGCAAGGCTTGGTGCCGGTGATCGCGCAGGAAAACGCCACCGGCGATGTGCTGATGTTCGCCTGGATGAACCGCGAAGCCTTGCAAAAGACCGCCGAACTGCGGCGGGCGGTTTACTTCAGCCGCTCGCGCAACAAACTCTGGTTCAAGGGTGAGGAATCCGGCCATGTGCAGCAGGTGCACGACATCCGCCTCGATTGCGACAACGATGTGGTCTTGCTCAAGGTCACGCAGTTGGGGCACGAGCCGGGCATTGCCTGCCATACCGGCCGCCACAGCTGCTTTTTTCAGAGTCTCCAGGCCGGGCAATGGCAGTCCGTGGAGCCGGTCCTCAAGGACCCCGAAACCATCTACAAGTGAGCCCCATGAGTAACCAGGACATCCTCGATCGCCTTGCCGCTGTGGTGGAGAGCCGCAAGCCGGCCAACGGCGGCGATCCCGAAAAAAGCTATGTGGCGCGCCTGCTGCACAAGGGCCCGGACGCCTTCCTCAAGAAAATCGGCGAGGAAGCCACCGAAACCGTGATGGCCGCCAAGGACGTGGACCATGGCGGCGACCCGTCCAAGCTGGTCTATGAAGTGGCCGACCTGTGGTTCCACAGCATGATTGCACTGGCCCATTACGGTTTGCGTCCGGCCGATGTGGTGCAGGAACTGGCCCGCCGGGAAGGCCTGAGCGGACTGGAAGAAAAAGCCCTGCGCAAGGCCCAAGAGCGCGAGCGCCAGGGCGAGTGAAGCGCCCATGAACGCCACCCCGGACCTGCAGCAGGACAGCGACCTGACCGTCAGCTGGGTGAGCTACATCCTGCACCTGGTGGTGGCCGTCAGCGCCATGGTGCCAGGCGCCCAGATGGGGCCCTTGCTGCTGGTGCTGGCGCTGCTCATCGATCTGGTCAAGCGCGGCGATGTGCAGGGCTGGCAACGCAGCCATTTTGGCTACCGGCTGCGCACGGTGGTCTGGGCCGCGCTGCTCTACCTCTTGACGTCCCCACTGTGGTTTTTGTTTCTGTTTCCCGGCTGGCTGGCCTGGGTGGCCATTTCCATCTGGTTCCTCTACCGCATCGTGCTGGGCATGGTCCGCCTGAACCAGGCCCGGCCCATGCCCGAACCTTCTGCTGTTTGACTTTTCAACCATGAGCGACAACTGCATTTTCTGCAAGATCGTGGCGGGCCAGATCCCGTCGCGCAAGGTCCATGAGGACGACCATGTCTTTGCCTTCCACGACATCGCGCCTTGGGCCCCGGTGCACTTTTTGATCATTCCCAAGCTGCACATCCCCTCGATGGCGCATGTGCAAGCCGAACACACCGGGCTGATGGGGCACATGATGACCCTGGCGCCCCGGCTGGCGCTGCAGGAGGGCTGCAGACCCTACCCCGAGGGCGGTTACCGCATCGTGCTCAACACCGGCGCCGAGGGCGGACAGGAAGTGCACCACCTGCACATGCATGTGATGGGTGGCCCGCGCCCCTGGCTGCGGGGTTGATCGGCCGCACAATGTCCCCACTTGTCCCCGGGGATACCCTGTCGCGGGTTCCCGGGGGTGTATCCCTTTAGAATCGACCGGATTCATCAGGAGAATTTCATGGGTTCCTTTTCCATCTGGCACTGGCTGATCGTGTTGCTGATCGTGGTCATGGTGTTTGGCACCAAGAAGCTCAAGAACATCGGTTCCGATCTGGGCGGCGCGGTCAAGGGCTTCAAGGACGGCATGAAAGAGGGCGGTACGCCCGAGGACAAGTCGGCCGCGGCGGCCCCGGCAGCCCAGGTCGCCGCCCAGCCGGCGCCTGCCGAGAAGACCACCATCGACGTCGAAGCCAAGACCAAGTCCTGAGCGGCTGAGGTTGTTGCGTGCTTGACCTGGGCCTGTCCAAGATGGCGCTGATTGGCGCCGTCGCTCTGATCGTCATCGGTCCTGAAAAGCTGCCGCGCGTGGCCCGCACACTGGGCGCGCTGCTGGGCAAGGCCCAGCGCTATGTGGCCGATGTCAAGGCCGAGGTCAACCGCTCCATGGACCTCGAAGAGCTCAAGAAAATGAAGGACACGGTGGAGAACGCCGCCCGCGACGTTGAGCAGTCGGTACAGACCACCGCTTCCGATTTTGAAAAAGACTGGGCCGACAGCACGGCCAGTCTGGACAACGAGAGCAGCTCGTCCTGGTCGCCGCTTGAAACCCCCGTGCCGGAATACAAGCACCCGGGCAAGAACTGGCGCCTCAAGCGCGGCGCCGTGCCCCAGTGGTACAAGGCGCGCGCCGGGGTGCGCACGCGGGCCCTTTCGGGGGCGGCGCGGGTGGCCCGTTACCGCCCCAAGAGCCTGAACTGAACCTCCGGCCATCGCGCAGGCGATGGCTTTTGCACTGGCCCCCATGTCCGACCCCAAGACCCCGCCCGAAGACGAACTCGCCGGCACCGAGCAGCCCTTTGTCACGCACCTGATCGAGTTGCGCGACCGTCTGCTGCGCGCCGTGGCGGCGGTGGCGGTGGCGGCGCTGGCGCTGGCGCTCTATCCGGGCCCCGGACCGCTCTACGACATCCTGGCCGCGCCGCTGGTGGCGCACCTGCCCAAAGGGGCCACGCTGATCGCCACCTCGGTGATCTCGCCCTTCATGGTGCCGCTCAAGATCTTGCTGATGGCCGCCTTCCTGATCGCCTTGCCCGTGGTGCTCTACCAGCTCTGGGCTTTTGTGGCGCCCGGACTGTATTCGCACGAGAAAAAACTGGTCATGCCGCTGGTGATCTCCAGCACTGTCCTGTTCTTCATCGGGGTGGCCTTCTGCTACTTCTTCGTGTTTGGCCAGGTGTTCGCCTTCATCCAGGGTTTTGCGCCCAAGAGCATCACGGCCGCGCCGGACATCGAGGCCTACCTGAGCTTTGTGCTGAGCATGTTCCTGGCTTTCGGCCTGGCCTTCGAGGTGCCGGTGGCGGTGGTGGTGCTGGCCCGCATGGGCGTGGTGTCGGTCGCCAAGCTCAAGGACTTCCGGGGCTATTTCATCGTGCTGGCCTTCGTCATCGCGGCCATCGTGACGCCGCCCGATGTGGTGTCCCAGCTGGCGCTGGCCATCCCGATGTGCCTGCTCTACGAGCTGGGCATCTGGGCCGCGCAGATCTTCATCCGGCACACCCAGGCCCCCGAAGAAGCCACCCCCCAGTGAACCTCTTTGTGCCCCTCTGCTGCCTGCACCATGGGCGGCTGCGGGGCCGGTGCTTCAGCGCCGCTGCGCCGGTGATGGCCGCTGGCCGGGGGTGACGGTCAACTCGGTCAGGCCCTGCGCACGCCAGACCTGCAGCCGCGCCGGCTTGCCCGGCGACAAGGCGGCCACCTGACGCAGCAGTTCGGCGACATTGCCGACTTTTTGCTGCTCGACCTCGGTGATCACGTCCCCCGGACGCAGGCCTGCCCGGGCCGCCGGCCCGTTTTGCAGCACCCCGGTGATGACCACCCCGGACAGCGTCTGGCCCTTGGCCATCGGCAGCTTGAAACTGGCGGCCAGCTCCGGGCTGATGTCCTGCGGTTCCACGCCAATCCAGCCACGCGTGACCCGACCCGTGCTGATGAGCTCGCGCATGACCTGTTGCGCCGTGGACACCGGGATGGCAAAGCCAATGCCCATGTTGCCGCCCGAGCGCGAGTAGATGGCGGTGTTGATGCCCAGCAGATGGCCGTTCACATCGACCAGCGCCCCGCCCGAATTGCCGGGGTTGATGGCGGCGTCGGTCTGGATGAAGTTCTCGAAGGTGTTGATGCCCAGCTGGTTGCGGCCCAGCGCGCTGACGATGCCCGAGGTGACGGTCTGGCCCACGCCGAACGGGTTGCCGATGGCCAGCACCAGATCGCCCACCTGCAGCTGATCCGACTGGCCCAGCACAATGGCTGGCAGCTTGTCCAGGCCGATCTTGAGCAAGGCCAGGTCTGTGTCCGGGTCGGTCCCGATCACCGTGGCCGCGGCGCGGCGGCCGTCGGCCAGCACCACCTCGATGTCATCGGCATCCTCGATGACGTGGTTGTTGGTCAGGATGTGGCCTTGCGGGCTGACGATCACGCCACTGCCCAGTCCGGCCGGGGCGTCGTCCTCTTGGTCGCCGTAGAAAAAGCGGAACCAGGGGTCCCGGGCATGGGGGCCTTTGCTCCGGTTCTGGCTGGTGTTGATGCTGACCACCGCCGGAGAGGCCTTTTGCGCGGCCGCGCTCAGGCTGCCGGCCGGGCGATGCCCGCCATCGCCGCCCGCCGCCTGCATCAGGGTCATGCCAGCGCCAGCGCCGCCGCGAAGCCATTGCGGCTGCAGCGTGGCCACGATGAACCAGATGGCCAGCAGGACGGTGACCGTTTGTGAAAAGAAAAGCCAGTAACGTCGCATGACCGCATTGTCGGCGAACTCGCGCGCTTGAGACAAAATGCATTTTGCAACCACAAATGACCCATGATGGACCACCGAACCCTGCAGCAGGCCCTGGACAGCCTGCTGCAACCCGAGCGCTTCAAGGACTACGGCCCCAACGGCCTGCAGGTGGAGGGCGCGCGTCCGATCCGCAAGATCGTTTCGGGCGTGACGGCCAGCCGCGCCTTCATTGAGGCGGCGATCGCCGCCGGCGCCGACGCTTTGTTCGTGCACCACGGCCTGTTCTGGCGCGGACAGGACGGCCGGGTCACGGGCTGGATGCGCGAGCGCCTGCGCCTGCTTCTCGCGCACGACCTGCACCTGCTGGCCTACCACCTGCCGCTCGATGCCCACCCAGAGCTGGGCAACAACGCCCAGCTCGGCCGCGTGCTGGGGGTGCAGTGGGACGCCCGTTTTGGCGAGCAGGAGCTGGGTTTTGCGGGCGCGACCGACTGGGCCGACGCGGGCGCGCTGGCGGCGCATGCGCAGCAGGTGCTCGGACGCGCCGTCACCTGTGTGGGCGGCACGCGCCCGGTCCGGCGCCTGGCCTGGTGCACGGGCGGGGCGCAGGGCTATTTCGAGTCGGCCATCGCGGCCGGCGCCGATGCCTTCATCACCGGCGAGATTTCCGAACCGCAGGCGCACCTGGCGCGCGAGACCGGCGTGGCCTTCCTCGCCTGTGGCCACCACGCCACCGAGCGCTACGGGGCACCGGCTGTGGCCGCCCATGTGGCGGCGCAGCTGGGCCTGCAGCACGAATTCATCGAGATCGACAACCCCGCATGATGCCCGGCTCGACCGCACCCATCGCCATCACGCCCGGTGACCCTTGCGGCATCGGGCCGGAAACCATTGCGTGCGCCTTTCTAGAAGAACCGCAACTGAGCCGGGGCTGTTTTGTCGCCGGCGACGTGGGCCTGATGCGCCGGGCCCTGGCCCTGCTGGGCGAGCCGCTGCCGCTGTCGGTGCGGCCGATCGACCGCCCGGCCGACGCCCTGGATGCGCCCGCCGGCTGCCTGCCGGTGCTGCAGGTGGTCGAGCCGGCGCCCGAATGGCCCTGGGGTCGGGTCGACGCCGGTGCCGGTCGCCTGGCCGGTGAATGCGTGCTCTGGGCCACCCGCGCCGCTTTGCGCGGGGAGGTGGCGGCCATCGTGACGGCGCCACTGCACAAAGAGGCGCTGCATGCGGCCGGCCCGCCCTGGAACCAATACCCTGGCCACACCGAGTTGCTGCAGGCCGAATGCGCGCGCCATGCCGGTGTGCCGCTGGCGCAGATGCCGGTGCGCATGATGCTGGCCAACGAGGAATTGCGCACGGTGCTGGTGAGCATCCATGTCTCGCTGCGCGAGGCGCTCGATGCCATCACCCCCGCACGGGTCATGCAGACCCTGCAGATCACCCATGAGGCGCTGCAGCGCCTGCTGGGCCGCGCGCCCCGCATCGCGGTGGCGGGGGTCAACCCGCACGCGGGGGAGGGCGGGCTCTTTGGCCGCGAGGAAATCGAGGTGCTGCAGCCGGTGATCGCGCAGGCGCGGGCGCAGGGCCTGCAGGTGCAGGGGCCGTTCGCGCCAGACACGGTCTTCATGCGCACCCGCCATGCGCCCGGGCACCCGGGGGAGTTTGATGTGGTGGTCGCCATGTACCACGACCAGGGCCTGATCCCGGTCAAGTACCTGGGGGTGGAGCAGGGGGTCAATGTCACGTTGGGCCTGCCCCTGATCCGCACCAGCCCGGACCACGGCACCGCTTTTGACCTGGCCGGCCAGGGGCGGGCCGACGCCCGCAGCCTGGTGCAGGCCCTGCGCATGGCCCGACGCCTGGTGGCGGCCTCAGGCTGAGCGGTCCCGCGGCTTGAGGCTGTCGCGGATTTCACGCAGCAGAAGGATGTCCTCTGCGGGTGGGGCAGGCGGGGCGGGCTGAGCCGGTGCGGCCTGCTTTTGGGCCATCAGGCGGTTCATCTGCCGCACCATCAGAAAAATGATGAAGGCCAGGATCAGGAAATTCAGGGCCACGGTGATGAATTGGCCATAGGCGAAAACCGCCCCGAGTTTTCGGGCTTCGGCCAGCGGCAAGCCCGCCGCCTGCCCGGCCAGGGCCAGGTAGTAGTTGGAGAAATCCAGCCCGCCAAAGGCCTTGCTCACCAGCGGCATGATCAGGTCGCCGACCACCGAGTCCACGATCTTGCCAAAGGCCCCACCGATGATCACGCCCACAGCCAGATCGACCACATTCCCTTTCAGTGCAAAAGTTCTGAATTCTCCGATGAAAGACATGCTGACCTCCTCAGGAAACTGGATTGGGGCTTCGATTATTCCCACAGCCATCCAGAGTATGGGATCTCCCCCTGTCAGCTGTCTGTTTGTTTGACTCCGCTACAATCACGGGTTGACCCTGATTCAGACTCGCAGAGGAATTCCATGAGTGATACCCCAGTCGACAGCAGCAAGCGCACCTGGCTTGTTGCCACCGGCGCTGCTGGAGCCGTTGGTGCCGTGGCCGTGGCCACCCCGTTCGTCAGCACCTTCCAGCCCTCCGAGAAGGCCAAGGCCGCCGGCGCCGCCGTCGAGGTGGACATCTCCGGCCTCAAGCCCGGCGAAAAAGTGACCGTGGAATGGCGCGGCAAGCCGGTCTGGATCATGAAGCGCACGCCCGAGCAGCTCGAGTCGCTCAAGAAGACCGAAGCCCAGGTGGCCGACCCCAATTCCGACCGCAAGGCCTATCCGACCCCCGATTACGCCAAGAACCAGCACCGTTCGATCAAGCCCGAAGTGCTGGTGGCCGTGGGCATCTGCTCGCACCTGGGTTGCTCCCCCTCCGACAAGTTCCAGACCGGCGCCCAGCCCTCGCTGCCCGACGACTGGAACGGCGGTTTCCTGTGCCCCTGCCACGGTTCGACCTTCGACATCGCCGGCCGCGTCTTCAAGAACAAGCCCGCTCCGGACAACCTCGAAGTCCCACCCCACATGTACCTGTCCGACACCAAGATCCTGGTCGGCGAAGACAAGAAGGCCTGACGGAGAGCAACATGGCTGAATTCAAGGAAATTTCCCCGAACGCGCCTGCCGGTGCCAAGGTCCGCAACTGGTTTGAAAACCGGTTCCCGACGGCCTTTGACGCCTACAAAGTTCATATGGCCGAGTACTACGCGCCGAAGAACTTCAACATGTGGTACATCTTCGGCTCGCTGTCCCTGTTGGTGCTGGTGATCCAGATCGTGACCGGCATCTTCCTGGTCATGCACTACAAGCCGGACGCCAACCTGGCCTTCGCCTCGGTCGAGTACATCATGCGCGATGTGCCCTGGGGCTGGCTGATCCGCTACATGCACTCCACAGGGGCCTCGGCCTTCTTTGTGGTGGTGTACCTGCACATGTTCCGTGGCCTGATGTACGGCAGCTACCGCAAGCCGCGCGAACTGGTCTGGATCTTCGGTTGCGCCATTTTCCTGGTCCTCATGGCCGAAGCCTTCATGGGTTACCTGCTGCCCTGGGGCCAGATGTCCTACTGGGGCGCCCAGGTGATCGTGAACCTGTTTGCCGCCATTCCGGTGATCGGTCCCGATCTGGCCCTGCTGATCCGCGGCGACTACGTGGTCGGTGACGCCACCCTCAACCGCTTCTTCAGCTTCCACGTGATCGCCGTGCCCCTGGTCCTGCTGGGCCTGGTCGTGGCCCACCTGCTGGCGCTGCACGACGTCGGTTCCAACAACCCCGATGGCGTCGAGATCAAGGGCCCCAACGCCCCCAAGGACGCCAACGGCAAGCCGCTCGATGGCATCCCCTTCCACCCCTACTACACGGTGCACGACATTTTTGCCGTGAGCCTGTTCCTGCTGGCTTTCTCGGCCATCGTGTTCTTTGCCCCCGAATTCGGCGGCTACTTCCTGGAATACAACAACTTCATCCCGGCCGATCCGCTCAAGACGCCGCCGCACATCGCACCGGTCTGGTATTTCACGCCCTTCTATTCGATGCTGCGTGCCATCACCACCGAAATGATGTACGTGCTGATCGCCTGCGTGGTCATCGGCGCCTTCCTGGCCGTGGCCAAGGGCAAGCTGCCCTCGCTGCTCAAGGGTGGCGTGATCGGTGCTGCCGTGGTGATTTCTGCCCTGATGCTCTCCATCGACGCCAAGTTCTGGGGCGTGGTGGTGATGGGTGGTGCCGTGATCATCCTGTTCTTCCTGCCTTGGCTCGACTACAGCCCGGTCAGGTCCATCCGCTACCGTCCGGACTGGCACAAGTACCTGTACGGCGTCTTCGTGATCAACTTCCTGATCCTGGGTTACCTGGGTGTGCAAGCCCCGTCCCCGATCGGCGAGCGCGTGTCGCAGGTGGGTACCCTGTTCTATTTCGGCTTCTTCTTGCTCATGCCCTGGTGGAGCCGCCTGGGTGACCCCAAGCCGGTGCCCGACCGCATCACTTTCCAGCCGCACTGAGATCCCGGAGCGTGAACAACATGAACCACTTCAAGAAATTCGCACTGGGTTTGGTGATGGCCTTGGGCCTGGTGGCTGCCGGCCATGCCGGCGGCGGCGACATGATCGCCCTGGACAAGGCACCCAAGAAGACCAACGACCTGGCCTCGCTGCAAAACGGTGCCAAGCTGTTCGTCAACTACTGCCTGAACTGCCACTCGGCCGCCTTCATGCGTTTCAACCGCCTCAAGGACATCGGCCTGTCCGAGCAGCAGATCAAGGACAACCTGCTGTTCACCACCGACAAGGTCGGTGAGACCATGAAGGCCGCGATCGATCCCAAGCAGGCCAAGGAATGGTTTGGCGCCAACCCGCCCGACCTGACCGTGATCGCCCGCGCCAAGGCCAGCCACAGCGGCACCGGCGCCGACTACCTCTACACCTACCTGCGCACCTACTACCGCGACGAGACCAAGGCCACCGGCTGGAACAACCTGGCCTTCCCCAACGTCGGCATGCCCCATGTCCTGTGGGAACTGCAGGGCGAGCGCAAGCCGGTGTTCGAAGAGCACGACTCGCACGGCCACAAGGTCCAGGTCTTCACGGGCAAGTGGGAACAGGTCAAGCCGGGCCTGATGTCGGCCCAGCAATACGACGATGCCGTGGCCGATCTGGTCAACTACCTGCAGTGGATGGGCGAGCCCGCACAAAACACCCGCGTGCGGGTGGGTGTCTGGGTCATGCTGTTCCTGGGCCTGTTCACCCTGATCGCCTGGCGCCTGAACGCCGCGTTCTGGAAAGACGTCAAGTGAACCGACACGGGTCCGGTCGGCTGACCGGGTCCTGCAGAGTGGGCGGCCGCCAAGGCCCCCCACTCTTTTGATTTTCTGAGGAGCTCTCCGCCATGATGGTGCTTTATTCCGGAACGACCTGCCCGTTCTCCCACCGCTGCCGTTTTGTGCTGTTTGAAAAGGGCATGGATTTCGAAATCCGTGATGTGGACCTCTACAACAAGCCCGAAGACATCAGCGTGATGAACCCTTACGGGCAGGTGCCGATCCTGGTCGAACGCGACCTCATCCTGTACGAATCGAACATCATCAACGAGTACATCGACGAGCGCTTCCCGCACCCCCAGCTCATGCCCGGTGACCCGGTGGACCGCGCCCGTGTGCGCCTGTTCCTGCTCAACTTCGAGAAAGAACTGTTCACCCACGTCTCGACGCTGGAAAACCGTTCGCTCAAAGGCAATGACAAGGCGCTGGAGAAGGCCCGCTCGCACATCCGCGACCGCCTGACGCAGCTGGCCCCGGTCTTCCTCAAGAACAAGTTCATGCTGGGGGACAACTTCTCCATGCTGGACGTGGCCATTGCGCCCTTGCTCTGGCGCCTGGATTATTACGGCATCGAGCTGTCCAAGAATGCGGCGCCGCTGCTCAAGTACGCCGAACGCATCTTCTCGCGTCCGGCCTACATCGAGGCGCTGACGCCCTCGGAAAAGGTCATGCGCAAATAACGGCGGCCCGCCATGATGGACGCCGATCTGCCTTCCACGCGGCCCTACCTGATCCGGGCGCTCTACGAGTGGTGCACCGACAACGGCTTCACCCCCTATGTGGCCGTCAAGGTCGACCAGACCGTCCAGGTCCCGCGCGAATACGTGCAAGGTGGCGAGATCGTGCTCAACGTCAGCTACGACGCCACCAGCTCGCTCAAGCTGGGCAATGAATTCATCGAATTCAAGGCCCGTTTTGGTGGTCAGCCGCGCGACATCATGGTGCCGGTCGGCCGCGTGATGGCCATCTATGCCCGCGAGAACGGCCAGGGCATGGCTTTCCCCGTGCAGGACGATGTCCAGCCGGCATCCGAGCGCAGCGACGGGGCGGCTTCGCCCGACGAAGACCCCCCGACCACGCCCGCGCCGTCGGCAGGCCAGCGGCCCGCACTCAAGCGCGTCAAATGAGCGGCTTGTCGGTCGCGCCGTGCCCCAACGGTTAGAATACATCCGCGCCGGTTTAGCTCAGTTGGTAGAGCACCCGCCTTGTAAGCGGTAGGTCGTCAGTTCGAATCCGACAACCGGCACCATGGATCGCCGAAGCCACCCAGGCCCTAGCCGGGTGGCTTTTTTCTTGGGCGCGCTGGGCGCAGGCTCTCAGAGGCTGCGCGCCTGGACCTTGATGCGGATGCCGCTGACCGGCAGCCCGCAGGCGGCCAGGTGCTGCTGCACGGTGGGCAGCAGCTGCCGCAGCTTGGCCGACACGGCGTTGGAGCCCACCAGCAGGCACCACTGGCCGTCTTCGAAGGGGCCGGCCTGAACCGAGGCCATCAGGGGCCGCGGCAGCAGCGTGCGGATGGCCTCAAGGCGGCGGCTGGAAGCCTCCATCCGGTCGACCAGCCGCGCCAGGGTGGGCGACTCCCCGGCCGCTTGCAGCAGCGGTATGGCGGTGTGGCGGCGTTGGGCGGGTGTCACGGTTGCCGGATTATCTCGCAGCCCTGGCCTGCCGCTAAAATGGCAGGTTGGTCCCCACTGCTCTGCAATGAGGACATCAAGACCCAACAACCTGACAGGACAACGGTTGCATCGTGCGGCGCGCGCCGCACGGACAAGGCATCCGTGCAGACATGGCCATCCAATTCCTCACCAAAATCTTCGGCAGCCGCAACGACCGCTTGCTCAAGCAGTACCGCAAGACCGTTGAACGCATCAATGCCCTGGAGCCGAGCCTGGAGGGGCTGAGCGATGCGGCCCTGCAGGCCAAGACCCAGGAGTTCCGTGAGCGCCTGGCGGCCGGCGCCACGCTCGACGCCCTGCTGCCCGAGGCCTTTGCCGTCGTGCGTGAAGGCTCCAAGCGCGTCATGAAGATGCGCCACTTTGATGTGCAGATGGTGGGCGGCATTGCGCTGCACAACGGCAAGATCGCCGAAATGCGCACCGGCGAAGGCAAGACCCTGACGGCCACCTTGCCGGTCTACCTCAATGCCCTGACGGGCAAGGGCGTGCACGTGGTCACCGTCAACGACTACCTGGCCAACCGCGATGCCCAGTGGATGGGCCGCCTGTATAACTTTCTGGGCCTGACGGTGGGCATCAACCTGCCGCAGCTGCCGCGTGCCGACAAGCAAGCCGCTTACAACGCCGACATCACCTACGGCACCAACAACGAATACGGCTTTGACTACCTGCGCGACAACATGGTCTACGAGCCGCAAGACCGGGTGCAGCGCCAGCTGCACTTCGCCATCGTCGACGAGGTGGACTCCATCTTGATCGACGAGGCCCGCACGCCGCTGATCATCAGCGGCCAGGCCGAAGACCACACCGCCATGTACCTGGCGATCCGCCAGGTGGTGCCCCAGCTGACCCAGCAGATCGGCGAGGCCGATCCCCGCACGGGCGAGGGCATCGTCACCCCCGGTGACTTCACGCTCGACGAAAAATCGCGGCAGGTGTTCCTGACCGAGCAGGGCCACGAAAAGGCCGAGCAGGTGCTGGCCGGTCTGGGCCTGATCCCGGAAGGCGCCAGCCTGTACGACCCGGCCAACATCACGCTGATGCACCACCTGAACGCGGCGCTGCGGGCCCAGCACCTCTACCACCGCGACCAGCACTATGTGCTGCAGAACGGCGAGGTCGTCATCGTCGACGAATTCACCGGCCGCCTGATGGCCGGTCGCCGCTGGAGCGATGGCCTGCACCAGGCCGTGGAAGCCAAGGAAGGCGTGCAGATCCAGGCCGAGAACCAGACCCTGGCCTCCATCACATTCCAGAACTATTTCCGCCTCTACAGCAAGCTGGGCGGCATGACCGGCACGGCCGATACCGAGGCCTACGAATTCCAGGAGATCTACGGCCTGGAGACGGTGGTGATTCCGCCCAACCGCAAGAGCCTGCGCGAGGACCAGCTCGACCGCGTCTACAAGACGGCGCAGGAGAAATACACCGCGGCGATCGCCGACATCCGCGAGTGCCATGAGCGCGGCCAGCCGGTGCTGGTGGGCACCAGCTCGATCGAGAATTCCGAGCTGATTTCCCAGCTGCTGACCCAGGCCAAGCTTGAGCACCAGGTGCTGAACGCCAAGCAGCATGCCCGCGAAGCCGACATCGTGGCCCAGGCCGGCCGCCCCGGCATGATCACCATCGCCACCAACATGGCCGGCCGGGGCACCGACATCGTGCTGGGCGGCAACATTGAAAAAGACGTGCAGGCCATCGAGGCCGACGAGTCGATCCCCGAAGCGCAGCGGCAGGCCCGCATCGAGGCCTTGCGTGCGGCCTGGCAACAGACCCACGAACAGGTCAAGGCCGCGGGAGGCCTGCGCATCATCGCCACCGAGCGCCACGAATCGCGCCGCATCGACAACCAGCTGCGTGGCCGCTCGGGCCGGCAAGGCGATCCGGGTTCCTCGCGCTTCTACCTGAGCCTGGACGATCCGCTGATGCGCATCTTTGCGGGCGACCGCGTGCGCGCCATCATGGACCGCCTGAAGATGCCCGAGGGCGAGGCCATCGAGGCCGGCATCGTGACCCGCAGCATCGAAAGCGCCCAGCGCAAGGTCGAGGCCCGCAACTTCGACATCCGCAAGCAGCTGCTCGAGTACGACGATGTGTCCAACGACCAGCGCAAGGTGATTTACCAGCAGCGCAACGACATCCTGGACGCGCAGGACCTGCATGCCCAGATCGCGGCGCTGCGCGAGGGTTGCTTCACCGACCTGGTGCGCCAGTTCGTGCCGCCGGAATCGGTCGAGGAGCAATGGGACCTGGCGGGTCTGCAGGCCGTGCTCAAGAACGACTGGCAGATGGAGCTGGACCTGCAGGCCCAGGTGCAGGCCTCCACCGCCATCACCGACGAAGAGATTCTGGAGACCGTGGTCGAGGCCGCGCACCGGCAATTCCAGGCCAAGCTCGACCTGGTGGGCGCCGAGAACTTCGTGTCCTTCGAGCGCATGGTACTGCTGCAGAGCATCGACACGCATTGGCGCGAGCACCTGAGCGCGCTCGACTACCTGCGCCAGGGCATCCACCTGCGCGGCTATGCGCAAAAGCAGCCCAAGCAGGAATACAAGCGCGAGGCGTTCGAGCTCTTCGGGCAGCTGCTCGATTCGGTCAAGAACGAAGTCACCCGTGTGCTGATGACGGTCCAGATCCAGAGCGGCGAACAGGTCCAGCAGGCCGCCAGCGCCATCGAGGAAAAAGCCGAGCAAATCGGCAACGTGACGTACAGCGCGCCCGATGAGACCGGTGAGCAGCAGGTGACCTCCGCCGACGGCACCGCCCCCGAGCGTTTTGCCGGTGTGGGCCGCAACGAGCCCTGCCCCTGCGGCTCCGGCAAGAAGTTCAAGCACTGCCACGGCAAGCTCAGCTGATGGCGCATTCCCTGATGTGAACGGGCTTCGGCCCGTTTTTCCTGACTTTTTGCCGACGAAAGAGTCCCATGCCTGTGAATCTGCCCCCCATCGATCCCGCGCAACTGCAGCCCGTGGCCGGCGTGCGCTGGGGCGTCACCGAGGCCGGTGTGCGCAAGGCCCATCGCAAAGACCTCAGCGTGATGCTGCTCGAGCAGGGGGCCAGCGTGGCAGGGGTGTTCACGAGCAACCGCTTCTGTGCCGCGCCGGTGCAGGTTTGCCGTGAGCACCTGCAAGCCGGTCAGGGCATCCGTGCCATGGTCATCAACACCGGCAACGCCAATGCTGGCACCGGCGCCCCTGGCTTGGCCCATGCGCGCCAGACCTGCGAGGCCATGGCCCAACTGCTGCAATGCCAGCCCGCGCAGATCCTGCCGTTTTCGACCGGCGTGATCATGGAGCCGTTGCCCGTCGAACGCATCGTGGCCGGTCTGCCCGCCGCGATCGCGGACGCCTCGGCGGCGCACTGGGCCCGGGCCGCCGAAGGCATCATGACCACCGACACCGTGCCCAAGGCGGCCAGCGCCCAGCTGCAGATCGGCGGCAAGACGGTGAACATCACGGGCATCAGCAAGGGCGCAGGCATGATCCGGCCCAATATGGCCACCATGCTGGGCTTCCTGGCCACCGACGCGGCCATCGAGCCCGCGCTGCTGCCCGCGCTGGCGCGTGACTTGGCCGAGGGCTCCTTCAACCGCATCACGATCGATGGCGACACCTCGACCAACGACTCTTTTGTGGTGGTTGCCACCCACCAGGCCGGCCATGCCCCCATCCGTGACTGGGGTTCGGCCGATGGCCAGCGCCTGAAGGCGGCCCTGCTGCAGGTGGCACGCCAGCTGGCCCATGCCATCGTGCGCGACGGCGAGGGCGCCACCAAATTCCTGACGATCGAGGTCGAGGGGGGCAAGAGCACCGAGGAATGCCGCCAGGTGGCCTACGCGATCGCCCATTCCCCGCTGGTCAAGACCGCCATGTATGCCAGCGACCCGAACCTGGGGCGCATTCTGGCGGCGGTCGGTTATGCCGGCATCGACGACCTGGACCAGGGGCTGATCGAGCTGCATCTGGACGATGTGCATGTGGCCACCCGGGGCGGGCGCCACCCGGCCTACCGCGAGGAAGATGGCCAGCGCGTGATGAAGCAGTCCGAGATCACGGTGCGTGTGGGCCTGGGCCGCGGCCAGGCCAGCGACACCGTCTGGACCTGCGACCTCAGCCACGATTACGTTTCCATCAACGCCGACTACAGATCATGAGCCCCCACGTTCGTCACTGCGTGTACTCACTGCCCCCCGAGGGGGTGTTGCGCTCCTTGGGGCGGCCCGGCGGAGCACAGACATGAGCACCCCCCTCGAACAATTGCTGCACAAGGTCAGCCAGTTGGTCGACCGCATCGAGACGGTGCTGCCCCAGCCCCTGTCTGCGCCCGACTGGACGCAGGCGGTGGCCTGGCGCTACCGCAAGCGCGCTTCCGGCCACGGCGTTCTTGAACCGGTGCGCCACATCGCGGCCATGTCGCTCGATGACCTGCGGGAAATCGACGACCAAAAAGAGAAGATGCAGCGCAACATCGAGCAATTTGTGCAGGGGCGTCCGGCCAACAACGTGCTGCTCACCGGTGCCCGCGGCACCGGCAAGTCCTCGCTCATCAAGGCTTGCCTCCACCATTTCGCCCCGCGTGGCCTGCGCCTGATCGAGGTGGACAAGGACGACCTGACCGATCTGCCCGACATCATCGAGGTGGTGGCGGGCCTGGAAGAAAAGTTCATGGTCTATTGCGATGACCTGAGCTTCGAAGACGGCGAGCCCGGCTACAAGGCGCTCAAGTCCATTCTGGATGGCTCGGTCGCGGCCGCCACGCCCAATGTGCTGGTGTGTGCCACCAGCAACCGGCGCCACCTGCTGCCTGAATACATGAGCGAGAACCTGAGCTACAAGCACACGCCCGATGGCGAAGTGCATCCGGGCGAGGGCGTGGAGGAGAAAATCTCCCTCTCCGAGCGCTTTGGTCTGTGGATCAGCTTCTATCCCTTCTCGCAGGACGAGTACCTCACGATTGCCAACCAATGGCTCGGTGCGCTGGGCGCCACGGCCGAGCAGATCGAGCAAGCCCGCCCGGCGGCTTTGCTGTGGGCGCTCGAGCGCGGCTCGCGCAGTGGCCGTGTGGCCTACCAGTTCGCGCGCGACTTCATGGGCCGTCTGGACTGAGCATGGCCAGCACCCTGGTGGCGGATGCACAGCAGGCCCGGCAAGGCGGCCCCGAACGGCCGGTGACCGATGTGGCCGTGGGCGTGCTGCTGCAGCCCGATGGGGCCTTCCTGCTGACCTCGCGTCCCGAAGGCAAGGTCTATGCCGGTTACTGGGAGTTCCCGGGCGGCAAGCTCGAAGCCCAGGAGACGGTGGAACAAGCGCTCCGTCGCGAACTGCACGAGGAACTGGGCATCACCATCGCTGCGGCCGAAGCCTGGAAAACGCAGATGGTGGATTACCCCCACGCGCTGGTGCGCCTGCATTTTTGCAAGGTGCGGCAATGGGCCGGGGCGTTGCAGATGCGCGAGGCCCAGTCCTTTGCCTGGCAACAGCTGCCGGTGCAGGTGACGCCGGTCTTGCCCGGAACGCTGCCGGTGCTGGCCTGGCTGGCCGATGAGCGGGGCTTTTCAGGCGCCACGCACGCCTGATTCAGTGGAGCTTGGGGTCGCCGAATTCGCCATCGGCAGGCGTGTCTTCGGGCACGCGGAAACTCTCGCTGGCCCATGCGCCCAGATCCAGGCCCTTGCAGGCCGCCGAGCAAAAGGGCCGGAACGGGTTGCGCTGGCTGTACACACACCACTGCTGGCAGGCTGGGCAGCGCACCCGGCGCTCCACCCCATCGGACCTGGACTCGCTCATGCGCAGAGGGTCATCTCGAAAGGCACGTCTTCGCTGCTGGCCAGCAGCTTGCCGTCGGCCTGTTGTTGCATGAGCCGGATCACCACCAGCAGGCGGTTGCAACTGATCTCTGGCGTGAGCCCCAGCGCGGGGTCGATGCGCAGGCGCAGCAGCTGAAAGGCACGCCCCTGCGGCAGGTTCTGCTGCAACTGGCCCTGGGTGGCCATGACCTTCTGGGTCATGCCCGATTCACGCAGCATCTGCATCAGCAGGCCGATCGCCTGGGCCAGCGGGGCGAAGGGGGCGATCCAGCGCGTGAGGTCGGCCTGTCGGCTGGCGGCGTCCTGGTGTTTCCAGGCGTGGTAGGCGGGAAGGTCGAATTCGCAGGTGCCGCCCGGGATCACGGAGCGGCTGCGGATGGCCGACAGGAATTCGTTGTCGTTGAGCAGGTGCCCCAGCCGTCCGCTCTGGCTGTTGAGCGCCTCGAAGTGCGCATCGAGCTGGGAGACCAGCTGGTCCAGGGCCTGCTCGGAGATGGCCGGGTTGCCGCGGTAGCTGTTGTAGAGCTGCTTTTGCCGCTCCAGGTCCTTGAGCGCGTCGGCCTTGAGTTCTGGCCGCGTGGCCACTTCCATCACCTCGAACAGGGTGGTCAGGGCAAAGTGGTGGTCAATGGGGTCGGTGCGGGAGAGCAAGGTCCCGAGCCGGTCAAAGAGTTCCTGGAGCCGCAGGTAGGTGCGGATGCGCTCGTTGAAGGGGTATTCGTACAGTATCACGCGGCGGTCTTCCAATCCCCAGATCATAGCCCGAAGTGCCGTGCCGCTTCTCGCACTTGCTGCCGCAAGGCCTCCAGCGACAGCCCCTGGTTGAAGATGACCAGATCGGCGCAGGCCAGCCGCTGCAGGCGCGTGGCCTGCTGGGCGATGATGCGGTCGACCTCCGGCCCTGTCAGGCCGCTGCGGGCCACCACGCGCTCGCGCTGGGTCGCGTGGTCGCAGTCGACCACCAGCACACGGTCGACCTGGCTGCGCCAGCGCGCCCCCGATTCGACCAGCAGCGGGACATCGTGCACCAGGCAGCGATGGCCCGCCTGCACGGCCGCCTGGGCCTGCTCGCGGCTGAGCTGGCCGACCAGCGGATGCAGGATGGCTTCGAGCTGCTGGCGCGCCTGCGGATCGCTGAAGACCCGCTGGCGCATGGCCTGGCGGTCCATGGCGCCGTCGGCACCGATCATGTCCGGGCCGAACCGCGTGCGGATGGCGTCGATGGCGCGGCCGCCCGCTGCGGTGAGGCTGCGCGAGAGGGCGTCGGCGTCAATGACGGCGGCGCCAAGATCGGCCAGCATGGCCGCCACGGTGCTTTTGCCGCTGCCGATGCCGCCGGTCAGGCCAATGCGCCAGAGTCTGGAAGGGGTCATGGTGCTCACAGCTTCAGCCAGGGCGGGGTCCCGAAAAACATCAGGCAGGCCCCGGCCAGTGCCAGGAAGGGCCCGAAGGCGATTTGCCGGTTGGCCGGCAACCGCTGGCGCCAGGCCAACACGCCCGCGCCCAGCACGCCGGTGACCGAGGCGATCAGCACCAGGGCCCACAGTTGTGGCCAGCCAAACCAGGCGCCCAGCGCGGCCAGCAGCTTGAAGTCGCCGTGGCCCATGCCCTCGCGGCCGGTGGCCAGGCGAAAGCCCCAGTACACCAGCCACAGGCACAGGTAGCCGGCCACCGCGCCGGCGAGCGCGTCGGGCAGGCTGACGCCGGTCCAGCCCATGGCCGCAGCGATCAGACCGCCCCAGGTCAGCGGTTGGGTGATCGCATCGGGCAACCAGCGCGTGCGCGCATCGATCACCGCCAGGGCCAGCAGCGCCGCCGCAAAGCCGCCCCAGGCAAAAGTCGCCGGCCAGTCTGCATGGCGCAGCAGGGCCCAGACGAACAGCCCAGCCGTGAGCAGTTCCACCAAAGGGTATTGCCAGGAAATGGCGCTCTGGCAGTGTCGGCAACGGCCCCGCAGCATCGCAAAGCCGATCAGGGGCAGCTTGTCGCGCCAGGCCAGCGGGTGCTGGCAGGCCGGGCAGTGCGATGCGGGCCAGGCCAGGCTCAGGGTTGGCGTGCTGGGAGGGGCAGGTGCCTGCCAGGACTGCTCGATCATGATCGGCAGGCGGTGGATCAGCACATTGAGGAAGCCGCCGGCCACCAGGCCCAGCAGGGCCGCGAGCGCCACTTCGGGGAGCAGGTCGGCCATGCTCAGAAGACCTGACCGAGCTGGAAGATGGGGAGGTACATGGCCACAAGGATAACGCCGATTGCGCCCCCCAGCAGCACGATGATCAGCGGCTCGATCAGGCTCGCGAGCGCCTGCACCCGGGCATCGAGGGCCTCGGCGGTGAGCTCGGCCGCCTTGCCCAGCAGGGGGCCCAGCGTGCCCGATTCCTCGCCCGTGGCGCACAACTGCACCAGCATGTCTGGAAAGCGGCCGGTGTGCGCCATGCCCTCGCTCAGGCGCCCGCCCTGCGCCACGCGCCTTTGCAGGTGCTCGTTCAGGCGCTCGTAAAGCGGGTGACCGGCGGCCTTGCCGGCCACCGGCAGGGCTTCTGTCAGGGGCACACCGGCCTCCAGCAAGGCCGACAGCGTGTGCGCCCAACGGGCCACAACCGTGTCACGCACCAGGCCACCGAAGACGGGCCAGCCCAGCACCTGCCGATGCCACTGGCGCTGCCAGGCCGGCCGTTGCCAGGCCCTGCGCCAGAGCAGCGCCAGCGGCAGGGCCATCAGCGCCGCCCAGGGGGCGCCGGTGCCCAGGGCATCGCTGAGGCCCAGCACGGCGCGTGTGCTCCAGGGCAGCGCGGCCCCGAAGGACTGGAACACCTCCTCGAACACCGGCACCACGAACAGCAGCATGAGCACCAGCACCGCCAGGGCCAGCACGACCACCACCAGCGGGTAGGTCAGGGCCGCGCGCAGCCTGGCCCGCAGCTTCTCGTTTTTCTCCAGGGTCTGGGCCAGCCGCTCGAGCATGGTCTCCAGAATGCCCGCACTCTCGCCGGCCTGCACCAGGCTGACATGCAGGGGACCGAAGGCCTGCGGGTGCTGCGCCAGGGCCACCGACAGGGGCTGGCCGCCTTCCACATCCTGCCGCACCCGCGCGAGCAGGTCGGCCAGGGCCGGCGTGGCGGCGCTGCGATGCAGCAGCTCGAGCGCTGGCACCAGGCTGATGCCCGCGCGCATGAGCACCGCCCATTGGCGCACCATCGCGGTGACCGCCGCCGGCTTCACCTCTTGCGGTCTTGACCACCACTGGCGCTGCAGTTGTTCGACCTGCACCCCCTGGCGGCGCAGCAGCGCGAAGGCCAGACCGGCGTCGGCCGCCTCCAGCGTGCCTTGCCGGGGCAGGCCGCGCGCATCGCGGCCTGTCCACCGGTAGGTTGGGGGCGAGAGGCCGGTTTTCATGCCTCTTCCTGTGTGGCGCCCAACACTTCGTCCAGCGAGGTGTCGCCGGCCATGACTTTGCGCAGACCCGCCTCGCGCAGGCTGCGCACCCCCTCGCGCGCGGCCTGCTGCGCGAGTTCGGGGGTGCCGGCTTCTTGCAGGATGAGCGACTGCAGGCGGGCGCTGACGGGCATCACCTGGAAGATGCCGGTGCGGCCCTTGAAGCCTTTGTGGCAGGCCGGGCAGCCCCGGGGGGCATAGACGGGGTAGCTGTCCTGGGTGAGCGCGTGCCGCGGCATGCCCGCGCGCAGCAGGGTCTCGGCAGGCAGCACTTGGGGTGCACGGCAATGGCGGCACAGGCGGCGCACCAGCCGTTGCGCGGTGATGAGCGAGACGCTGGCGGCCACGTTGTAGGAGGCCACGCCCATGTTGCGCAGGCGCACCAGGGTGGCGGGCGCGTCGTTGGTGTGCAGCGTCGAGAGCACCAGATGCCCGGTCTGGGCCGCCTGGATGGCGATGCTTGCGGTTTCCAGATCGCGGATCTCGCCGACCATCAGCACGTCCGGGTCTTGCCGTAGGAAGGCCCGCAGGGCGACGGCAAAGCCCAGCCCGGGCTTGTCCTGCACATTGACCTGGTTGATGCCCTGAATCTGGATTTCGCAAGGGTCTTCCACCGTGGCGATGTTGACCTCGGTGGTGTTGAGCCGCTGCAGGCAGGCGTAGAGCGATTGGGTCTTGCCCGAGCCGGTGGGGCCGGTCACCAGCACCATGCCGTGGGGGCGGTGAATCGCTTGCTCGAGCAGCGCGAGCTCGGGTGCTTCGTAGCCCAGCGCGGCCAGATCGAGTTGTGCCGGGGCGGCATCGAGGACCCGGACCACCACCTTTTCGCCGAACAAGGTGGGCAAGGTGCTCACACGCAGGTCCAGCTCGCGCCCCTGCTGCAGCTGCAGCTTGATACGGCCATCTTGCGGCAGGCGCTTTTCGGCCACATCCAGCCGCGCCATGACCTTGATGCGGGCCGCCAGCCGCTCGCGAAAGGCCAGCGGTGGGCGGGCCAGGTCCCGCAGCACGCCGTCGACGCGCATGCGGACCCGGTAGTTGTCTTCGTAGGGCTCGAAATGCAGATCCGAGGCGCCCTGTGCCACCGCCTGTTCCAGCAGTTGCTGCACAAGGACCACCACCGGCGCGTCCTCCACCTGCGGGCTGCGTGGTGGAGCGCCCTCCCTGGGATCGGCCATGCTGGCTCCCGATGTGAATCCAAAAGGATTCACATCATGGGGCGCTCAGGCGGGCCTGTAAAGAGGGGCGATCCCGCTGGGGTTCAGGAGTCGGCCTTGAAGCCCAGGGCGGTGACCAGGCGACGCGCCATCTCGGAGTCGGCGGCCAGGCGCCGGTTGTGCTCGGCCGTGGTGCTCGATTCGATGTAGGCGGCCAGCGGGGTGACGAAGTCTCGGATGTCCTGCTGAGCCATCGCTGCACGCAGCGCGGCATTGAGGCTTTCGCGCTGCGCCTCGGGGATGCCGGCAGGGGCAAAGAAGCCGAACCATTCGCGCACCGTCAGCTCGCCAAAGCCCTGTTCGCGGTAGGTCGGCACATCCGGGGTGTAAGGCGAGCGCTCCGGTCCCGAGGTGGCCAGGATGCGGACCTTGCCGCCTCTGTGGTGCTGCACCCAGTCGCCCAGGGGCGAAGACATGCCTGCCAGCTGTCCGCCGAGCATCTGCGGAATGGCGGGACCGGATCCCGGGAACGGCACATTGGTGATCTGGAAGTTGCCCAGCATCGAAAGGCGTCCGGCCAGCAGATGCGGCATCGATCCGGCGGCCGGGTTGCCGATGCTGGCCTTGCCCGGGTTGGCCTTGGCCCATTCGACGAAATCCCGAATGTTTTTGACCGCATCGGGCACCGCTGGACCGACCACAAAGGCGTGGTCGGTCGAGTGGCCCATGCCCAGCGTGGTGACGTCCGATTGGGCGTAACCCAGGCGGGCGTAGGAGTGGGGGTAGATCGTCAGCATCGAGGCCGGCGAATACAGGATGTGGGCGCCATCGGCGGCGGCGTTCTTGAGGGTCAGCACCCCCATCTGGCCACCGGCGCCCGGCTTGTTGTCCACGATCACGTTGTTGGCATAGGTGCCACGCAGCTTGTCCGCGATGCGGCGCGCGAAAGCGTCCGTCGTGCCACCGGGTGGGAAACCAACAATGACGCGCAGCGTCTCCACGCGGGCCTGAGCCAAGCCGCTCAGGGGCTGCAGGCCCAGCATACCGGCGGCGGCGGCGCCCTGGAGAAGTTGTCGGCGGGTGGTCATGGCAAGGGCTCCTGAAAAATGGGGGTTGAGGAAGAAAGCGTCTCTTTGTAAGCGCTCGGGCCCACCCCTCCTACAGGGATTTCACCCATGCCCTGGATGCCGCAAGCATCGATAACATGTCAATTTGAAAGGACATTCATTTGTGTTCTGTTTAAATGACGCTTAGAGTCTGGCCAACCGGCGCATGAGCGTCGGTACAGGAGCTTGCCCATGCACACCGAATCCCCCCTCAGCCCCCAGGCCGTGACCGCCCGCCGACCCCGCACCCTGGAAGACAGGCTGCTCAAGTTCATCGAAGGCCACAACCCCCACATCTGGACGGTGATCGCCTGCGTGGCCTTGTGGGTCGTCTGGACCCGCTGACGCCACGGCGCCTGGCGCGCTGATCCGGGCGGACCGCAGGACGGTCCTGTGCCCGAGGGGTTGGGGCAGACAGCCATAATCGCTGTTTTGCGCTGGAGCCTCTTTGGACACCGAACTGCTTGTCAAGGCCGCCATCATGGGTGTGGTGGAAGGCCTGACCGAATTCCTGCCGATTTCTTCCACCGGACACCTGATCCTGGCGGGCAGCCTGCTGGGCTTTCATGACGAGAAGGCCAAGGTCTTCGAGATCGCCATCCAGACCGGGGCCATCTTTGCCGTGATCCTGGTCTACTGGCAAAAACTCAGCAGCACCGTACGCGGCCTGGGCCACAGCCCCGAGGCGCAGCGCTTTGCCTTCAATGTCCTGATCGGGTTTCTGCCGGCGGTGGTCCTGGGCCTGCTGCTGGGCAAGGCGATCAAGGCCAACCTCTTCACGCCGGCGGTGGTCGCCACATCGTTCATCGTGGGGGGCTTTATCATCCTCTGGGCCGAGCGTCGTCCGGCCAGTGCGGTGCGCGTGCACGAGGTCGAAGCCATGCGCGGCCGCGATGCCCTGAAGGTCGGCCTGGTGCAGTGCCTGGCCATGATCCCGGGCACCAGCCGCAGCGGCGCCACCATCATCGGCGGCATGCTGCTGGGCCTCTCGCGCAAGGCCGCCACCGACTTTTCCTTCTACCTGGCCATCCCGACGCTGATCGGGGCCGGGGCCTACAGCCTGTACAAGGAACGGGCCTTGCTCAGCGTGGCCGACCTGCCCCTGTTTGGCGTGGGCCTCTTGGTTTCCTTCATCAGCGCCTGGGTCTGCGTGCGCTGGTTGCTGCGCTTCATTGCCTCGCACAGCTTCGAGGTGTTTGCCTGGTACCGCATCGCCTTCGGTCTGCTGGTGCTGCTCACCAGCCATTTCGGCTGGGTCCAGTGGCACGGCTGAGGGGCCCGGCCGCCTGAGCCGCTGGGCACAGGCGGGTGGCTTCAGACGCCCATGTTGCGCAGTGCCGCCTCCACGGCCGCTGCCGTGGCCAGGGGTTTTTCCATGGGGAACAGGTGTGAGCCGTCGAGCATCATCAGGCGCCCCTTGGTGACCTGGGTGGTCAGGTCCATGCCGACCTGGCGCATTTCACGCGAATGGGTGCCGCCGATGAAGGCGGCCGGGCATTTGAGCGGGTGGCGCCGCAGCAGCCCCGCGATGTGGTCGGGCAGGGTGTTGTAGATGCGCGTTTCGATGTCCCGGTCAAAGGCCAGCCAGCGCTGCCCCTCGCGCTCGACGCTGCCGCAATCCACATAGTCGGCCAGCACCGCCGGGTCCCAGCGCGCAAAGGCGCGCTTGTGGCGCAGGTGCTCGAGCATGGCCTCGCGGTCGGGCCAGTGGTTGCGGCGTTTCTTGCTGACCTGCCCGGGCGAGAGCGCGCCCACCAGCTGGGTGCGCTTGGCCAGGCTCAGGGTGGAGGCTTTCCAGCCGCCCAGGATGGGCGAGTCCAGCAGCAGCACGCCGCGGGCCAGTTCGGGGTGCAGCGCGGCGCACATCAGGCTCAGGATGCCCCCCAGCGAATGGCCGACCAGAAAGGCTGGCTGGCCATCGCTCTGGTGCGCTGTGGCAAAGTCGGCCAGCTGCTGCACCAGGTGCGGCCAGTTGTCGGTGACCGGGTAGCGCGGGTCGTGGCCAAACTTGTCGATCGCATGGACCTCAAAGCCGCGCTGGCGCAGGCTCTCGAGCATGCGGCGGTAGGTGCCGCCCGGAAAGCTGTTGCCGTGCGAGAAGATCAGGCGTGCGAGCATGCTCAGATCAACTTTTCATCGGGGTTGCTGATCTTCTTGAGCACGGTGCTGCGCGCGGCGGGAACCATGATGGGCACCGCGGACTGCTGTCCGTCCCAGGCCGGGTGTTCAATGCTGTCGAACATCTGGCGCAGTTTTTCGCCCCAGCTGCTGCGCACCATCTGGAAGTAGGGGTTGTGTTCGTCGATGCAGACGATGCGGTCGCTTTGCAGGCGGCCGGCTTCATAGACCACCATGTCCAGCGGCAGGCCCACCGACAGGTTGGACTTGAGCGTCGAGTCCATCGACACCAGGGCGCACTTGGCCGCCTCGTCCAGCGGCGTGTGGGGCGTGATCACGCGGTCGAGCACCGGCTTGCCGTATTTGGACTCGCCGATCTGGAAATAAGGGGTTTCGTCGGTGGCCTCGATGAAGTTGCCGGGCGAATAGACCTGGAACAGGCGCATGCCTTCGTTGCCGATCTGGCCGCCGAAAATCATCGACACATTGAATTCCACGCCGGTGGCGCGCAGGGCGGCGGCGTCGCGCTCGTAGACCCGGCGCACGGCCGCGCCCAGCACGCGGCAGGCGTCGAACATGCTGGGGGCATTCCAGATGGTCAGCGGCTCGTCCTGGCCGGGTTCCACCAGCTTTTCGACCTGCAGCACCTCGCGCACCGACTGGGAGATGCTGAGGTTGCCGGCCGACAGCAGCGTCATGAAGCGCTCACCCGGCTTCTCGTAAATGATCATCTTGCGGAAGGTGCTGATCTGGTCGAGACCGGCATTGGTGCGTGAATCGGAGAGAAAGACCAGACCGGCGCGGGTCTTGATGGCAACGCAGTAAGTCATGTCGGCTTCTTGGGCAGCAGGCGCTGCAGGCTGTACAGGGCATCGAGCGCCTCACGCGGGCTCAATGCATCGGGGTTGATCTGGGCCAGGGCGGCTTCCACCGCGGTGGGGCCGGTGGCTTGCGCTTCGGGCGGGGGGGCGAACAGGTCCACCTGGGCGCGGGCATCCTGCGCACCCGACTCCAGGGCCTGCAGGGTGTGGCGGGCGTGGTTCAGCACGGCAGCAGGCATGCCTGCCAGCCGGGCGACCTGCACACCATAGCTGCGGCTGGCTGGCCCGGGCTGGATCTCGTGCAAAAACACGATGTCGCTGCCCGATTCGGCGGCGCTCACATGCATGTTGACGGCGGCGCTGTGCGTGGCCGGGAACTCGGTCAGCTCGAAATAGTGGGTGGCAAAGAGACCCAAGCACTGCACTTTGTTGTGCAGGTGGGTGGCGATGCCGCTGGCCAGGGCCAGCCCATCGAAGGTGGAGGTGCCGCGCCCGATCTCGTCCATCAGCACCAGGCTGTGGGGCGTGGCGCTGTGCAATATTTGCGCGGCTTCGGTCATCTCCAGCATGAAGGTCGATTGGGCGTTGGCCAGGTCGTCGGCGGCCCCGATGCGGGTGTGGATCGCATCGATGGGGCCGAGGCGGCAGGCGCTGGCGGGCACATGGCTGCCGATGCTGGCCAGAAGCACGATCAGTGCCACCTGCCGCATATAGGTCGACTTGCCGCCCATATTGGGGCCGGTGATGATCTGCAGCCGCTGGCGCGGGCCCATCACCGTGTCGTTGGCGATGAAGCTGCCGCCCGAGAGCTCGGCCAAACGCGCTTCAACCACCGGGTGGCGGCCACCGCGGATGTCGATGCAGGGCTCGCGGCAGAACTCGGGGGCGCGCCAGTTCAGGGTGATGGCGCGCTCGCTCAAGGTGCACAGCGCGTCCAGACCGGCCATGGCCTGCGCCAGTCCGGTGAGGGCGGGCACAAAGCTTTGCAGCTGGTCCAGCAAGGTTTCGTAGAGCCATTTCTCGCGCGCCAGGGCGCGTTCCTGCGCCGACAGGGCCTTGTCTTCAAAGGCCTTGAGTTCGGGCGTGATGAAGCGCTCGGCGTTTTTGAGGGTCTGGCGGCGGCGGTAGTCCTCGGGCACCTTGTCGAGCTGGCCTTGCGTGACCTCGATGTAGAAGCCATGCACCTTGTTGAACTGCACCCGCAGGTTGGCGATGCCGGTGCGGGCGCGCTCGCGGGTCTCGAGGTCGAGCAAGAAGGCGTCGCAGTTGTTCTGGATGGCGCGCAGCTCGTCGAGCTCGGCGTCCAGTCCTGGGGCGATCACGCCACCGTCGCGCACCAGCGCGGCGGGCTCCTCCAGCAGCGATTGGGCCAGCAACTCGGCGCAGCCGGCGGGCGGCGTGAGCCAGCGCGTCAGGCGCGCGAGCAAGCTGCCCTCTGGGGGGGGCAGGCCTTGCAGCGTGAGGGCCAGACCTTCGGCGCGCTCGAGCGCATGGCGCAGGGCCACCAGCTCGCGCGGACGCACCTGGCGCAGCGCGGTGCGGGCGGTGATGCGTTCCACATCGCTGGCGCCCTTGAACTGTTCGCGCAGCGTGGCCCAGGCCCCGCTGGCCTGCAGTTGGGCAATGGCCGCCAGCCGCTCCAGCGCCTGCGCACGGTCGCGCTGGGGGCTGAGCAGCCAGGTCTTGAGCATGCGGCTGCCCATGCCGGTCATACAGGTGTCCAGCAGAGAGAACAGGGTGGGGGCATCCTCGCCGCGCAGGGTCTGCACCAGCTCGAGATTGCGGCGTGTGGCGGGCGGCAGGTCGATCAGCGCGTCCGAGCGCTGCACCCGGATGCTCTGGACATGCGGCAGGCTGCGGCCCTGGGTGTGCTCGGCATAGGTCAAGAGCGCACTGGCCGCCGCATGCGCATCGTGCAGCGCCTCGGCATTCCAGGCGGCCAGGCTGGCGGCCTGCATCTGCTCGAGCAGCTTGCGCTGGCCCAGGCCGGCGTCGAACTGGAAGTCTGGGCGCAAGGCCAGCGACAGGCCGCCCGCGCGGTGCTGCATGCGGATCTGGCGCAGGCGCTCTTCAAAAGCCTGGGTCATGCCGGCGCTGGCCAGCAGTTCGGCCGGGCCGATGCGGTCGATCCAGTCGGCCAGCTCTTCGTGGGCGCATTCGGCCAGGTGGATCACGCCTTGCGTGACGCTCAGCCAGGCCAGGCCGCAGCGGGCCTTCTTGCCCTGGTGCACGGCCAGCAGCAGGGCTTCGGATTTTTCGCTCAGCAGTTCGCTGTCGGTCAGGGTGCCGGGCGTGACCACGCGCACCACCTTGCGCTCGACCGGCCCCTTGGACGTGGCCACATCGCCGACCTGCTCGCAAATCGCCACCGACTCGCCGAGTTTGATCAGGCGCGCCAGGTAGCCTTCGACCGAGTGGAAAGGCACACCCGCCATGAGCACGGGCTGGCCAGCCGACTGGCCGCGCTGCGTGAGGGTGATGTCGAGCAAGCGGGCCGCTTTTTCGGCGTCGTCCCAGAACAGCTCGTAGAAGTCGCCCATCCGGTAGAAGACGAGCGTGTCGGGAAACTCCGCCTTGATGGCCAGGTACTGGGCCATCATGGGGGTGTGGGCGCTCAGGTCAGGCACGGTGGCCATGGCGTGTGGCGTGGGCGGGGTCTTCAGAAGGGCGCGTCGTCACCGGCTTCGGTGCTGGCCTCGGCGGTGTCGGCCGACTCGCTGCGCTTGAGGGCAGAGAGTTTGCGCGAGGCTTCACGCACTTCGGCCTTCTCGCCGGCGCCGGCGAACTTGCTGTACTTGTGCAGGATCGGCACCAGCTGGCCATAGATGCGTGGCGTGCCGGCCAGCATTTCGCGCTGCTCCAGAAAGTCGGCCTCGCCCGTGAAATTGCCCACCAGGCCGCCCGCTTCGGTCACCAGCAGGGAGCCCGCGGCCACGTCCCAGGGGGACAGCCCGGTTTCAAAGAAGGCTTCGGTGAAGCCGGCGGCCACATAAGCCAGGTCCAGGGCGGCGGCGCCCGGTCGGCGCAGGCCGGCGGTTTTCTGCATCACATCGCCCATCATCAGCAGGTACTGGTGGAAGTTGTCGCCCGGGCGGAAGGGAAAGCCCGTCGAGATCAGACACTCCTTGAGCTGGGTGCGCTTGCTCACGCGGATGCGGCGGTCGTTGAGAAAGGCGCCGCGGCCCCGGGTGGCGGTGAAGAGGTCGTTGCGGCTGGGGTCGTAGACGACGGCCTGCTCGATGCGGCCGCGCACCTGCAGGGCAATGCTCACGCAGTAGACCGGAAAGCCGTGGATGAAGTTGGTGGTGCCGTCCAGCGGATCGATGATCCAGATGTGGTCGGCTTGGGGGTTGCCGTGCTGGCTGCCCGATTCTTCGGCCAGGATGCCGTGGTCGGGGTAGGCGGTCAGCAGGGTCTCGATGATGGCCGCCTCACTCGCGTGGTCCACTTCGGTCACGAAGTCGTTGACCTGCTTTTGCGAAATGCGCACCGCTTCGACGTCGAGCGCGGCGCGGTTGATGATGGCGCCAGCGGCGCGCGCGGCCTTGATGGCCACGTTGAGCATGGGGTGGAGTGAGGAGGACATGGATTGTTAAGAACCGGTTCGGGCCGGCGCACGATCACGCTGGCGATGCGGCATTTTCCCACGAAATGCCGACCGGGGCGTCCCGCAGGCATCTGGCGGGCCAGCCCGGATGGGACAATGCGGCCATGCGAACCCGGTTCATCCTCATCGACACCAGCCATGCGGGCAATGTGGGCGCGGCCGCCCGCGCCATGAAAGTCATGGGTTTTGACGATCTGGTGCTGGTCAAGCCGCGCTGGGCCAATGTCTTGCGCAAGGAAGAAACCATCCAGCGCGCCAGCGGCGCCAACGATGTGCTGGACAAGGCCCGTGTGGTGGACACGCTCGATGAAGCCCTGGACGGGGTGAGCCACCTGTGCGCCACCGCCATGACGCCGCGCGATTTCGGCCCGCCCACCCGCAGCCCGCGCGAGCACTTTGCGCAATGCCTGAACTCTGAACAGGCCCACCAGGGCGTGGCCTTCCTGTTCGGTTCCGAGCGCTTTGGCATGAAAAACGAAGACGTTTACCGCTGCCATGTCGCCCTCTCGATTCCGACCGCCCCCGGCTTTGGCTCGCTCAACCTGGGCGCCGCCATCCAGGTCATCGCCTACGAATGGCGCATGGCGCTGGGCGGCTTTGCGGTGCAGGCCGCCACCGCGCCTGCTGACCAGGCCGATGCGCAGCAGGTCGCCGGCATGCTGGGGCACTGGGAGCAGGCCCTGACCGACATCGGCTTTCTGGACCCGGCCGCGCCCAAAAAGCTGATGCCGCGCCTGAACCAGCTCTTCAACCGGGCCGGGCTGCAGCACGAGGAAATCCACATCCTCAGGGGGGTGGCCAAGGCCATGACCGAGGCCGCCAAGGCCAAACGGTAGACTTGAGCCCATGTTTGCCCGCCTTCGTTCTGACATCCAGTGCATCCTCGAGCGCGACCCCGCCGCGCGCAGTGCCTGGGAAGTGCTGACCTGCTACCCTGGTCTGCACGCGCTGATCCTGCACCGGCGGGCGCACTGGTGCTGGAACCACGGCCTCCAATGGCTGGGGCGCTTCATCTCGCACCTCTCGCGCTGGCTCACGGGCATCGAGATCCACCCGGGCGCCAAGATCGGCGAGCGCGTGTTCTTCGACCATGCCATGGGCGTGGTGGTGGGCGAGACCGCCGAGATCGGCGATGGCTGCACCATCTACCAGGGGGTCACCCTGGGCGGCACCTCGCTCTACAAAGGCACCAAGCGACACCCCACGCTGGGCAAGAATGTCGTGGTCAGCGCGGGCGCCAAGGTGCTCGGCGGTTTTGAGGTCGGCGACAACGCCAAGATCGGCAGCAACGCCGTGGTCATCAAACCGGTGCCTGCGGGCGCCACCGCCGTGGGCATTCCGGCGCGCATCATCCCTTCCAAGACGGGCGAAAGCGCCGATGTGTCGGGCGCGCAGCCCAAGTTCAATGCCTACGGCATCACCCAAGAAGACGATCCGGTCAGCCAGGCCCTGCGCGGCCTGATCGACAACGCCGCCAGCCAGGAGCAGCAGATTGCGCTGCTCTGGAAAGCGCTCGAGGACGTCTGCGCCCGCCAGCAAATGCAGATGCCGGGCGACGCCCACAAGGCCCAAGCTTTCGAGGCGGACAAGCTCAACCAGCTGGTCGGCAAGTAAGCCCCAGGTTTGTGGGGCCGGTCTCTTGTAGGAGCGGTCTCTGACCGCGATCTGGCCAGTCAGGGCAAAACCATCGCGGTCAAAAACCCCGCAGACCGGGGCTAGCCCTGTATCCGGGCCATCAGGTCGCGACGGCGCTCGTGCAGGCTTTTGTAGCGCTGCAAGGCGTCCGGGTCTTGCCCGCTCTGGGCCTGGGCCAGGGCCTCGGTTTCCATGTGTTTGAGCTGGTCGATCAGCATCAGGTTGAGCAGGCGGCGCAGTTCCAGGCGCGATTCCTGGACGTCGGGTGCCGCCGGTTCGGCGTCGGCGTGCAGCGCCTGCTGCTGCATCCAGCGGGCGGCGTCTTCGGCAAAGGGCTGGCCCTGCATTTCGCTTTGCAGCGCCGACCAGCCCAGCGGACCGTGTTCGTGGAACTGCGACTCCATCCAGACAAACAGCGGGCCGTGGGGGGCCGGCAGGGCGCAGAGCATGGCCTGGTCTTCACCGGCCAGGTGCTCCCACAGCGCCATGTTCGCCAGCAGCAAGCGCGCGGCGTGGTCGGCGCGGCTGGCGGGCAGGGTGCGCGGGCCGCTGTACACCGGCGTGGCGTCCCTTTTCCAGCGCTCTGAGCCGCGGCCGCTTTTGCTGCCGCCTTTGGCATACGGCTTGTCCCACGGCCGGGCAGGGGCACTGCCGTAGCTGGCCGGGGCCTCGGCCATGGCGGCAGGCGCCAGCGCGCCCGGCATGGCGCTAGGGGGGGCGTGGCGGTGCTCGCTGGCGGCCTGCTGGCTCCAGAGCTGATCGAGCCGGGCCGCGTCGAGCGCAATCAGCTGCGCCAGTTCGGCCAGCAGCTGCTGTTTGAGCGCGCCGGCGGGCAGCAACTGCCACAGTGGGCGCGCTTGGCTCGAGAGGCGCGCGCGCCCTTCGGCGCTCGTGAGGTCGCAGTCCACGCTGGCCGCTTCGATCAAAAAGCGCGAGAGCGGTGTGGCCTGTTTGATCTGTTCGGCAAAGGCCTCCTGGCCGAATTCGCGCACATAGCTGTCCGGGTCGTGCTCGGCGGGCAGAAACAGGAACTTGATGCTGCGCACATCGGTGGCGTAGGGCAGGGCGCCGTCCAGCGCCTTGCGTGCGGCGCGCCGGCCAGCGGCATCGCCGTCAAAGCTGAACACCACCGAGTCGGTGAAGCGAAAGAGCTTTTGCACATGGTCGGGCGTGCAGGCGGTGCCCAGGGTGGCCACCGCATTGGCAAAGCCCAGCTGGGCCAGGGCCACCACGTCCATATAGCCCTCGGTCACCAGCACGAAGCCCGCGCTGTGCAGGGCTTCGCGGGCTTCGTACAGGCCATAGAGTTCGCGGCCCTTGTGGAAGACCGGGGTTTCGGGCGAGTTCAGGTATTTCGGGGTGCCATCGCCAATGACCCGACCACCAAAGCCGATGCATTCGCCCTTGATGTTGCGGATCGGGAACATGATGCGGTCGCGAAAGCGGTCGTAGCGCTTGTCGTCTTCCACGTTGACGATCACCAGGCCCGACTCGGCCAGCAGCGGGTTGTCGTACTGCGGGAACACGCTGGCCAGGCTGCGCCAGCCCTCGGGCGCATAGCCCAGGCCAAAGCGTTTGGCGATCTGGCCGGACAGGCCCCGCCCCTTGAGGTAGGCAATCGCCCGCGGGCTGGTCTTGAGGTGCTCGCGGTAGGCTTCGCCGGCTTTTTCGAGCACGTCGGTCAGGCTGTCGGATTTGGCCTTGGCGGCCGCAGCTCGGGCCCGCTCTTCGGGCGACTGCGGCTCCTCGGGCACCTGCATGCCGATCTGCTGGGCCAGGTCCTTGACCGCCTCGATGAAGCTCATGCCGGTGTGGTCCATCAGGAAGCCGATGGCATTGCCGTTCTTGCCGCAGCCAAAGCAATGGAAGAACTGCTTGGTCGGGCTGACGCTGAAGCTCGGCGACTTCTCGCCGTGGAAGGGGCACAGGCCCATGTAATTGGCGCCGCCCTTCTTGAGCTGGACGTATTTGCCCACCACCTCGACCACGTCGACGCGGGCGAGCAGTTCGCTCAGAAAGGACTGGGGGATGGCCATGCCTTCATTGTAGGAGCGGTCTCTGACCGCGATGCAGGTGAATATCGCGGTCAGAGACCGCTCCTACAATGGATTTTCCCGAGGAGACCCGCATGACCAGCATCTACGACCAGGACCTGCCCCAGACCCCGGCCAACTTTGCGCCGATCTCACCCCTGTCTTTCATCGAGCGCAGCGCCGAGGTGTATCCCCAACGCCTGGCCGTGGTGCACGGCAGCCTGCGCCAGGACTGGGCCACCACCTACCGCCGCTGCCGCCAGCTGGCGAGTGCCCTGACCCAAGCGGGCATCGGCAAGAACGACACGGTGGCGGTGATGCTGCCCAACACCCCGCCCATGGTGGAGGCGCATTTCGGCATCCCGATGGCCGGCGCGGTGCTCAATGCGCTCAACACCCGGCTTGATGCGCAGACGATTGCCTTCATGCTCGACCACGGCGAGGCCAAGGCCGTGATCGTGGACCCCGAATTTGCCGCGGTGATGCAACAGGCCATCGCCCTGCGCCAGTCCAAAGCCCCGCTGCTGGTCATCGATGCCGAGGACGCGCTGTTCACCGGTTCGGCCCAGCGCATCGGCATCACGACTTACGAGAGCTTCATCGCCGGGGGCGATCCGGGATTCGCCTGGAGCTTGCCGGCCAACGAGTGGGATGCGATTGCGCTGAACTACACCAGCGGCACCACCGGCAACCCCAAGGGGGTGGTCTACCACCACCGCGGCGCGGCCACGAATGCGATCTCCAATGTGCTGGAGTGGGACATGCCCAAGCACGCCGTGTATTTGTGGACCTTGCCGATGTTCCACTGCAACGGCTGGTGTTTCCCCTGGACGGTGGCCGCGCGGGCCGGGGTGAACGTGTGCCTGCGGCGGGTCGAAGCGCAGGCGATTTTTGACGCCATCCGCCAACATGGCGTCACCCATTACTGCGGTGCGCCCATCGTGCATGGCCTTCTGGTCAATGCCCCGGCCGACATGAAAGCCGGTGTGCCCGCAGGCGTCAAGGCCATGGTGGCGGGCGCTGCGCCGCCGGCCTCGATGATCGAGGGCATGGAGCAGATGGGTTTTGACCTCACCCATGTCTACGGACTGACCGAGGTGTATGGCCCGGCCACGGTGTGCGCCAAGCATGCCGAATGGGCGTCCCTGGACATTGGCGAGCGTGCGCGGCTCAACGCCCGCCAGGGCGTGCGCTACCACCTCGAGCGCGCTGTGCGCGTGCTCAACCCCGAGACCATGGCGCCGGTGCCGATGGACGGCGAGACCATGGGCGAGATCATGTTCCGCGGCAACATCGCCATGAAGGGTTACCTCAAGAACCCCCAGGCCACGCAAGAGGCCTTTGCCGGCGGCTGGTTCCACAGCGGTGACCTGGCGGTGCAGTACCCCGACGGTTACATCAAGATCAAGGACCGCAGCAAGGACATCATCATCTCGGGGGGCGAGAACATCTCCTCCATCGAGGTCGAAGACGTGCTCTACCGCCACCCGGCGGTGCTGGCCGCGGCCGTGGTGGCCAAGCCCGATGCGCGCTGGGGCGAGACGCCCTGCGCCTTTGTCGAGCTCAAGGCCGGCGCGCAGGTCACTGCGCAAGAGATCGTGGCGCACTGCAAGCAGCACCTGGCGGGCTTCAAGGTGCCGCGTGCGGTGGTGTTTGGGGAACTGCCCAAGACCAGCACCGGCAAGATCCAGAAATTCGAGCTGCGCAAGCAGGCCGGTTCGGCGGCGGCGATCGACGTCTGAGTCGGGCCAGGCCGATGCGCGGCGCTCAGTCGATGTCGAAGGCGTGGGTGCCAAAGCGCCCGGCGCGCTGGTCGGCAAAGTAGCGCAGCAGGGTTTCGCGCACGGTTCGGAAGGCGAGTTCTTCCCACGGGATTTCGTCTTCCCGGAACAGACGCGCCTCCAGCGTTTCGTGGCCTGGATCGAAGACCTCGCTCGTCAGGCGCGCCCGGTAGTACAGGTGCACCTGGCCCACGCGGGGCACGCTCATCACGGTGAACAGGTCTTCCATTTCGAACAGGGCGCCGGCCTCTTCGCGCGTCTCGCGCGCCGCGCCCTGGGCGGTTGATTCTCCGAGCTCCATGAAACCGGCGGGCAGCGTCCACTTGCCCCAGCGCGGCTCGATGTTGCGCTTGCACAGCAGCACGCGCTCGCCCAGCCAGGGCACGGTGCCGACCACATTGAGCGGGTTTTCGTAGTGGACGGTGTCGCAGCCGGTGCAGATGGCACGTTCGCGCGTGTCACCGTCGTCGGGCAGGCGGTAGCGCACCGGGGTTCCGCATTCTCGGCAGTGCTTGATGGGCGGTCGTTGCATGCCACACAGTGTAATGCGGGCAAGAAAAAGGGCTCCCGTGGGAGCCCTTGAACCAGGCGATGTGCCTTATTTCTTGGCGGGGGCTTTTTTGACCGCGCCTGCCTGCTGCGCCTTGGTGTGCTTTTCGATCAGATCGCGGGCGGTATTGAGCAGCTTGGTGCCGTCGTAGCCCCGCTTGCCCATGTCCTGCACCCACTCGACTTCGATCGCGCGCGACTTGCGGCGGAAGTTCTGCGCCTCTTCCACGCCGACGGTGAAGATGGTGTTCTTGCGCTCGACGGCCGCGGCACGGCCGGGGATGTCGTTGTCCTGCTGCACCTTGCCCAGCCAGGCCGAGGTCTCGAGGCCGCTGTTGTCGTCGATCACCTTCTTGAGGTCGGGCGGCAGGCTGTTGTACTTGGCCTTGTTCATCGCCATCACGAAGGTGGTGGTGTAGAGCGAGCCGCCAGCGGGATCGAATTCGGCATGGAACTTCGCCAGCTCGTGCACCTTGGTGGGCTGGATCACTTCCCAGGGGATGACGCCGCCGTTGATGGTGCCCTTGGACAGCGCATCGGTGATGGCCGGCAGCGGCATGCCCACCGGCGTGGCGCCCAGGGTGCCCAGCAGCTTGGTGACTTGGCGGGTCGGGGCGCGCAGCTTGAGGCCCTTGAGGTCATCGACCGTCTTGATCGGCTTGTCGACGGTGTGGATCACCCCCGGACCATGCACATGCAGGGCCACCAGGTGCACGTCCTTGAACTCGTCCGGGGCCTGGGTCTGCACGTACTCCCAATAAGCGCGCGAGGTGGCTTCGGCATTGGTCATCATGAACGGCAGTTCGAAGACTTCGACGCGCGGGAAGCGGCCCGCGGTGTTGCCGGGCAGGGTCCAGACCACGTCGACCACGCCGTCCTTGACCTGGTCGTAGAGCTGCACCGGGGTGCCGCCCAGCTGCATGGCCGGGTAGGCCTCGAACTTGATGCGGCCGCCGGATTCCTTCTCGATCTTGGCCATCCAGGGCTTGTGCATGTTGAGCCACACCCCCGACTGCGGGGCCATGAAGGTGTGGAACTTGAGGGTGACGGTTTGCTGGGCCATGCCGCTCAGTGCGGTGCCGGCCAGGGCCACGGCCATGCCGGCCTGGATCAGGGTGCGACGGATCATGTCGGTTTCTCCATAGAAAAGCTGTACGAAATCATAAGCGGATGCGGTCGGGCCTCAGCCCACAAACTGCACCAGCCACAAAGAAATGGACGGAAAGAGCAGCAACACGATGGTGCGCAGGGTGTCGCTGACCAGGAAAGGCATGACGCCTTTGTAGCTCTCGGCGATCGGCACGTCCTTGGCCAGGCTGTTGACCACGTAGACGTTCAGGCCCACCGGTGGCGCCAGCAGGCCAAAGCCCACCGTCATGAGCACCATGATGCCGAACCAGATGGCCACCGAATCCTTGGGCATGCCGAAATCCAGGCCCATGATCATCGGGAAGAAGATCGGGATGGTCAGCAAGATCATGGACAGCTCGTCCATCACCGCGCCCAGCACCACATAAAACAGCAGGATGGCGGTGACCACCAGCAGCGGCGACAGGCCCCAGCTGCCCACCACCTCGGCCAGCTGCGCCGGCACCTGGGTCAGGGCCAGCGAGGCGTTCATGACGTCGGCGCCAATGAAAATCAGGAAGATCATGGCCGAGCTGGCGGCGGTATCGTAGAAACAGTGCTTGAACTTGGCCCAGTTGATCTCGCGCTTGAGCAGGGCCGCCACAAAGGTCGAGGCCGCGCCCACGGCGGCACCCTCGGTCGGTGTGAAAAAGCCACCGTAAATGCCGCCGAAGACGATGGCGAACACCACGGCGATCGGCAGGATGCCCATCAGCGCCTGCCGGTCCAGCGGCTCCTGGGCTTCGGCCTCGGGGGCCTGGCCCGGCACCAGGCGCACATAAATGCCAATGGCCACCATGTAGCCCAGCATGGCGATGATGCCGGGGATCATGGCCGCGGCAAACAGCTTGGCGATGTTTTGTTCGGCCAGGATGGCGTAGATCACCAGGGGCACCGAGGGCGGGATCAGGATGCCCAGCGTGCCACCCGCCGCGAGGGTGCCGGTCGACAGCCGTCCAGAGTAGCCATGCCGCTTCATTTCGGGCAGCGCCACGCCGGTGATGGTCGCGGCCGTGGCGACGGAGGAACCGCAGATGGAGCCGAAAGCCGCGCTGGCCAGCACGGCAGCCATGGCCAGACCGCCCTTGAAGCGGCCCATGATGGCGGCGGCAAACTGGAACAGCGCCTTGCTGATGCCGCCCTGGGTGGCGAAGTTGCCCATCAGGATGAACAGGGGGATGACCGACAAGTCGTAGCTGGCAAAGCGCGCGAAGGCCTGGCTGTTGATGAAGCTGGCATAAGGGGCCCAGCCGCTTTGCATCAGGTAGCCCACGGTGCCGGCGCCGAACATGGCCACCGCGATCGGCACGCGGATGGCCATCAGGACCAGCATGATGCCGAAGATCGTCAAGGTCAGGGACAGGGCGCTCATGCCTGCGCTCCTTCGGCCGGGGCCCCGAGGCCCTGCACCAGGGCGATCAGGCTGCACACGGCAAAGGGCGGCACCATGGCGGCATAGACGATCCACTCGGGAAAGCCCAGCATCATGGTGCCCGAAAAGCTCTCGAAGGCATTGATGCCGCCCAGCACCGTGCGCCAGGCCAGCAGCGCGAACACCGCGCTCACGCACAGGGCGCCCACGCGGTCCAGGGAGCGGTTGGTGGCCTCACTCGCCTTGGCGGTGAAGAAGTCCACAATGATGTGGCCCTTCTTGAGCTGGCACAGCGGCATGAACAGGGCGATGGCCGCACCAGTGGCCACGCCGGTGAGTTCAAAGTCGCCGTTGATGGTCCAGCCGGTGGTGTTGCGGCCGATCAGGCTCACGCAGGTCATCAGGGTGATGCCGGTCAGCAGCAGACCAGCCAGAATGGCGCACAGGTGCGCCAGCGCAGAAAGGATTCTCATCGGGACTCCGGAAAACGTGGTCCGATCGTAGTCGGACCCCGCGCGCAGACCAACGGTCTGGCACG